>MDSZ01026497.1_pt1 | contig 10739 bp, 9 predicted proteins | sample 811201 | NCBI WGS metagenome assembly MDSZ01 (sample SAMN05326647, study PRJNA326480) | marine metagenome | isolation source: seawater | place: Indian Ocean: North | collected 2010
AGAAGTTTTTATTTTAAAAAAAAAAAAATAATTAATTTGTTTAAAAATCAGTTTAGGAAACGCTCGCAAGATTTAGAAAATGTATATCATGATGCTGGACAATATTATTTTTTTACGACAGAAATGATAAAAAAAAATATTAATATATTCTCAAAAAACTCATTACCAATAGTTTTAAATGAAATTAATTGTCAAGATATTGATAATTTAGATGATTGGAAAATAGCCGAATTAAAATTTAAGTTAAGAAATAAAATTGGATAAAATATTATATAGATTTGATTTTAATAAAAGTATTGGATTTGGCCATCTAGTAAGATGTAATACTTTAGCTGGAGAATTTAAAAAAAGAAAATTTAAAAATGTTCTTTTTGGAATTACCGAAAAAAATTTATTTATCAACTACAAAAAAAATTTTTATAAAATTTTAAATATAAAATTTAAAAATGAAAGAGATGAGATTAAACAGATTGTTGATATATATAAAAAATATAAATGTAAATTATTGGTTTTAGATAAATATTTTAAAAGTAGAAATAATCATATTTTGCTTAAAAAAAATAATATCAAATTTATCGAATTTGTTCCATCGAAAGAGACTAAAAGTTTCGCAGACTACGTAATTTGTACAATTCCATATCGATATGAGGAAATAAAAAATCGAAATAAAAATGAAAAAGGTCAAAGATTTTATTTTGGTGAAAAATTTACAATTTTAAGAGAACAATTTTATAAACCTAAAATTATTAAAACAGGAAATTATATTTTTTTAAATCTAGGTGGTGGAAATGATAAAAATGGCACAATTAAAATTTTAAAAAAAATATACAAGCACCTTGGTGATTTTAGAATAAAATTAGTTATGGGTAATAATTTTAATTATAAAAAAATTAGTTTATGGATTCAAAAAAATGACAACTTCAAAAAAATAGAATTAATTAAAAGTACAAAAAATATAGTAAAACACATAGACCAGTCAAAATTTGCAATATGTTCTGCAGGACAAATTTCTCACGAAATAAATGCGAGAGCAAAAAAAATGATTTTATTTTCTATTGTTAAAAATCAAATTTTACAAGCAGAGAAATGGCAAAAAAAAGGCCATAGTTATCTTGGAGATATTTTGAATATAAAAAAACCAGAATTAATAAAAAAATTAAATTTTTATAAAAAAAAAAAAAATGAAAAATTTAAACTAAATAAAAAAAATTATATCGAAATTTTGAATGAAGTATCAAAATAAAAAAAATATATTATTACTTGGAGGTGGCTACGAACAATTGCCTGCTATTTTAGAAGCTAAGAAATTTGGTTATAATGTTATTTGTGTTGACAAAAATACCAACTGTGAGGGTAAAAAATACTCCGATAAGTTTTATAATATAAGTATAAAAGATAAAAAAAAATTAAACCAAATTGTAGAAAAAGAGAAGATACATGGTGTAGCTTCTATTTGTTCTGAAATAGCAGTTCCTATAGTCTCATATCTTGCTAGTAAATTTAATTTTGTATCATTAAGTAAAAATCATTCAAAAATATTGACAAATAAATATTTAATGAAAAAATTTTTCATTAAAAATAATATTAAGAGTCCTACGTCTAAATTGTTCAAAAACAAAAATACTCTGAAGAAATTTGTTGATCAAGTGGGTTTTCCAATAATTATTAAGCCAGTCGACTCTTTTGGGCAAAGAGGAATATTCAAAATACATAATTTAAAAAATTTAGAAAAAAAATTATTAGAGACAAAAAGAAATTCCATTAATAGAAAAATTCTTTTAGAAAAATTTGTGGATGGTCCTGAAATCAACGTCGTTGCAATAATATATAATAAAAAAACTAGTATTTTAAGTTTTTCTGACAGAATAGTTTATAAAAAAAAAGGATTTGGTATAGCTTTTGAACACTCTTATCCATCTAAAATTAAAAAAGAAATTATTCTTGAAATTAAAAAAATAATTTATGAAATTGTTCAGTATTTAAATTTAGATAATTTAGTTTTATATCCCCAATTTATTATTGATAAAAATAATCAACCCAACTTGATAGAGATAGCCGGAAGAGTTCCTGGGGGTTTTATGAGAGAGGTGTCAATGCTTGCATCTGGTATAGATCCAGTAAAATTTCAAATTTTGATCGCAATGAAAGAAAAAAAAGTTTTAAATAAATCTAAAATTATATTAAAAAAAAAATCTGTTTTTGTTAAATTTTTAACTTCAAATGAAATCAATAAGCTTTCTAAGCTTGATAAAAAAAATATTTATAAAGCACAAAAGATTTTAGGCATATATAAAATATATCTAAATCAATTAAAAAAAATACCAAATTTAAAGAACTCATCATCAAGATTTGGAGCAATTATTTCTCATGGAAAAAATTTAAATTATGCAAAAACTAAGGCAATAAAAGCTTTAAATTTAATTATAAAAAAATGATTATTTCTCATAAACATAAATTTATATTTATTAAAACATTTAAAGTCTCAGGAACTAGTATGGAAATAGCTTTGTCAAGATATATTGGCAACGAAGATATCTTGACTCCATTGAACCTAGAAGATGAGATTAAAAGATATAAAAAAACAGGAGCTCTACCACAAAATTATTCTAAAAATAAATTAGAGGAAATTAAATATAAGAATTATATTAAAAAACTATCAAAAAAAAAGATATCAAAAAAAATATTAAATGAATTAGAAAAGAAGAAAGATGGAAAATTTAAATCAATGATTTATTATAATCACATTTCAGCTGTAAACGTAAAAAAATTAATTAAAAAAAAAATTTGGAAAAAATATTTTAAATTTACAATTGAGAGAAATCCATATGATAAAGTTATATCTTTTATGTATTTTGCAAACAGGTTTAAAAAAATTAAAAATGTTAAAAATGAGATAGATAAAACTATTAGACTTAAAAAATATTTGAACTACCCAATATATACAAATAGAAATAAAAAAATTTTAGTTAACTATATCTTAGATTATGGGTCTATAAAAAAAAATGTTAAATTTCTGGAAAGCAAACTCAATTTAGAATTAAACAAATTTTATATAAAAACAAAAAATAGCACAAGAAAGGATAAAAGACATTATAGGGATATTTTAACTTTTGATCAGATGAAAAAAATAAAGAATGATGCTAATTTAGAATTTCAAATAATGAAATATAAATAAAAATGAAAAAAATTTTTAAAAAAGATAAAGTATTTTTTATTGCTGAGATGTCCTCTAATCATCAAAATAATTTTAATAAAGCAAAGAATATCATCAAGGCAATTTCTAAAACTGGAGCTGATGCAATTAAGTTTCAAACATTTATTCCCGAAGAGATGACTTTAAATACTAATAATAAAAAATTTGTTATTAATGAACAATCTAGCCTTTGGAAAGGTAAAAAGTTATATGATTTATACAAAGAGTCTTCAATGAAATGGGAATGGCAATCAAAATTATTTTTATTTGCTAGAAAATGTGGATTAATTCCTTTTAGCTCACCTTTCGGAGAATTGTCAGTTAAATTTTTAATTAAACAAAAAAGCAGAATATTTAAAATAGCTTCTTTAGAAAATTCACATTTTCCACTATTAAAGTTAGTTTCTAAAACTAAGAAACCAATTATTTTATCTACTGGGTCTGCAAATGAAAAAGAAGTTTTTGAAAGTGTAAAGTATCTAAGAAAAAATGGCTGTAAAGACCTGACGTTGTTAAAGTGTACAAGTGTGTATCCTGCTAGTTTTGAGGATTTAAACTTGATGGGTATTCCATATTTAAAAAAAAAATTTAAATGTAGGGTGGGATTTTCTGATCACTCAAAAGGGATTCTCTCTGCACTTACAGCTATTGCCTTAGGGGCAGAGGTAATTGAAAAGCATGTTAAACTTAATAAAAATGATAAATCATTAGACTCTGAATTTTCAATAACTGTTAAAGAATTTAAGGAATTAATCGACAAAGCTAATGATGTAAAAAAAACAATGGGAAAGAGATTTTTTCTAACAAATTCTGAGAAATATGCGAAATCAAGAAGAAGAAGTCTAATAGCAACTAAAAATATAAAAAAAAATGATAAATTTACAAAGAGTAATATTGGCGTCTTAAGACCAAATATCGGTTTACATCCCAAATATTATGAGGAAGTTATTGGGAAAAGAGCCAAGTCATTCATAAAAATGGGTTCACCTATAATTTTTAACAGTATAAAAAAATAATAAAATGATATGTGTAAGTTCTAATGATGCAGGAGGAGCCGAAATATTAAGTGCTTGGTTAAAGACTCAAAATAAAAAATATATATTAAATTTATCAGGGCCAGCTCTTAAAATTTTTAAAAAAAAAATAAAATATAAAAAAAACCTTAAAAAAATTGAAACATATAAAAAAAAAATTACAAAAATTATTACTGGTACAAGTAAAAGTTCTATGCAAGAAATTAATGCAATTAAATATGCAAAAAAAAATAAAATATTTGTAATATCTGTAATTGATCATTGGATTAACTATAAAAAAAGATTCATAAGAAATAATAAAAATTTTTTTCCTGACGAATTATGGGTGACTGACAAATATGCTTATAAAATTGCAAAAAATAAATTCAATTTACCTATAAAGATAATTAAAAATTATTATTTTTCTGAATTACTTAAAAAAGTAACAGATTCAAAAAAGAGAGAAAGAAATCAAATATTATATTTAAATACTGCAATTAAAAATAAAAGTTTAGAAAAAAAAAGAATTAAATATTTTCTAAATAAAATAAATCATTTAAAAAAAAATTATATTATTAAAATTAAACCACATCCAAACGACACAACGCAAAAGTATTATTGGATTAAAAAAAAACACAAAAATATTATTATAGATTTTAAAAATAGTTTAGAGGATATGCTTAAGGAAAGTAAAATAATAGTTGGATGTAATTCTATGGCAATGGTAATAGCTAAACGTTTAAATAAAAAAGTTTATAACGGATTACTTCCAAGTGAAAAAAAAATTTCATTACCAATCAAAATAAAAACAATAAATGAGATTGTATAATACTATTCTAATTGGAGCAGGAAAAATAGGATTAGGAAACGATGATTACAAAAAATATAGATCTCATTTATATACACTTGCAAAAGATAGGAATATAAATTTAGTTGCCGTAATAGATAATGATAAAAAAAAAATAAAAAAAATTTCTAAAAAATATAATTATTTTTTTTTTAATAAAATAGAAGATGTTAGACATCTTAAAGTTGACTTGTTGGTGATTTCTACACCTACAAAAACACATTATAGAGTAATCATGGCATGCTTAAAAAATTTAAAACCAAAAATAATTTTAGTTGAAAAGCCATTAGGAGGCGATTTAACGAAAGCTAAATTAATTAAAAATTTTGCAAAGAAAAAAAAGATTAAAATTTTTGTCAATTACATGAGACTATCTTTACCAGCTACGACTTTGTTAAAAAATATGTTAAAAAATAAGAATGTAATTGGAAATGTATTGTATTCAAATGGATTAATAAACAATGGATCTCATTTTATAAATTTATGTATTTACTTGTTTGGTAAAATACAAAGAGTTAAGATTATTGACAAAAAAATTCTTAATAAATTTGAATTAAATTCTAACTTTATTTTATTTTTTCGAACTGCACAAATTAAGTTTAATTTTGTGAATTCTAAAAAAAATTATCATTATGTAAAATTATTTACAAAAAATTTATCTGTTAATTGGGAAAAATCAAAAAAAATAGAGCTTATAAGAAAATTATCAAAAAAATTAAAAACTTCTAAATTAGAAACACAATTAGATAAATACCAATATTTAGTGCTTAAAAACTTAAAGTTATCTTTTCAAAACAGAAAATTTAGATTGTGCAGTATCGACGATTGTATAAAAACATTGGTTGCAATAAAAAAAATACAAAATCTAAAATGAGAAAATTCAGAGAGTTTAAAAATATTGGAAATGACGATTTTAAAAACATTAAAAAAGTTTTTAATTCCGGCATTTTATCTGGATTTGTAGGGCAAAAAGGAGAAAAATTTTTAGGAGGAAAGTTTGTAAGAGAGTTTGAAGGCAAATTCAGTAAATATATCAAAAGTAAATATTGCATTAGTGTAAATTCTTGGACATCTGGTCTCATAACATGCTTAGGCGCAATAGGAATAGAGCCTGGAGATGAAGTTATTTTAAGTCCTTGGACAATGTCAGCTTGTGCAATGTCAATATTGCACTGGAATGCAATACCTGTTTTTGCAGATATAGATCCTGAAACTTTTAATATAGATCCAGAACAAATAAAGAAAAAAATTTCTAAAAAGACAAAAGCAATAATGGTTGTAGATATTTTTGGACACCCAGCTCCTTATAAAGAAATTATTGAAATTGCAAAAAAAAATAAATTAAAAGTTATTTCTGACTCTGCCCAATCTTTGGGAGCAAAATACTATGGTAAATACTCAGGTGTACAAGCAGATATTGGTGGGTATAGCTTTAATGTTCACAAACATCTGAACACAGGTGAAGGAGGAATGATAATAACAAACAATAGAATTTTAGCTAATAGATGTAGAAAATTAAGAAATCATGGAGAAAACTTAATTATAAATAAAGATAAAAAAAAATTAATGAAAAATATGATTGGATATAACTTTAGAATGACGGAGATTGATGCTGCTATAGGATTGGCACAATTAAAGAAATTAAAATCAACCATCAATAAGAAAAAAAAAATCGCAAAAAAAATAAGTAATGGACTAAAAAATTTAAAAGGATTAAAAATACCTTTAATTAAAAAAAATTGCACAAGTACGTTTTATAATTATGCACTAATAATTGATGATAAAATAATAGTTTCAAATAAAAAAAAAATTATAAAAGAATTAAGATTAAATGGAATTCCAGTTAATGGAACTTATATGAATCTTCACCTTCTCCCAATATTTACAAAAAAAGTTGCTTATAACTTAAAAAATTTTCCTTGGTCGCTAAATAAGAAAAAATATTCTTATAAAAAAGGAGACTGCCCTGTGGCTGAGAGAATGAATGAAAAACATTATTTAGGATTAAACATGTGGAAATATGATTATACGGAAAAAGATATTAGATACATAATTAATAAATTTAAAGAGGTTTGGATAAAACTTAAAATTAAAAAAAATGGAAATTGAAGTTTTAGAAGTAAAAGATTTTTCCGAATGGGATAATTTTGTTGAGCATTCAAATCAGGATAATATTTTTTCTAAATCTATATTTTTTAAAAGTTGGTTTAAAAAATTTAAATTATTTTATATAAAAAAAAAAGGCGACATTGTAATGGGTATAATATTTCCAGAGCAAAACTATAACCGAAAGAATTTAAAATCTTATTCTTACCAAAGTATAATAATTAATAAAAAATATGATCAAAAACCTTTTCATTCTAAGTACAAAATTTTAAACGACTGTTTAAAAGAATTTATAAATTTCATAGATCTTCATTACAAAAAACTTCATTTTTCTTTGCACCCATCAATTCAAGATATAAGACAATTTCAGTTCTCAAATCATGAAAAAAAAGAATATTTTATAGACATTAAATACACGTCATTTTTGGATATAGAAAATAAAAAAAATATTAATGAAATTATTCAAGACTCAAGAAAATCTCGATCTCAAGATTATAACAAAGCCGTCAAAAATTTTGATTTTAATCAAACAGACAATATTAAATTAATAGATGAATTGCACAAAAAAACATTTGAAAGGCAAAATAAAAAAAGGGGCCCAGGAGGAGATTTGATGTTTGAAAAAATTATCAAAGCACTCAATGAAAATAACAATATATCAATGTTTTCGTGTACAGATAATAATAAAATTATATCGGCATCAGTTTTTATAGAATATAAAGATTATGCTTATTACTTAATTGGTGCTAACGATCCAGACTACAGAAATTCAGGAGCAGGAACAGCTGTCATTTTTGAGCATTTAAAGCATTTACTGAATAGTAAAATAAAAAAAATAGATTTTTTTGGAACTAATTCACCTTTAAGAGGTGATTTTAAAACTAGTTTTAACTCTAAAATCCAACCTTATTTTGAAATAAGTTATAATAATGATTAGTTTTGAAAATTTAAAAAAATCATTAAATATAATTCCAAAAAAATACACACCTAGATTCTTATTTATTTTTTTTTCACATTTTTTAACAAACATGTTGGAAATTGTTGGGTTAGGTATATTGCCAATCGTAGTAGTTAATATTGTTAATCCAGAAAAGCTACAAGAATTTTTATATGAAAAAAAATTGGATTTAATAGCGACACTTATTAATGAAAATACATCAATAACACTAATATTTATTTATTTAATATTTTTTTTTCTTTTTAAAAATACATTGATTCTTTATCTGAATTATCTTCAGAGAAAACTTGGTGTAGATACTATTAATTGGAATAGATACTTAATTTTCTCAAATTATTTCTTAATGGATTATAAAAATTCAATAAAAAAAAATCCATCTAGTTTAATTAATTCTATTGTGCAAGAGGTTCCATTTGCTAGCTCAACTATTGAACATTATTTGTTAATATTTAGAGAAATTTTTCTTATAATTTTTATATTTTTAATTGCATTATTTATTAACCCAATAGCTACTGTTATAATAACATTATTATTAATTTTATTTGTTTATTTTTATTATTTTTTATTTCAAAAAAGTTCTAAAAGTAGAGGTGATGCATTTAGAAAACACAGACTTTTAAATTTAAAAATAATTAACGAAACCTTTGATTTATTGAAAGAGATAAAGATATATAATAAGGTATTTTATTTTCTGAATGAATTCTCAACTCAACTTCGTTTGTCTGAAAAATACAAATTAATTAATTCAATAGTAAATTCATTACCAAGGTTAGCTTTAGAAGTTGGGTTACTTATTATTTGCTTAGGACTGATTGAAATATTGAATTTGTTTAATGTTGAAGTTAATGAAATTATACCTATCCTTACATTTATTGCAGTTTCTTCATTAAGATTAATACCATCTTTTAAAGTATTAGCCTCTTCTATAAATCAGATAAACTTTGCCAATTCATCCCTGAATATAGTTTCTGACGAAATTTTACAATGTAATCAAGATTATAATATTGAAAATCTAAGTAAAAAAAATTTTAATAAGAAAACCGCAAATAGAGAAATTATAGATACAATTAAATTTAAAAATGTATATTTTAAGTATTCATCAACGAATAAATATATATTAAAAAACATAAATATATCATTTAACAAAGGAGAAAGAGTAGGTATAATAGGAGAATCTGGGTCAGGCAAATCTACACTAATTAATCTTTTGCTAGGTCTATTGAAGCCAGTTTCTGGAAAAATAGAAATTGAAAGTAATAATAAAATTTTAGATTTACAAAATGTTGAAAACATATTTGGATATGTTCCTCAAAATATTAGCGTTTTAAATCAATCAATTCTTAAAAATATAGCTTTAGGTGAAGATGAAAATTCAGTTGATTATCAGTTATTAAAAGAAGTGCTTAAAACTTGCAATATGGAAAGTCTTATAGAAAATCTTGAAAAAAAAGAAGATACAGTGATTGATAATAAGGGAGTAAATTTTTCAGGTGGACAAGTTCAAAGAATAGGTATTGCTAGAGCTTTATATAGAAAACCAAAAATATTAATAATGGATGAAGCAACAAATGCACTTGATTATAAAAATGAAAAAGAAATTATTGATGAAGTAATAAATTTAGAAAAAAATATGATAATTTTAATTATAGCTCATAGAATAGAGTGCTTAGAAAAATGTGATAGAATAATTAAAGTTTCAAATCATGAGATTATTGAAATAGATAAATCTAAATTAATCCAAAAAAATTAATAATTTATAATGAAGTTTTTTTTATTTATTTTATTTTTACTTATAAAAAATATTTTAAGTGTAAAGAGAAATTTCAATCTAGGGTTTAGTAAAAACATTAAAAAAGACATTTATATTAAAAATTATATTCAATTTAATAAAAAAAATTTTAAAGAAATCAAAAATTTAAAAGATCAATTTATATTTACTGATATTCTAGCAAAACCTAGATCAATTATTCCAAATTCAATTTTAACAAATTATCTTCAAAATAAATTTAAATTTAAACTTGCTACATTTGGGAGACATAAAAGAACTACAAACGACAAACTATATAAATCATTTAATGTAAACAAACATTTTGAAATTAAGCCTAATATTAAAGATTTTTTTTCTTACTTTAAATTATTTGAATATACTATAGGCAAAATTTCCTCTAAAAGAGATCTCTTCAATCTAAAAATTGAGAATATGAGTATTGGAGTAGATATTTATGAAACTATTCTAAAAAATGGAAATCCAACAGTTGAAATTAAAAGTTTAGCAACAAAGTATTATATTTTTTTAGGAATTATAAATTTTCTTTATTTAAAAAAACTAATATTAAAAAAAAAAATTAAGTTTTGTTTATTAAGTCATGATTGTTATCTTGAATGTGGAATCTTATCTAAATTGGCCATAAAATATAAAATCCCCCTTATTTATGCAAATGATAGAGAAATTAATTTTTCTAATAGAGAATTTGATTTATATGAAAGATATAAAAAATATCCTTTATATTTTAAATATTTGGTAAAAAATAAAAAAAAGAGTATCAAAATATCAAAAAAAACTCTTAAAAAAAGGTTGTCTGGAAAAGTAGGTGTTAAAATGCCATATCAAGAAAAAAGTGC
>MDSZ01104377.1_pt1 | contig 10738 bp, 10 predicted proteins | sample 811201 | NCBI WGS metagenome assembly MDSZ01 (sample SAMN05326647, study PRJNA326480) | marine metagenome | isolation source: seawater | place: Indian Ocean: North | collected 2010
TGTAAATTTTTTTTAAACAAAAAGATAAATGTTTTATGTGAAAAACCTTTAACAATGACTCCTGAAAAGTCTTTAGAGCTATATAAGTTAGCAAAAAAAAAACAGGTCATGTGTGGAGTGGTTTTTCAAAATAGATTTAACCCGAGCATAGAATTAATTAGAAAATCAATTGATAAAGGGATTTTTGGAAAAATTGTAAACGTTTCAGTTAGCTTGCTTTGGTGCAGGTATCAGGAATATTATAATGATAATTGGCATGGTAGATGGAAAACAGATGGAGGAGTTTTAAACCAACAACTAATTCATCACCTAGATATAATGCGATGGATTTTTGGACCTATAGTCAGGGTTAGCTGCACAACAACTAAAAGATTAAATAAATTAGAGGCAGAAGACACAGCATCTGCTATAGTTGAGTTTTCTAACGGCTCTTTAGGAAATATTGTGGCAACGACTGCTGCCAGGCCAGTTGATCTACAAGCTTCATTATCAATTATAGGAGAAAAGGGTATAGCTATCGTAGGAGGAATAGCCATGAATCAAATAAAAGTATGGAAATTAATTAACCAAAAAAAAAATGAAGAAGCTAAAGTTAAAAGACAGAATTCACAAAAAGTTTTAAATGGCTATGGATTAAGTCACATAACTTATTTAAATAAAGTTTTTAAATTAATTTTAAAAAACAAAACAAAACCACCGGTAGATGCATTCGAAGCTTATTTGACCTCAATTTTTGTTCATTCTTTATACAAAAGTTCTGAAACATCTAAGTGGGTAAAGTTAAATTCAGGCTTAAGATCAAAAAAGTTAGGCTTTAAAAATTGAAAACTACACTCACAAATTTGAATAAATACATTAGTAACAATATAAAAATTAAGCATAAAAAATTTGCATTAATAATAGGAGAAAGCCCATCTTTTGGTGCGAGGTCACCTAAATTATGGAATAAAGTATATAAAAAAAAAAAAATTAAATGTGAAATGTACCCTGCAGATGTCCAAGAGAACAATCTCCAAAATATAGTTAACATATTAAAAAAAGACAACAGGTTTCAAGGTGGATCCGTTACTATTCCTTATAAAGAAAAAATAATAAAATATTTAGATGGTGTAGAACCAAACTCAAAAAAAATAAATGCAATAAATACAATTTTAAAAAGCAGTAAAAAACTGATTGGAATAAATACTGATTATTTAGCTTTCTTAAACTCCTTAAAAAAATTTAAACTAAAGAGCAATGCTTCAATATTATGTTTGGGCGCTGGTGGTGCAGGTAAAGCTGGAATTATTTCAGTACTTGAAAATTATAAAAGAAATAAAAAATTTTTTTTTAATAGAAAAAATTTTAAGATAAAAAAAATTTTAAATAAAAATAAAGAAAAAAATTACAAAATAATAAAAAATTATAAAGAATTAAAAAAAATAAAAAATGTAAGTTTGATAATTAATACTACATCTATAGGTTTTGATAGTTGGATTAAAAAAAAAAGTGGATATGTTAATTTAAAATATTTTTCACCATTAAGCTCTGTTTCAAAAATTAAACCTGTTAAAAAAAGAGATGAAAAATTATTTATAAAAAAAAATATTAAATTAATTAATCAAAATATTTTAGAAAGTTATAAATTTTTTCAAAGAAATCAAAAAGCTGGTGTTTTTGATATTATATACTTACCAAATCAAACTATTTTAATAGAAATAGCTAAAAATTTTGATGCAATTACTCTGAATGGTTTGAGTATGAATTTAGATCAAGCTGTATTAGCTTTTTCAAAAGTAAATAAATTTGGTTTAATTAAAAAAATTGAGGAAATTATGAAAAAGTAATTATAATCTAAATATTTTATTAAACTTTTTTAAAAAAAAATATATTATATGGGAAAGAAAAAAAAAATTATTTGCATAATTCTCGCTAGAGGTGGCTCTAAAGGTTTAAAGAAAAAGAATTTAAGAAAAATAAACGGCAAACCTTTGATATATTATCCGATCAGAGATGCAAAAAAAACTAAACTTATTGATCAAATAATTGTGTCAACGGATGATAAAAAAATTGCTAAAACAGCTGCAAAATATGGAGCAAAAGTTCCTTTTATAAGACCAAAAAAACTTTCCCAAGATTTATCAACAACAGAAGAATGTTTAAAGCATGCACTATTAACTTATGAAAAAATTTCAAATCAAAAATTTGATATAGGGGTATTTATTGGTGCAACAGATATTTTTAGAGACATAAACTGGATAAAAAAAGGTATTAAACTTTTAAATAAAAAAAAAATATTTGCAAAGTGTTTTTTCTGGACATGTTACACATAAAAATTATTGGGAAAAAAAAAATAATAAATGGTCAAGATTAAGAAAATGGATGTCAACATATTCTTCAAGACAAATAAGAAAAAAAATTATTAGAGAAGATACTGCATTGACATGTGTTTCTAGAACATCTTTGTGGCGTAAAGGAAAAAGAATAGGAAATAATGTAGAAATTATTGAAAATAACGATGTACTGACTAGTTTAGAAATACATAGTTTACGAGAACTAAAAATTGTTGATTATCTATATAAAATGAAATTAAAAAAATTAATTTAACTATTGATTGAATTTATAATTTGTTTCAAATTTGTAAAATAAAAGTTTATTTATGAGAAAGGTTTTTAATGGATAATAAGTTTCCGGGTAAAGATATTACTATCGAAGATTTAAAAAGTAAATTTCCTTTAGTTGCAAAAAAAAATAAAAATCATCGTTCAAAATTTAATGTTTCAGGTGTTGAATTTGGTAAAGATTTAGTAATTTTTGCTGGACCAAATATGGTTGAGTCAAAGGAACTTATTTTTGATGTTGCAAAGAATGTAAAAAAAATAGGAGCGCATTTTTTAAGAGGTGGAGCGTTTAAACCTCTTACCTTCCCATACAGAAGTAAAAAATATAGAGAAACTAGAGAAGATGGAATCAGATGGTTATCTGAGGCTAAAGAAAAATATAACATACCTATTATTACAGAAATAATGGAAGAAAAGTACATTCCATTAGTAGCTGAAATGACTGATATAATTCAAATTGGTTCAAGAAATATGCAAAATTATCCTTTAATTACAGCATGTGCAAAAACTAAAAAACCAATAATGTTGAAAAGACACTATGGTGCATCGTTAAGGGATTGGCTTGGAGCAGCAGAATATATTTTGGTAGAAGGTAATAAAAAAGTAATATTATGTGAAAGAGGAGTTTCAGTTCCTCATACGCACCGATCGACATCTAGATTTTTATTAGATTTACAAGTTATACCTGCGGCGAAGGAAGTTACTCATTTGCCCATCGTTTCAGATCCTTCTCACGCAACTTTTTGGCGTCCATGGGTAAGACCAATGGCTTTAGCTAGTGTAGCCGCCGGGGCAGATGGAATAATGTTAGAAGTTCATCCAGATCCAAAAAATGCAGCTGTAGATCCTCTACAACCAATTAATTACAAAGATTTCAGGTCTTTATTGCCAGAAATGATTAAAATTTATAATAACATTTAATAATAAAATTAAATTCATAAGAAAAAAATTATCAATCTATATAAAAATATAATAATGGAAGTAGCAAAAGTAATATGGTTTACCGGACTTTCAGGTTCCGGAAAATCGACACTATCTAGTCATCTCCACAGTTTATTAAAAAGAAAAAAATACAAAATACTTACAGTTGATGGAGATAAATTTAGAAAAAAAAAAAATTATAAAACCAAATTTAATATTGAAAATATAAAAAAAAATAATACTTTAGTAATTAAATATATTGCTAAAAATACTTTATCATATGATTTTATTTTAGTTTCAGTAATTGCTCCATTTACAGAAACTCGAAAGTTTGCAAAAAAAAAAATTTGGAAAAAGATATTTTGAAATATATGTCCATTGTTCGATAAATACTTTAAAAAAGAGAGATACAAAGGGTTTATATAAGAAAGCTGATAAAAAAATTATAAAAAATTTGATTGGATATAAATCAAAAATAAAATATCAAAAATCAAAATATAAGGTTATAAATATAAATACTGATAAACAAAATATTAAACAAAGTACAAAAATTATCTTACAAAAAATATTAAATTAATTAATAATTTATGAATAAAATTAAAATAATTGCAACCTTAGGACCATCAACATTTAAAAAAAAAATATTAAATGAATTAAAAAAAAATATTGATATTTTTAGATTGAACATGTCTCATCTTACGATTAAACAACTCAATCAAAAATTAATATTATTAAAAAAAAATAATATAAATAATATTTGTATTGACACAGAGGGAGCTCAAATAAGAACAATATTTAAAAAAAAAAATTATATAAAAAAAACACTTTTTTTAAAATAACGTCTAACAAATTTAAAGGCAAAAATTTAATTCAATTTTATCCAACTTTTTCTTTTTCTAATATAAAAATTAACACTAAGGTAAGTATTGGATTTTCTGGATTAAAAGCTATCGTAATTAAAAAAAATAAAAATTATTTATTATGTAAAGTTGTTTCAGAAGGGTATTTAGAACCAAACAAAGGCGTTCATTTTGACACAAATATTGATTTAAAACCATTAACAGATAAAGATTACGCAGCAATAAAATTAGCAAAAAAATTTAAAATAAAAATTTTTGCACTATCATTTGCAAATTCTTCAAAAGATGTAAAATTATTAAGAAGTATTTTACATAAAAATGACACTCTTATCTCAAAAATAGAAACTAGAAAAGGTTTTGAAAATAGAAAAAAAATAACTAAATTATCAAATGCTATACTTATAGATAGAGGTGATTTATCTAGGTTTATAACAATTTCAAAAATACCTTTAGCACAAAGAATTATTATGAATGATGCAAAAAAAATAAATAAAAAAGTTTACATAGCAACTAATCTCCTAGAGACAATGATTCATTCTAATGAACCAACTAGAGCAGAAAGTAACGATATATTCTCATCGTTAGAAAGCGGATGCAAAGGTTTAGTTTTAGCAGCAGAAACAGCTATAGGAAAAAATCCTTTAAAATGTGTTGAATTTTTAAAGGAATGTTTGCAAATTTTTAATAATAAAAGAAAATATTTATTAAATAATAATAAATTTTTTTAAAAAATTTAACTTTATGTTTTTTTAAAAAAAAGTGAAACTTAGTATAAAAAAAAAAATTTAATCAAAAAAAAGTGGGTACTATTCCGATGAAGGATGTTTTACCGTTACAATAGAAATAAAAGCCTTTCCTGAATAGTTTTTAGTTCTTGTTGATTTACCACTTTGCTTTTGTTGATAATGAAAAATCAGCTTTCCATTTGCTACTATAATTTAGCCATTTATAATGCTCTCTTGCTGCATCTGCCCTTTCTTTATCTGAAAAATATAAATTATAATCAAAAAATTCAAAAACATCCTTGAAATGAAACTCCATTAAAGCTGCTTCTTCATCCGTTATTCTTTTTTTCCAAGAGCCAGATTGACTTTTTGAAATAGTTTTAAAGTCTTTATTATCAAAATTATTTCCAGGCCAATTCAAACCACAAAAAGTAGGTTTTTTATCAAAATTTTTTGGATTTATATTTAAAAATTTAGAAATTTTCTCTATTTCTTTATCTGTATTACTAACCATCTCATCATATTTTGTAAAAATGTATTTATCCTTACCCCATATTTTTTGATTAACTATTCCCATATCAATTCCTAATCTTCCTCTCATAATGCATGTTTGTTTTAAAGCCTCAATACTATCAGAATCCGACAAATGTTTTAACTTTTTCTCCCATCTAGATTTCATTGATGCATAATTATCTCTAGGATCTCTAATGTTATGAATAAATTTAGCATTAGGTATTTTTTTAAATATTTCGGATGCGTATATTTCTGTACTAGAAGTTCTCTCAATATAATATTTTAAATTATCAAGTTTTTGTGGAGTTGTTTCTGCGTAAGCTTGAAAAATTGCTCTTAAATAATTTTTCCAATCATCTTTTTTTCTAGCTTCATATTTAAATTTTTCTATAAATTTCTCAAAGTCGAAATAAGATTTATCTGCTTTACAAACATCAAAAAAGCCACTCTTTAAAAATTTAAGATTAAAATTAATTATTTGATTGATTTTTTCCTCAGGTTTTAATTTTTTAATTTCTGCTAAAGGATAAAATAACTGAAAAAATTTACATTCATGTGGAAAAACTAATAATTCAGGATGAAAGTCAAAAACACCCATATACATTCCGCCACCACTAGCCCTATGGCCACAAAAAAAAACTGGATCTAACTTTGAAACATCAATCATATTTAATTGAGAAATAGTGGTCATCTATATATAATAATTTTACAAAATAAAGATTTATTTTTGTATGAAATTGTCAATTAAAAAATAATTTTAACATCACTGTTTGATATATGTGTGGTATTGCAGGTTTTTTTGGAGAAAGAGAATTAAGTCCTCAAATTAAAGATATAAAAGATTGCATTTCTCTTATGAAATTAAGAGGACCAGATCATCAATCCTATAAATCATTTGATGTTTTAAATAAAAAATTAGTCTTAATTAATTCGCGTTTAAAAATTTTAGATAAATCTTCTTTGGCAAATCAACCAATGACAAGTGATAAGGGAATTTTAGTTTTTAATGGATTAATTTATAATTATTTAGAAATTAAAGAAAATCTAAAAAAATTGGGTGTAAAATTCAAAACAACTTCAGACACAGAAGTTTTATTGAAAATTTTAGATTTAAAAGGTGTTGAAGGGCTTAAGGAGTTAGATGGTATGTGGAGCTTAATTTATTATAATTATAAAAGTAAAAAAATGATAGTTGCTAGAGATCCTTTTGGAGAAAAACCGTTGTATTATATGAAGAAAGAAAATTTTATATGCTTTGGCTCAAGTCCTAATTATATATTGAAACTTTTATCAAAAAAGAAAAAATTAAATTATAATAAGATTTCAAACTTTTTAATTTATGGGCCTAGACTAATTAATAACGACCATAAAACTTTTTTTTCAGATATAAAATTTTTCAAAAATAATTCATTTTTTGAAATAAACAAAAATTTAGAAATAAAGAATGGAAGTTATTGGTCCCCAAATAAAATAAAAATAAAAAAAAATAATAAAAGTTTTAAAGAAAATTCAGAAGAATTAAAAAGTATAATAAATAAAACTTTTCAAAAAAGAACCAGATCTGATTATAATCTTTCAGTATTACTAAGTGGAGGGATTGACACTTCTATTGTGAGCTCCATCACAAAAAAAAATTCAAATAAAGATCTTAAATTTTACTCTATAAAAAGTACTCACAAATCTTACGATGAAACAAAAAATATAAAATTAAATATAAAAAATTTGAAATGTAATCATGAATTTGTAGAACCTTCAAAAATAAGTTTTTACGCTCTACAAAAGCTAATAGAAAATACATCAACAATTTATCCAACAATTACTTGGCTTTTATACAGAAATATTATTAACAAAATAAAAAGAGACAAAATTAAAACTGTCATTCAAGGAAATGGAGGTGACGAATTATTCGGTGGATATTATACGCATTATCTTTCATATTTATATTCAATTAAAAATTCAAATTTTTTTAAAGATGAATATTCTAGTTGGAAAAAAAAATTAAAACCATTCATAAGATCAAAAAATTTGAATGATTTTGATTTATTTTCGAAAAATCAAAAAAAAGGTATAAATCCAAATTTTCATAAAACTGAGCTTTTGCAAAAATTTTTTAACATTAAAACAAATAATAAATTTTTTAAAAAAAAAATATTTTTTAAAGATTTATTAAAAGATATTCTTTATAAAGATCTTTTTTATTATTCTTTACCAATACAATTGACATTTTCGGATAATATATCCATGTCTTTTGGAGTAGAAAATAGATCACCTTTCTTATCAAAAGAGCTATATGAGTTTTCTTTTAAATTGCAAAATAAATTTTTAATTCATGATGGATTCACAAAATATATTCTAAGAGAAACTTTTAAGTCTATAATTCCAAAAGAAATAGCAACTGACAAAGAAAAAGTAGGTTTTTTTGGGAATATTAACGATGTTGTTGATTTAAAAGATCCAAAATATAAAGAAATTGTATTTGATAATAGTTTTTTAAAAAAAATAATATCAGAAAAAGATGTACAAAAAATTTTTAATAAAAAAGAATTTTTAGATAATCACGAAAGCCACCTATTATTTTCTTTAATAAATACAGGTATATTTTTGAATTCTTTCCAGTAATAATTTTTTAAAATAAAAAATATATGATAGATAATATTGATAGATATAATATTTCACATTATAAAAATGTAAAAAAATATGATTGTTAAAGAGAAAAAAGTTTCAATTATTATTAGAACAAAAAATGAAGAACAGTGGATTGAAATTTGTATTAGAAAAATTTTAGAGCAGAGCTATAAGAATGTTGAAATAATAATTGTAGACAATCATTCCAAAGACAAAACATTGCAGAAAATAAAAAAATATAAATTAAAAGTCGTCAAAATAAAAAAATTCTTTCCAGGAAAAGCTATAAATCTTGGAATTAAAAAATCAAAGGGTGAAATAATTGTATGCTTGTCAGCTCATTGTATTCCAATAGATAAGTTTTGGTTAAAAAATTTAGTAAATGATTTAGCAAAGAAAAAAGTTGCAGCAATTTACGGGAAACAATCTCCACTTCCTTACTCTAGCCCAATGGACAAAAGAGATTTGTATAATACATTTGGTGATGAAAAAAGAATTCAATATAAAGATACTTTCTTTCATAATGCAAATAGCGCCTTTCACAAAAAAATTTGGTTAAAAAATAAGTTTGATGAAAAAATTCTTCATATCGAAGACAGAATTTGGGCAAATGAAATAATCAAAAAAGGATATAAAATAATATATGAACCAAAAGCACAGGTTTTTCACTGGCATGGTGTTAATCAATCTATGGATGAAAAAAGATGTAGAGAAATAGTTTCTATTTTAGAAAATTTGAATTATTTATCTCATCACAAAACAGATATAATAAAATTTAAGAATCTTAAGTGTGTTGCTGTTATACCAATTCTAGAAAAAAGTTTAATTTTAAATAAAAGTTCACTTTTAGAAATAGCAATTAAACAAATTAAAAAATCAAAGTTCGTTAATGATATTTTTGTATATTCAAATAATAATCATAATAAATTAATCGCAAAGAAACATAAAATATCAATTTTAATGAAAAGACAAAGTCAATCAGATTTTTATTTAGACATAATTTCTTCAGTAAAAAATTTTGTGAATAAATTAGAACAAAAAGGCAAGTTTTATGATCTCGTATTAGTTTTAACTGAAAACTTTCCATTTAGATCGTCAAAAATTTTTGATTTAATGATTAAAACTTCTATAAATAATAATTATGATGTTGTTCTTCCCTCTAAAAAACTTAGGGGATCAATTTTTTTAAAAGATAAAACTGGAGTTAAAACATTAATTAATGGAACAATACCTTCTCAAATAAGTAAACAAATTTTTTTATCTAGAATAGGAATTTCCACAATATTAAGAACATCAAAATTACGCACATCAAATATTATGCAAAATAAAATAGGCTTTTATAAAATAGATGATCAATTGTCTTTCATTGAAATTACCAAAGAGAATGTAAAAAAATTTAATCAATTGAGAAGCTCTAAATTTAATTTGAATTTATAAAAGTATATGGAAGACAACAATAAGTGGATAATTAAACAAATTATAAGTCTCGTAAAAATTATAAGCGAATAAAAATTTTATTATGTATCTAATTACTGGTGTAGCTGGATTTATAGGATTTCATTTAGCATTAAGATTGTTAAAACAGAATAAAAAGGTTGTAGGTGTAGATAACCTTAATGCTTATTATAGTGTCAAATTTAAAGAAGAAAGACTAAAGCTTTTAAAAAAAAATAAAAATTTTGAATTTTTAAAAATTGATTTGTCAAAAAAAAACCACTTAAAAAAATTGAAGAAATATGCATTTAAAATAGATAAAATTATACATTTGGCTGGTCAAGCTGGAGTTAGATATTCAATAAAAAATCCAACTACATATATTTTAAATAATCCTTATGCATATTTAAACCTTTTAGAATATTTTAAAAATTCAAAAAAATTAAGATTAATTCTTTATGCTAGTAGCTCCTCTGTTTTTGGAGATGTTTTAGATAAAAAAAATATAAATAAACCAATTTCGGTTTATGCTGTATCAAAATTATCAATGGAACAAATATCTTACGTTTATTCTAATATGTACAAAATGAAAATAATAGGAATGCGTTTTTTTACAGTTTATGGATCATGGGGTAGGCCAGATATGTCTTTATACAAATTTACTAAAAATATAATTAATAATCGTAAAATCGATGTATTTAATTTTGGCAATCACCTTAGAAGTTTTACTCATATCAATGATATTGTAGACAACTTAATAAAATTAATTAATAAATTTAAAAATCATAAATCAAGTTTGAACAGAGTTATAAGTATAGGAAACCCTAAAACAGTTAAATTAATGAAATTAATTCAACTTATTGAAAAAAATATAGGAAAAAAAGCTAAAAAGAATTTTTTACCTCTTCAAAAAGGAGATGTTAAAATTACAAAAGCTAATGTTTTAAAAGAAATAAAAGATTTTAATTTTAAATTTAATGTTGAAATTGAAAAAGGTGTAAAAAAATTTGTTAAATGGTATATTGATAAAAATTATTAATTTTATATTTAAATATTTAAA
>MDSZ01065253.1_pt1 | contig 10737 bp, 10 predicted proteins | sample 811201 | NCBI WGS metagenome assembly MDSZ01 (sample SAMN05326647, study PRJNA326480) | marine metagenome | isolation source: seawater | place: Indian Ocean: North | collected 2010
ATGACAAAGTCATAGCAGCAGTAAAAGCTATGACAAAAGAAAATTTTGGATCAGTTGTCATTGTTGATAAACAAAAAAAAGTAAAAGGAATAGTAACAGAAAGAGATCTAATGAAAAAACTTTTATTTAACTCTATGAGTCCAAAAACAACCAAACTGAAAGATATAATGACCTCTCCTGTGAAAGTTGCCGACAAGAATGACGAAATGGTTGTATGGTTGCGACAAATGTCTAACGAAAGATTTAGACACGTACCTGTTGTTGATGAATCTGGAAAATTAATTAACATTATGTCTCAGGGGGACTTTGTCTCTTACACTTGGCCTAATTTATTCTATCAAGTAAAAGAAATAGCAAAAGAGAACTATTTTAAAGCAAATCAAGTTGTTCTTATTATTATAAGTCTTCTTGTTTATACACTTATTACTACAGTATTAGCTATAAAATTAATTTAGCTTTATTTAAAAATAAGTGTTTTAATTTTAAGTAAGTTTTTATGTACATAAGAATTGTAAATCTAAAATTTTCATCGACAATTGAAGCTGATGCAATGAATGCGTTAGCCAAATATGAATTGATAAATATTTTGCCAGGAATTGTTTCTATAGAAGTTGTGAAAATTACTGATTTACATAGTATTGCTATAAATAAATTTGATACAAAAGAATCTGCAGAACAATCTAAGGATTTAATAATAAATAAACTTAAATCAAACCCTAATGTCAAAGTTGAAGTTTTTGAGGGTCAGAGATCATTTATCATTGAAAAGTCATAAATAAAATCTGATTTAATCAAATCCTCTTCTACTATTTGCCTTATTTTCATAATTAATTCTTATAGATATCAAGATTAATTTAATCAAAGAAAAAAATATGAGCGCAGTGAATTCTGAAAAAATTAGGCAAATTAGAATTATTTCAACTAAAACTACAGCATAGTTTGGGTGTCTAAAATATTTATATAAACCTCTTTTAACTAGCGGCTCATCTTCTATAACAATTATTCGAGTAGTCCAATATTTACCTAAGTCATAAATAACTTTATATCTTACGAATTGCAATATAATGAACAGATACAAAAAAGTTAAATTTATTTGAACAGTTTTTAGTGATAAAATTAAAAAGTAAATAATAAAAATTATATGAAAAATAACTATCAAGAAATAGTGAGAGGAATAATATTCTTTGCCGCCTCTATTCATCAGATTTTTGGTATTTATATAACTAAGAATCAATTCACTAATTCTTGAAAAAATAATGTAAATTATTAAAAAATTATCTAACATTTTTAATTAGCCGTATTTTGGATAAAGCTAATGTGAAACCTGGTCCTAAGGCTATCATTAAGAACTCACCACTTAATTTTTTTTTAATCATTAATTCTAGAACAAGTAAAACTGAAACAGATGAAACATTACCATATTTCGCCAATATTTCTCTAGCGTATTTAATTGAAGAGTGTTTCTTAAAGATTGAATCATATGCTTTTAAAATTTTCATTCCTCCAGCATGAAGTATGTAACCAACTTTTTGATTTTTATTAAACTTTAAAATCACTTTAGAAAGATTATTTTTTACAAAACCAGGAATTATTTTATCAAAAACAACGCCAAGACCGTCATTTTCAATCTCCCAGCCCATATAATTGAGAGTATTTTTCCAAGTATATTCACAATTATCCTCAACTTTACAAAATCCATTCTCATCAAGTAAATATGAAATAGCTCCATCTCCAAACAGAGCAGTACTAACTATATTAGATTTAGTTTCTACTTGAGGCCTAAATGTGAGACTACATAACTCAACATTACAAACTAGAACAGGCATTTTTATACTTTTTTGCATATCAATAGCCCTGCTCAAACCAATAACTCCTCCAGAACATCCAAAACCAAAAATTGGTAATCTTTTTATAGTATTTTTAAAATTAAAAATATTGATTAATTCTGCATCTAGCGTTGGTGTCAAAATACCGGTCGTATTAACTATTACAATCCCGCCAATTTCATGAACATCTTTTTTTGTTTTTTTTAAAGTTTCATTAATACATTTTTTAAGAAGACTAAGAGAATGACTTTTAAACAAATAATTTCTTTCTTTCCAGGAATGTTCTTTTTTATACCATTCTAAATCATTAACAAGATATCTGGTTTCAACACCAGAATTTTTGTAAACTTTCGACATTTTATTAAAATCTAAAGTATTTTGAGAGAAAATCTCCTCACCCAATTTAATAATTTGATTTTGGGAAACTTTATTTTTTGGAAAACTGCTGGTTAGTCCATTAATAAAACACATATATATAATTTAGGAACTGAAACTTTAAATTCACAACTTTTTAATATAAAACTATCTACTTTAATTAATAAATTTTAAATTATAAAACATTTTAATTTTATGAATGCCATCGAAATCAAGAATCTTAGCAAACAATACAGCAATGGATTTAAAGCACTGGAGAATATTAATTTATCAGTAAAAGAAGGAGAAATTTTCGCCTTGCTTGGTCCAAATGGAGCAGGAAAATCAACACTAATCAATATAATTTGCGGAATAACCAAAAAAAATAAAGGTCAGGTCAATATTTTTGGGAAAGACAATATTTCTGAATACAAATTAACTAGGTCATATGTTGGACTAGTTCCTCAAGAAATAGCAACTGATTCATTTGAAAGGGTAATTAATACATTAAAATTTAGTAGAGGATTGTTTAACAAAAAACCGTCTGATGAATATTTGTCATTTATCCTTAAAAGTCTTGATTTATATCCAAAAAGAAATAATCAAATCAGAACATTGTCTGGAGGAATGAAAAGAAGAGTAATGATTGCTAAAGCATTATCTCATGAACCGAAAATCCTTTTTTTGGATGAACCAACAGCTGGAGTGGATGTTGGATTAAGAAAAAACTTATGGAAATATCTTAATAAACTTAAAAAAGAAAGAGTAACTATATTTCTCACTACGCACTATATTGAAGAGGCTGAAAAACTAGCCGACAAGATAGCTATAATTAATAATGGAAAAATAATTGTAAATGAGTCAAAAAATAAAATTTTTGAAAAGTTAGGCACAAAAAAAGTAATAATTAAACTTAAAGAAGGTAACAATAAACTTGATTATTTTAAAAAAAAATATTCTATTGAAATAAGAGGAAGATTTTTAACTTTGACCTTTGGAAATCAAAATAATGATTTTGAAATTTCAGATTTTTTATCTGAGTTATCAAAACACTCAGTAAAATTCAATGATATTTCAATTGAAAAAAGTAATTTAGAAGAGATTTTTGTTAAAATTGTAAAAAAATGAATTTAAGAGGAATAATTGCAATTTACAATTTTGAAATGTCTAGAACTTTTAGAACAATAAGTCAAAGTATTGCTTCTCCTGTTTTGTCAACTGCTCTATATTTTATAGTGTTCGGGTCCGCAATTGGTTCAAGAATTGAAAATATTGATGGTATTAATTACTCCTCGTTTTTAGTACCTGGTTTAATAATGCTAACAATTTTAAATCAAAGTGTTTCTAATGCATCATTTGGAATATATTTTCCTAAATTTAGTGGAACAATTTATGAAATCTTATCAGCACCTATTTCACCTTTAGAGATTACTTGTGGTTATGTTTTTGCAGCAGCCAGTAAATCGGTTTTGGTCGGAATAATAATATTATTGACTTCATCTTTTTTTATAAATCTAAATATTCTACATCCAATTTTGATGATAGTACTTCTTATTTTAATAAGTATAACTTTTAGCCTTTTTGGCTTTATAATAGGAATATGGGCTGATGATTTTCAAAGAATTCAATTAATTCCATCTTTCATAATCACACCCCTTACATTCCTTGGTGGTAGCTTTTATTCAATTAAAATGTTACCTGAGTTCTGGCAAGAGATTTCTTACTTTAATCCAATTGTATATTTAATAAGTGCATTTAGGTGGAGTTTCTATGGAAATGCGGATGTCAATATAACTTTATCTATAAGTATAATTCTTCTATTTTTAATTTTCTGTATTTTTTTAATCTCTTTTATATTTAAAAAAGGTTACAAAATAAAAACCTAATACAAGGAAATTTATTTTAATTTAAACGTAGTTTGATAGAGTGTTATTAATGTCAAGACATAGAGGTACATTTAAAATAGCCAACCCTGAGCCCTATGAGCTTAGCAGATCTAGAATAGAAAATTTCATTCAATGTCCAGCATGCTTTTACATGCAACAAGTTGAAGGTATAGAATTCCCCTCATTTCCTGGATTTAATATTAATGAAGCAACTGATATACTTCTAAAAAAAGATTTTGACAAATATAGAGGAAAGAAAACAACTCATCCTTTTCTTATTGAAAGAGGATATGATTATCTTATACCATTTTCTCATGAACACTTTGAGTTATGGACCCAAAGCTTACATTTTGGTGCAAAAAATAGATTAAACTATGATCATAAACAAACAAACCTCCGAGTTGGTGGTGGACTAGATGACGTATGGTTAAATCTTAATACTAATAAAATACATGTTGTTGATTACAAAAGTACTTCTCAGAAAAAAGATAAAGGTCCAATTACTTTGGAAGATAAATGGAAATCATCTTATAAAAGACAAATGGATCTTTACACATGGATTCTTAGTAAGAAAAGATTAAATGTTGATTCACTAGGTTTCTTTCTTTACTGCGATGGTGATAGGTTTAGCGACTATAACTTTTTAAACAAAGATAAGGCAATAATGGAATTTAAAATTTCATTGATTCCATATGAAACAGATTTTAGTTGGATAGAAAATGTTCTACATGAGATATACAAAACTTTAAGAAAGTCAATAAGGCCTCTTCATTCAGAGTTCTGCGAATATAGTAAATTTCTAAAACAATCGTCTTAATTTATCTTTCAAAAATAAAAGTTGTTTAAAAAAGCTAAATAACTAAATTTAAATTAAATTATTTTAGAATCATTCTTAATTAGATTCTTGTAAGAAATATAAAATGTAGTATGATTAAATTTTAACCCATGAATGCATTATTATCTGTTATAAAAAACAATAAAGCAATTTTTGTTGCGAATGATGGTAGACTTTTAAAAAAGTGTCTTTTAGGATTCTTAATACTTGCATTTGCTTTCCAATCAAATCAATTTGGAGGTATAGTCAGAGGCGTCTTAATCGAAGCCTATTTGCAAGTCTCTGTCTTTGTTGGATTTACACTATTTTTGTTTATTGGTTTAGATTCTTTAGCAAAATTTAATATTGAAGAATTTTTAAGTAAGACAAAAAAATTTCATGTGCCCATTTCAACATTTCTTGGAGCTTTGCCAGGTTGTGGTGGAGCTATAATAATTGTCACACAATTTGTTCAAGGAAGAATAAGTTTCGGATCACTTGTTGCTGTTTTAACTGCAACAATGGGCGATGCTGCATTCCTTCTCTTATCTCAAAGTCCAAAAGACGGTATTTTAATATTCTTGATAACATGTATAACTGGAATCATCACAGGCTATATAGTTGATTATTTTCATAATGAAAATTATTTAAAAAATCATCACAAATTAAAAATTGAATTTGAGGATATTGGTAAAACTTTTGTATCTAAATTCAACATCTTTTGGTTAATTATTTTCATTCCTGGTCTGATTATTGGTATAATGAAGGCATTTCAAATTAATTTAGAGTCTTTTATATTATTTGGAAACTTTAATGTTGAAGAATCAATTGGGTCATTCGGTGCTATAATTTCAATTTTTATGTGGACACTTAATCCCTTAAGTGATTTCCAGTGTTCTACAGAAAAGACTAGAAACTATTTGTCTAGAGTAATAGACACTACTAACTTCGTCACAACTTGGGTTGTTTGTGGTTTTTTATTATATGAGTTGGGAATGTACTTTATTGGAATAGACCTTAAAGATTTATTTGATATATGGACTATTTTTTTACCGATGATTGCAATTTTATTTGGATTTATTCCAGGTTGTGGTCCACAAATTGTAATTACTACCTTTTATCTCAATGGTTACATACCTTTTTCAGCTGAAATAGGGAATGCTATTTCTAATGATGGAGATGCTTTGTTTCCAGCTATCGCGCTAGCACCTAAAGCTGCAATTTACGCAACATTATACAGTGGAATACCTGCAATTATTGTAGCATATTCATATATGTACTTATTCGAATAATAGCTTAACGACTTTTGAATATTATTTCATTTCTTTGAATTCTGTAATTCACTAGTTTGTTTCTTTTTTTTTCTTTTACTCAAGCCTTTTATTTATTTAATCAGAATAATTTAGAAAGATTCTAAGTTTATGTATTGACGATCTTAGCTGATTAGTTCTTTTATACGTTATATTATATATTATGTATATTAAAGCCGGTAAAAGAAAATATTTACATAATTTAATTAGATAGCTTTAATAGCATTTATGATTAATTTCTTAAATTTTTTAAAACTTCTTATTTGATAACCAAACACTTTGATATGGAGATAAAGTCAAAGTACCAGATAAATCTCTTATTTCTTTTTTACTAATTATTTCAAACCATCTTTCATTTGTTATCAAATTAATTTCTAAAAGTTGAATCCTTTTTTTAAACTTCGAAAGATTACTTATACAAAAAATACTTTGACTTCTATCAATACTTTGTCTCCAAATACCAAAAAGAGATTTCTCTAATTGAAGAGTAAATTGGGTTGCATTTGGGTGAAATGCTGGTTGTTTTTTTCTAATTTTAATAAGTTTAATAATTTCTGTATAAACTTTTTTATTAATTGATTTTTTTTCAAATAATTTTAAAAGTGTATTTAAATCCCAATTTTTTCTATTTATTGATCTAAAATTTTTTGTTTTTTTGAGTTTCAAAATATCATTTTTTGATCCAATTAAATTTTGAATGTATATCGCTGGAATGCCTTCCATTGACAATAAAATCTGATGAGCCAAAATAAAACGTTTTATTTTAAAATTATCCTTGCCTCTATAAGTTTCTTTAAAGGCATCTAAAAGCGTCGTATTTACTTCATAAACGGTTTTTTTATTCTGAGAAAATCTATGTGTTAAATAGGCACCAGAATTTTGAAGTGTTTTAATAAATTTATTCAGTTCTTCGTTAGGAATAATTCCCTCCAATGGCCGCAAGCCAATTCCATCGTGAGTTGATAAAAAATTTAAATAAGAATTACCAAATTGTGCTGGAGGCATGCTCCTAGACCATTGTTTTAAATAATTACTATTTTCAGAAATAATTGCATGAATTACAAGAGGAGCAAGCGAGAAGTTATAAATACAATGGGCTTCGTTATTATTTCCGAAATAACTTAAATTTTCATGACTAGGAATATTAGTTTCGGTGATTACTAGGCAATCATTTGAATAATTTTCAATCAGAAGTCTTATTAATCTAATGATTAAATGAGTTTCTGGAAGATTTATACATTTTGTTCCAGGTTCTTTCCATAGAAATGCTACTGCATCGAGACGAAGAGCTTTTGACCCTTTATCAATGTAGAACTTGATAATTTTAAGAAAATAAATAAGAACCTTAGGATTTTTAAAGTTAAAATCTATCTGGTCATGACTAAATGTGCACCAAACAAAATTAATTTTATCTTTAATTTTTATTTTTTTTGATAAAGAACTGCTTCTTGGTCTAACTACTTTTGAAAATTTATTAAAATTTCTTTCACTTGATATAAAAAAGTCAGAACCTGGGTCCATGTTTTCAAGAAAATTTTTGAAAAGCTGATTTTTTGAAGAACAATGATTAATTACGAGGTCACACATTATTTTAAATCTCGACGATATTTTAATGAAATCATTCCAATCTCCATGATTACTCTGTATTTTTTCATAATCTATAACTGCGAATCCGTCATCTGAGGAGTATGGATAGAAAGGCAAAATATGAACAAAAGAAAATTCTTTACAAAATTTGTTTAAAAAAAAGTTAAGCGTAGAAAAATTTTTTTTTTTTTTGTCTTTTATAGAATCAGCATATGTAATCAAAAAACAATCATTCTCGTTCCATAATTCAGCAAATGATTTTTTTTTTGATTTTTTTAAAAAGATCTTCTTAATTTGTTTACTAATCTCCTCAATTTCTCTTTGACTATGACTTTTGTATATTGCTCTAAGATAATTATTTACTGTTTTATTGTTTAAATCTGTCATTAAAAGTACTTAAACCTGATTATCTTTCTGAACAGTCTTTTTTAAATCATTTAAAAAATTTGGAATTGCTGTGTCCACTCTACTCCAGGTAGGTATATTAGGAGATTCCATAGGTGAATCTAAAAAAACTTGTCCTGCAATCATAATATTTTTTGCAAATAGTTCGACTGCTGATTCCTCTTCATGCACGTCAATTTCAAATTTATTCATCAAAGCATCTTTTTTAAAGATCTGAACAAAGTCAAGTGCTTCTCTGTAGTAAGTTGCTTTCAAAGATCTAAAAATAGACATTGAAAAAGTTTCACCCTGTGCAGCTAGTTTCCTTATAATCGCTTTTATAATGTCAATTGACATTTTTGATAGACCTTTAGAGTTGTCTTCCAATGATACATCCTGATGCTTGTGATCATAGTTATCTGCTATATCAACCTGACATAATCTATTTCCAGCATAGTTTCTAAACATTTCTGAGAGGACACCAATCTCTAACCCCCAATCAAAAGGGATTCTAATATCTTTTAAAACTCTTCTTCGAAAGGAGAACTCTCCAGCCAATGGATATCTAAAGGAGTCAATAAAAGATATATATTCCTTAAACCCAATTGTTTTTTCTAAAGCTCTCATTAATGGAGTGACTAATAATCTTGCAACTCTTCCTCTGACTTTGTTATTGGATACTCTTGGGTAATATCCCTTACAAAAATCAAAATTAAATCTGGGATTTGTAACTGGATAAACTAACCTTGCCAAAAGACTCCTGTCATAAGTAAGTATATCACAATCATGTAATGCAATTGCCTCAGTTTCGCCTAATGACAAAATATACCCCATACAATACCAGACATTTCTTCCTTTGCCCATTTCTTGAGGAGCCAAATTCTGTTCGGAAAGCTGTGAATCTAATTTCTTTAATCCAGGTCCATCGTTCCAGAGTATTTCATGCCGTTGAGGTAATTTTGAAAAAAAATTTTTGGCTTCCTCAAATTCTTTTTTATTTGCTTTGTCTAAACCAATCACGATGTTATTCAAAAATTTTACTTTTGAAATCTCATCGATAATTTTTGGTAAAGCAACACCTTTTAATTCAGAAAATAAAGAAGGCAATATTAATGTAATAGGCCTAAATTTTGCGAATTCTATTAACTCTTTTTCTAAGTCATCATAAGATCTATTAGAGAAATTATGTAATGTAGCGACAATTCCATTTTGATAAAAATCAGAAATCTTGATTCTCCATTTTTAAAACATAGTCCAATGATTCTTTCCATCCATTTGGAGCTTCTGTTTGACTAAAGTAAATATTTTTTTTCTTTTTGAGAGTAATCTTATTTTTCTCTCTTTTTACAATACAACTATAATCTGTTGATTCAAGCATTGAAATATCATTTTCGCTGTCACCCAAAGATACAGTTATTAATTCTCCGTTTATAAATGGTTTTACAACTTCGATAAATTTTTTTAATGCAACACCTTTGTCATAACTATCAGAAATATGAATAAACCTTCCACCCTTTAAGACGGTAAGTTTGTTATTTATTTTTTTAATTTCTGATTTGAATCTTTTAATATTTTTTATAGAATCTCTCCACAAAATAGGATTTGTAAATAATCTTTTTTTACTTCTTTTTGCACAATCAACCTCTAAGTTGGTACATTCCATTACTTGTTCATTACTTAATTCACTGTAAAAACTAAAATTAAATAATTTCTTTAATTTTGAGATCATTGATATTATGTCTTCTGATGTAAGATAAGTTATTTTATAGGCAATATATTTTTTATATGTGAAGAAATTATTTTGAGATTTATATTCCATTTTATCAATATATCCCAATGGAAAAAAAATACAGGCACCATTTTCAACTATAAATGGAGCATTCAAACTTAATTTTTTATTTATATGAGTTACTTCACTAAAAGTTTTACTTGTATTAAAAATAAGTGAAACATTATTTTTTATAGCTTTGATATAGTTTTCTAGATTTCCAAAGGAGTAATCATTGTGATTTAAAAGTGTTCCATCTATATCAGAGAATACAAAATAAGGCATTATTTCAATAATAAACAATTACCAATATATGAAAAGTTTTATATAATTTATTTAAAAAACTTTATTATGAATTTTTACTGCGAGAGAACAAATTTACAATTTTTTGACGAACCAATAAATATTTTATCAAATATTTTTTTCTTTATAGCTGCTTATTATGTTTTCATAGAGTTTAAAAAAAATAAGTCTACCAAAACTTTTTTAGTTTTTCCTACTTTAATTATGTTTATAGGACTAGGAAGTGCAAGTTTTCATTCTTTACCAAATAAAATAACTTTGCTAATGGATGTTCTTCCAATTTTTTTGTTCTCCTTGCTTTTTGTGATTCAATTTAATTTCAAAATTCTTAATTTAAAAAAAGAATTTAATTTTTTATTTATTATATTTTTTTTACTTTCGTATTTCATTCTTCCAGAGAAATTTAATTATAAATTTTTAAATGGATCAGAATTCTATTTAGCTAATGACTTAATATTGTTGATATATATTCTTTTAATTAGAAAAAAAAAAGAACTGTTTAAAA
>MDSZ01074073.1_pt1 | contig 10737 bp, 8 predicted proteins | sample 811201 | NCBI WGS metagenome assembly MDSZ01 (sample SAMN05326647, study PRJNA326480) | marine metagenome | isolation source: seawater | place: Indian Ocean: North | collected 2010
CTGGGTTAACCGCTTGAGCTTAAATGTGAATTTAAGCCTAGAGAAATGACATCTTAAATGACAGAACCCGGCTTATAGATTGTCTGGCAAAATCCATTTTTAATTGTTCTGCTTTTGTACTCATAATACTAATACAAATAAATTGACTATTCTTTAAAAACCCATAATATCCCAATAAATCCCATGATGGAGGGTAATTTGAAAATAAATAGTAAAAAAAGGTTTTTTATAAAAAATGTTTTTATCGAGTTACGAAAACAAATTAGACAAGAAAGGTCGTGTATCAGTGCCTGCTACTTTTAGATCATATTTAAATTCTTTAGGTTATAATGGCTTTATAAGTTATCCATCTTTTAGCAACCCAGCCTTAGAGGCTTGTTCTCAAGACAGAATTGAAAAACTTTCAAATACAATCGACTCTTTAAATCCTTTTGAAGAAAAAAGAGATTACTTTGCAACATCAATTTTATCTGAAAGTGAAAATTTACAATTTGATACTGAGGGAAGGGTATCAATTTCAGAAAAGTTATTAGTTCATGCAAAAATTAAAACTACTTTGCTATTTGTAGGCCTGGGAAAGACATTTCAGATTTGGGAACCAAAAAACTTTGAAAAATTTAGAATATTGGCAAGAAAGAAAGCTTACCAAAATAGATCTAATTTAAAATGGGAAAAAAAACAAAAAGGAGAGCTGTCATGACTATTAATGTAGGAGGAGGAGAATTAAAGGAGTTAAAACCAAGAATATTAGTAATTGGAGTTGGAGGAGCTGGTGGAAATGCAATCAATGCAATGATTGAAGCTGGAATGCAAGGGGTTGAATTTGTTGCTGTAAATACTGACGCACAAGATCTCAAAATGAGCAAAGCTGATGCTAAAATTCAAATAGGAATGAATTTAACAAAAGGTCTTGGCGCAGGTGCTAAGCATGATATCGGTCAAGCTGCTGCAGATGAGTCTCTAAATGAGATTGTAAATTATATACAAGGTAGCAATATGGTTTTCATTGCGTCTGGAATGGGTGGAGGAACTGGTACGGGCGCCTCTCATGTTATTGCAAAAGCAGCAAGAGAAATGAATATTCTTACCGTAGGTGTAACAACTTTGCCTTTCTCTTATGAAGGTCCCAAGAGAATGAGAAGAGCTGAAGCAGGTCTAGAAGAATTAAAAAAACACTTAGATACAACAATCGTAGTACCAAATCAAAATTTATTTAAAATAGCAAATGAGTTAACTGGATTTGAGGAGTCTTTCAGTTTATCCAATGATGTTTTAAAACATGGTGTTCAAAGCATAACCGATCTTATGGTGAGACCTGGTATGATTAATTTAGATTTTGCAGATGTGGAAACCGTTATGAGTTCAAGTGGGAAAGCAATGATGGGAACTGGAGAAGCAGATGGGGAAAATAGAGCAATGGCTGCAACAGAATTAGCATTAAACAATCCATTGATAGATGAGTATACATTACAAGGGGCTAAAGGTTTATTAGTAAATATTACTGGAGGTAGCGATATAAAACTTTTTGAAGTAGATGCTGCTGTGAACAAAATTAGAGCTGAGGTTGATCCTGAAGCAGAACTAATATTTGGAGCTATTAAAGATGAAAACATGAATGGTAAAATAAGAGTTTCAATAGTTGCAACTTCTTTAAAAGGTTCTACAGTCATACAAGAACCTAGAACAGTTTTAAACTTAGTCAACGGGCCAAATAATAGATCCACTAATTTTTCAGAGCATTTATTTTCTAAAAGCAATTTAGAAAAAAATGTTGTTAGTTCTATAGACGGAGCAAATGCATTAAAACTTGATGAGACATTTGAGATCAAAAATATTGAGGAACAAAATACTCTTATAAACAATTATGAAAGCAATGAAGAGAATCAAATACAAAATGAAAATCTTGATAAAAATCACAGCATGGATGAACTTCCTACAGGAGTTTCTATTGAGAGCGCTTCTTATATGGAAAATAATGTTGAAGAAGAGCACACCCCAAAACTTTTTTCTGATGAGCAAAGTCAAATGGATTTAGATCAAAATGATTTAAAAAAAGAAGATGATGGAGCACAGAATTTATTTGATCAAGAAACTAACGAAGATGAAGATTTCGAAATCCCAGCGTTTTTAAGAAGACAAAAGTTTTAATGATTAAATCAAAGATTAATGAAAATTCAAAAATCATCACTGGAAATTTCTCATTTTCCAGTGATGTTGAGTGAAGTCCTTAAAATTTCAGAACCAGAAAAAGGTGGAATTTTCATCGATTGTACATTTGGTGGCGGAGGTTACTCTAAAGCTTTATTAAATTTTCCTCGAACCAGGGTTATTGGAATTGATAGAGACTCAAAAGTCACTACTCTAGCTAGAACTTTAGAAAATAAATTTCAAAAAAGATTTAAATTTTTTAATTTAAAATTTAGTGAATTAGATAAAACAACTAAAAATTCTAGAGAGGTGGATACGATAATTTTTGACCTTGGTCTTTCCTCTATTCAGCTTAACGATCTTAAGAGGGGATTTTCTTTTCGATCAAAAGAAAAACTCGATATGTCAATGGGTCTCTCAGATATTTCAGCTCAAGAGGTAGTTAATAATTTAAGTGAAACAAAACTAAAATTAATTATTAAAACATTTGGAGAGGAGAGAGAAGCTGCAAAAATAGCTAAAAATATCGTAAAAGCAAGAATCGAAAAAAAAATTACTAGAGTTGATGAGTTGGTAAGCATAATAAAAAAAAGCAAAAAAATCAAATACACAGGCAAAATAAATCCAAGCACTAAAACTTTTCAAGCCTTAAGAATATTTGTTAATAAAGAAACTACCGAGTTAATAAACGGAGTTATTAAAGCAACAAAATTATTAAAGCCAGGAGGAAAAATTTTAGTTGTAAGCTTTCACTCAATAGAAGATAAAATAATTAAGTATTTTTTTAGTAACTTTTCTCAAAATAAATCAAAACCATCAAGATATTTACCTGAAGATCAAAATACAAATTTAGTTTTATTTGAGAAATATTATAATAAAATTATAACCGCATCAAAAAATGAACTTAATAAAAATAATTCTTCACGTTCTGCAAAACTAAGATATGCAATACGAAATAAAAATGAATTCTTTTTTCCAGATAATTTTGTTCAAAAATTTAAAAGATATTTACAATTGGAGGCAAAAGATGATCAGGATTAAGATTATTTTATCAATTACAGTTTTTTCTTTTCTTTTAATTTCAACATCAATAATTAAAAATCAAACAAGAGAAATTGAAAAAAAAATTTTAAACTTTAAACAAATAATCAATTCAAAAGAAAAAGATTTTAATGAATCACAACTTGATTTTTACTATTTAACTTCACCTTCGGTAGTAGAAAAGAAAATAGAGTTGATAGATAATAAACAATATATTCCAATGGAAAGTTCAAATATATTTTTGAAAATGGATGATTTTACTGATTTAGAAAAAAAAATTGTTATTCAAGATATTGAAAATGAAAAAAAAATTAAAAAAAAATAAAGATTTTAACATAAACCAATCGAGTTTTTATTTTGAAGACTATTTAGAAACAAATAAAAAAAATAAAATTCTTAAAAAAAATAACATTTTCCAAGATAGAATTTATATATTGTTTTTTTTGTTCTTTTCACTTATACTTATCTTTAGCATTAGAATAATTCATGTTTCTTTAAATAAAGTTGAATTATTTAATCAGGAAAATTCTAATAACAAATTTCATTTACAAAGAAGAGATATAATAGATAGAAATGGATCGCTAGTATCAAGAAGTATAAGGTCATATCATGCTGCAATTAACCCAAATCTAGTAAAAAATAAGGAAAACTTAATTATTAAATTAAGATTAAATTTCCCTGAGTTACCTATTAAAACGATTGAGAAAAAAATTAATTCCAATAAATATTTTTATTTAAAAAAAAGAATTAATCAAAATGAAAAAGAAAAACTATGGAGTTTAGGAGAAAAAGGAATAATTTTTGAACCATTTCAATCAAGAATTTATACTAATTCAAATCTTTTTAGTCATGTAATTGGTCAGGTTGATTATGATAATTTTGGAATTTCTGGAGTTGAAAAATATTTTGATAGAGAATTAAGAAATAAAGAACTTATAAACCAACCACTGCAATTAACTTTAGATACTAATATTCAATATTTGGTAAGCAAGGAATTGAATAAAGCCTTAATTACTTTTGAAGCAACAGGAGGAGGGGCATTATTAATGGATGTTAAGAATGGTGAAATTTTATCGTTAGTTTCTTTACCAGATTTTGACATAAATTTAAGGGCTAATCTTAAAGATAAAAATTATATTAATAAGTTAACTAAAGGAGTTTACGAGTTAGGCTCCATTTTTAAAACATTTACAATTGCCTTAGCTTTAGAGAATGAATTAGTGAAACCTGAAACAATTATTAAAAATATACCTAGGTCTGTTAAATGTTCTAGACATACCATTTCAGATATAAAAGAATTTCCAAAAAATCTTTCTGTTGAAGATATTTTAATAAGATCTTCAAATATTGGAACATTACTAGTAGCTAGAAAAATCGGAAAAGAAAAATATAAAAAGTTTATCGAAGATACCAAGTTGCTTAAAAAACCTGAAGTACAATTAGAAGAGGTAGGAAAACCAATTAATTTTAATTGGAACAAATGTAAATTGGAAACCGTTTCTTATGGACACGGTATCACAACAACGCCACTACAAGCTACAACAATATACGCTACACTTGTAAATGGGGGAAAAATTATTAAACCTACTTTAATAAAAAAAGATTATGAAAAAAAATTTGAAAGATTGGTCTCAGAAAAAACAAGTAATAATATTAATAACATTCTTAGAAAAGTTGTTACAGATGATGAGGGGACAGCGAAACTTGCTGATATCGAGGGTTATTACGTTGGTGGAAAAACTGGAACTTCTCAAAATTATAAAAATAAAAATGAAAATTTAAACACTTTTATATCTGTTTTTCCTTCACAAAATCCCAAATATGCTCTGCTAGTAATGCTAGAGAATCCTAAAGTAGCTAAAAATTTAGTTTACAATTACAAAGGCATGAAAATAAAAGCTTTTCGTAATGAGGCTGGATGGAACTCAGTATTTGTAGCCGGCAAAATAATAAAAAAAATTGGACCAATTTTAGCCATAAATAATAAAGATTTTGATTATCAATATGTTGTTAAAAAAAATAATTAAAAACCTTTCGAAAGATAAAAAAAAAACTAAGATACAAGGACTTGCAACTAATAGTAAAAAAGTAAAAAAAAATTATATATTTTTTGCTATACGAGGTTACAAAACTAATGGAGAAAAATTTATTAAAGAGGCCATTAAAAGAGGCGCAGCAGCCATAATTTGTTCAAAAAATTTAAAATTCACAAATCAAGAAATTCCAATTATTAAAACGTCGAACGTAAGGCTCCTTTTAAGTAAAATTTCCTCAGAATATTTTAATTTAAAACCAAAAAATATTTTTGCTGTTACAGGCACTAATGGAAAAACTTCAGTGGCGGATTTATTTTACCAAATTTTAAGTTTAAATAATGTACCAGTTGCATCAATTGGAACCTTAGGGATAAAATATAAAAATAAAATTATAAAATCAAAACTTACTTCTCCAGACACAATTTTACTTCATCAATCGCTTGAAAAAATAAAAAAAAATAAAATTGATAATGTTATAATTGAAGCATCAAGTCACGGTCTTCACCAAAACAGGCTAAACCATTTAAATTTTAAAGCAGGCATTTTTACCAATTTTAGTCAAGATCATTTAGATTATCATAAAACAATGCAATCTTATTTAAACGCTAAATTAATTTTATTTAAAAATATTTTGTCAAAAAATAAAAAAGTTATCACTGATAAATACATGAAAAAATTTTCAATTTTAAAAAAAATTTCAAAAAAAAATAAATTAGATTTAATAGATATAAATTCTTTAAAAGAAAAGTTGGACAAGGCTACAAATTTTAAACTTAATGATATTCAATTAAAAAATTTATCTATGGCAGTTGCTGCAGCAAAACTATGTAATTTAAAAGAAAAAAAAATTTTTAATTCATTAAAAGGAATAAAAGATGTTAGCGGAAGATTAGAACTTATTAAAATTTTTCCTAACAATGTAAAAGTATTTGTAGATTTTGCTCATACACCAGATGCATTGTTAAAAGTTTTACAAATATTAAAAAAATCATATGGGCAGGATATTTCTTTAGTATTTGGGTGTGGTGGAGATAGAGATTTTAAAAAAAGACCATTAATGGCTAAGATAGCAAGCTCAAATTGTAAGAAAATTTACATTACAGATGATAATCCGAGAAACGAGAATCCAAATAAAATCAGAAATGAAGTTATAAAAAAAATAACTAATAAAAACTGCTACAATATCGGAAATAGGTCTAGAGCAATTAGAACAGCAATTTTTAATGGCGAACCAAATGATATAATTCTTGTTGCCGGAAAGGGTCATGAGGAGGAACAAATATACAAAAATAAGACTTTTTTTATTTCAGACAAAAAGATAATAAAAAATATTAGAATAAGAAAAAATAAAACTTCCGTATCAAATCAAAATTTTTTTCAAAATAAAAAAATTTTAGAAAATATTAAAAAAGGCTTCAAAGCAAAAAATTTTCACGGGCTAGCCATAGACTCGAGAGTTGTTAAAAAAAATAATCTATTTCTTACAATCAAAGGAAAAAAAAATAATGGTTTTGAATTTATACCAGATGCAATTTTAAAAGGAGCTAAATATATTATTTCATCAAAAAAATCTAATAAATACAAAAAAAAAATCATTAAAGTTAAGAATGAAATAAAATTTTTAAATAAATTTGCTTTAGCCAAGAGAGAAAAATCTAAATCTAAAATCATAGCCATTACAGGAAGTGCCGGCAAGACTAGCTTGAAAAATTTAATAAAAGACTTACTAAAAAAATACGGACAAACGTTTTGCTCTCCAAAATCTTATAATAATCACTTTGGAGTTCCTTTAAGCTTGTCAAATTTAAAAACAAACGATCAATTCGGAGTCTTCGAGGTAGGAATGAGTAGGGCTGGTGAAATTGATAAACTTTCAAGACTTATCAAACCTCATTTTGGTATTATTACAAATATTGGAGAGGCACATATAGAAAATTTTAAAAATTTAGGTGGGATAGCTGCAGCTAAAGCAGAAATTATTAATAATATAACGGAAAAAGGGACATTAATTTTAAATCGTGATGATCAATACTTTAGTTACTTAGAGAAAAAAGGAAAGTTAAAAAACCTAAAAATAGTTTCTTTTGGAATGAATAAAAAAGCTGATGTTTATCCAATAAAAATTTTTAAAAGAAGAAATGTAAATAAATTGGTAATTAGGATTAAAGAAAAAATTTTAAGTTTCGAGACCAAAAATTTAAATATTTATAATGTTTTATCTTCTCTAGCGCTACTAAATGAGTTGAATTTAAATTTAAAAGTCATTCTTAAACTATATAAAAATTTTGAACCAAGTGAGGGCAGAGGTAAAATTCATAAAATAACCAGATACAATAAAAAATTTAAACTAATTGATGAAAGTTATAATGCAAATCCGCTCTCTGTTAAAAATGCAATTAAAAGCTTCAATTTAATAAAAAAGAAAAAATTTAAAAAATATCTCTTTCTAGGAGATATGCTTGAATTAGGAAAAAAATCTGAAATTCTACATAAAGATTTATCAAAAGTTATTAACAATTCAGATATAGACAAAGTGTTTATTAAAGGTAGCAAAACACTCTCTACCTATAAAAATATTAATAAAGTAAAAAGAGGAAATATATTTCAACACGACGAAGATGTGGATTTTACTTTAAATGATATTATAGCTAATAATGATTATTTAATGATTAAAGGATCTAATGCAACAGGCTTAAATTATTTAAGCAAAAGGATGATAAAAGGATAAAAATGTTATTTCATATTTTTACATCACTAGTTGATCAATATTCATTTCTCAATGTTTTCAAATATTTAACTTTTAGAACTGGATTGTCAGTAATAACCTCCTTAGTTGTTGTTTTTATAATAGGTGCTCCGCTTATTAAGATTTTCTCTGAAAAAATGATTACAGGCCCTATAAGGCAGGACGGGCCTATAGACCATATAGTTAAAAAATCTGGAACTCCAACTATGGGAGGTGTAATAATTATCATTGGTATAATTTCAAGCACATTATTGTGGGCGGATTTAACAAATATTTATATTTGGACATTAATGTTTGTTTCTTTAAGTCTCGGAGGATTAGGTTTGTTAGATGACATGCTTAAGATAAAACTCAAAAACTCTAGTGGTTTAAAATCAAGATATAAGTTTACAGGTCAATTAATTATCAGTGCGTTAGCTATATTTATATTAGTCGAATACTCTAATCATGAATTTCTATATAATCTTTATTTTCCTTTTTTTAAAAATTTAATTTTATACATGGGACTCTTTTTTATTCCATTTGGTTTATTTGTAATTATTGGTGCCTCAAATGCAGTAAATTTGACAGATGGTCTTGATGGTCTAGCTACAGTTCCTGTAATGTTAGTGGCGATTTCTTTCACTTTTATTTCTTATGTTGTAGGAAATACAATTTTCTCAGAATATCTCCAAATTCAATACATACCTGATGTAGGTGAGCTCTCAATTTTTTGCGGGTCTATAGTTGGAGCCTGTTTAGGCTTTTTGTGGTACAACGCACCTCCAGCAAAAATTTTTATGGGCGATACTGGTTCGCTTTCTCTAGGCGGTTCATTAGCTGCAATTGCAATAATTGTTAAACATGAAATTGTTTTAGCAATTATAGGAGGATTATTTGTTTTAGAAACTGTATCTGTAATAATACAGGTGATATCTTTTAAGCTTACAGGAAAAAGAATTTTCAAAATGGCACCTATACATCACCATTTCGAAAAAAAAGGATGGGCAGAGTCTACTATAGTTATCCGCTTTTGGATTATAGCTATAATTTTAGCTTTGATAGGTTTAGCCACATTAAAACTTAGGTAATAGATGCTTTCTATTAGTGATTTAAAAAGACTATCATTCTTAGTTTATGGTTTAGGTTTATCCGGTAAATCAGTTGTAAATTTTTTTAGAAAAAATAAATTCAAAAATTATCAGGTTTGGGATGATAATTATAAAAATTTATTTAAAGACAAAAGACCAAAGAATTTAAATGAGGCTTTGAAAAAAGTAGATTACATAATACTTAGTCCCGGAGTCAGTATTGAAAAAATTTTGTATAAGAGAAAGTTAAGAAAGTTTAAAAATAAAATAATTACCGATATTGATTTGATTTTTTTGACAAAAAAATATTTTAAAAGCATTGTGGTTACTGGAACTAATGGTAAATCAACAACATGTAAAATAATTTCTCATTTGTTGAAAAAAAATGGCTTTAAAACACTATTAGGCGGCAATATCGGCGTTCCGGTTCTTAATCTAAAAGCTAAAAAAGATTATTATATAATTATTGAGGCCTCATCTTTTCAATTGGCTCACTCTAAATTTATATGTCCTGATTATGCTCTTCTTCTAAATATCACCAATGATCATTTAGACTGGCATGGTAATATGAGAAATTATATTGACTCAAAATTTAAAATTTTTAGATTTCAAAAAAAAAAACATATTTCTTTTGTTGAAAATAAATTAAGATCTAACTTTATAAAAAGACAATTAAATGGAAAATTAGTTATTCCTAAAATTAAAGATTATCAAAAAATTAAATCAAAAATTAAAAACGATTATATTACTTCCGATATAAATAATAAAAACATGTCCTTTGTTTTTGCCCTATCGAAGTTTTTAAGAATTAATGAAAAATCTTTTTGTGAGTCTTTAAATACCTTTAAAGGTCTGCCTCATAGATATGAAATTTTTTTTAAAAGAAAGAATTGTCTTTTCATAAATGATTCAAAAGCAACCTCATTTCAATCAACAAAATTAGCTTTGGAAAATACAAATAACACTTTTTGGATAGTTGGAGGCTTGCCAAAAAAAAATGACAAAATACTTTTACAAAATTTAAAAAAAAATATAGTTAAAGCATATATCATAGGAAAAAATATAAATTTTTTTAAAAAACAAATACAAAGTAAAATCAAATATATTGTTTCAAAAAATTTAAAAGATTCAATAATTCATATCTTAAAGGATATTAAATTATTTAAGAAAAAAAATAGTACTATTTTATTAAGTCCAGCATCAGCTTCATTTGACCAGTTTTCAAATTTTGAAAATAGGGGTGATAATTTTAAAAGATTATGTAAATTTTATGCAAGAAAATACTTATAAAATAAAAATAATAAATTATTGGCGAAATATCGATAAAAAAATTTTTTTTTCTTTTATCATTTTATTCTGTTTGGGTTTATTTTTCTCATTCTCTTCAACGTCTTTTTTAGCTGGAGAGAGACTTAATAAAGATTATTATTTTTTCTTTTCGAAACATCTTTTTTTCACTTTAATTTCCTTAGTTATAATGTTCTTAATTTCCGTAATAGAGACATCTCTTTTAAAAAGATTAATAATTCCACTATTCATTATTTCGTTTATTTTTTTGTCTTTAGTTCCTTTTTTTGGCGTTGAAGTTAAAGGAGCTAAAAGGTGGTTAGATTTTTATTTTTTTAGGTTACAACCAATCGAGATATTAAAACCTTTTTTTATTCTTTCAACAGTAAGAATTTTGACTTTGGATAAA
>MDSZ01218332.1_pt1 | contig 10737 bp, 11 predicted proteins | sample 811201 | NCBI WGS metagenome assembly MDSZ01 (sample SAMN05326647, study PRJNA326480) | marine metagenome | isolation source: seawater | place: Indian Ocean: North | collected 2010
TAATATGCCAATAGTTACAGCTGCAGGTCATGGAGATGCTATTCCATTTAATCATAAACTAAATGCTGGACAAATGGGTCCTAGAGGAAATCCTGTAGCCTCAAAACTAGTCAAAGAAGCAGATGTAATTTTAGCAATCGGAACTAGGTTAGGTTTTAATTCAACTTTTTATTCCTATGAAAATTTAAACAAAAAAGCAAAAATAATTCAAGTTGAATTAGAAAAAAGAATGATTGGAAAATATTTCCCTGTAACTGTTGGTATATTTGCTGACGCCGCAACTGTTGCAAAACAAATATTTGACGAAATTAAAAAAGAGAAAATTCAACTTAATTTAAAAAAATGGACTAAATCATATTTAATTGAAAGAAAGGAATATTTAAGAAATAGAGATATTAAAAATTTAGGTAAGAATTTTCCAATTCAACCTCGGGGATTATTCAAACAATTAAGAAAAGTTTTACCAAAAAATAGTGCTATAACTTTAGACGCTGGAACGTTATGTTTGCAAGCAACAGATGCTTTGGAATATTATGATCCACCTTCTTTATTTACACCTTTAGATTTTGGCTTAGTTGGTTTCTCATTTGCGTGTGGTCTTGGGGTAAAAATTGCAAAGCCTAAAAAAACTGTTGTGAGTTTGATGGGTGATGGAGGTTTTGGAATGACAATATCTGAATTAAGTACTGCAGTAGATTATAAAATAAACACGACTACCCTTGTATTGAATAATCAAAGTTGGGGAGCTGAAAAAGCTTATCAAAAAGATTTTTTTGGTAAAAGATATTTAGGTGCAGATATAAAAAATCCATCTTTCGACAAAGTTGCAGAATTATATGGTGCCAAAGGATATAAAGTCAAAAAAATTTCGGAGATTAGTGAAGCTGTTTTAGCAGCAATCAAATGTAATAAACCTTCAGTGGTGGATATTGATGTAGATCCTCAGGCACTATATAGTTTTAGAAGAGATAGTTTTAAACATAGGCAAAAATAAATGTCTCAAAAAGATATTGGTAATAAAATCCCGATTTATAAATTGAAAGCAGGTAAAGAAGTCGAAGATTATTATGACGAATGGACTGTCGAAAATAAATATGACAAAGATATGATCGATTGGAAATATTCTGGACCTCAAGAAACTGTAGATCTTTTTAAAAAACACATCCCTAATAAAGGTATTAAAATTTTAGATGCTGGTTGTGGGACTGGTTTAGTAGGTATTGAACTAAAGAAAAATGGTTTTGATAATCTTGATGGAGCAGATTTTTCTCAGAAAATGCTCAATTTAATACCGAATAATATTTATCAAAATTTATACAAAATCGATCTAAATCAAAAAATTAATATAAAAGATGATACTTATGAAGGAGTAACATGTGTTGGTACTTTTACCTTTGGCCACGTTAATCCCCCTGCATTAGATGAGATGGTAAGAATTTGTAAAACTGGATCATTAATTTGTTTTACAATTAATATTGGAATTTATGAAGAATATGGGTTTGACAAAAAGATCAAAGAATTAGAAGATAAGAATTCTTGGAAAATAATTGAGTTCATTAAATCAAATTATATTGCAAGCAAAGGGGTAAATGCTTGGTTGGTATTAGCTAAGATAACTAAATAGAAAATTATGGATATTAATTTAAGAAAATTTACTAAATTTGTTGATAAAACTTTTATAGAAGGTGGCAAAAAGGCAAAGGAACCAGTCTTGTTAGTTTCTGTTGCGGCAGTATTTAAAAATCCTTGGCACGGACAAGGATTTGTTGAAAACTTAAGACCTGCGATTCTAGACTTAGCACCAAAACTCGGTGATTTATTAGTTCCAGAACTAATTAAAGAAATTGGTTCTCCAGAACAAATTCTAGCATATGGTAAAGCTGGTATAGTTGGCTTAAATGGAGAAATTGAGCATGCTTCTGCTTTTATACATACATTAAGATTTGGTAATAAATTCAGAGACGCTGTTGGTGGTACATCTTATTTAAGTTTTACAAATACTAGAGGACCTGCAGGATCTAAAATATCAATTCCAATGATGCACAAAACAGACTCAGGATTAAGACCTTATTATTTAACGCACGAATTTACAATTCACGATGCTCCATTTGATGATGAAATTGTTATTGCTATTGGTGGTGCTTCAAGTGGTAGAGCGCATGCAAGAACTGGTGATAGATATCAGGATATGAAAGAAATGGGAATTGAACCTAAATAAAACTTGATGACAACCGGAACTACTGCATCAGGGACATTTTATTTCTTCAATAAAAAACCTAATTCAAATCCTATAATTTTTATTCATGGCGTTGGTTTGACTCATGAAATGTGGCAACCACAATTAAATTTTTTTGAAAATTATTCTACCCTATCATACGACATTCTAGGTCATGGGAAGTCAACTTTAACCAAAAAAGATATAAGTTTTGACGATTTTTCAGATCAAATTATTGAATTAACTGGTGAACTTAAAATTAATAAATTTCATTTAATTGGTTTTTCAATTGGATCTTTAATTGCTAGAAATTTTGCTACTAGATTTGATGATCGATTACAATCTTTAGTTCTTTTAGGTTCTATTTATAAAAGATCAAAACAACAACAAAAAATTGTTAATGAAAGATTTAATCAAGCCAAAAAAGAATTAAAACTTTCAAAGCAAGCATTAAAAAGATGGTTCACAGATAAGTATTTAGAGAATAATCCTGATACCTATGAAAAAATAAGTTCCATTTTATCCTCAAATAATATGGATGATTTTTTAAAAGTTTATGAACTGTTTGTTGAACATAAAAATGATGAAAAATTTGAAAAAATTGAGACAAATACTTTAATAATGACTGGGGAACATGATGTTGGTTCTACAATTGAAATGTCAGAAGAATTAAACAAAGTAATCAAAAATAGTGAAATAAAGATTATCAAAGGTGGCAAACATCTTTGTGGTATTGAATGTGCAGATGATGTAAATTTAATTATCAAAAATTTTATAGATAAAAATGAGTAAATTAAAATATTATAAAATGTTTATTAATGGTGAGTGGGTTGACTCTGAAAGTAAAAAAACTTTTGAGACCTTAAATCCAGAAAACAACGAACCATGGGCGATAGTTCCAGAGGCAAGTTCTAAAGATGTAGACAATGCTGTTAAAGCTGCACAAAGAGCGTTTGAAGGTGAATGGCCTAAACTATTTCCACGAGAAAGAGCAAAATTTTTAAGAGCTATTGGAGATCAATTAAGACAAAACGCAGAAATGTTAGGTAAAATAGAAACTATTGATACAGGAAAACTTTTCAGAGAAACTAAAAAACAAGCAGTTTATATAGCTGAATATTACGATTATTATGCAGGTCTCGCTGACAAAGTTGAAGGAACTGTTCTCCCAATAGATAAACCAAATGTTCAAGCAATAACTACTAGAATTCCAATTGGTGTTATTGCAGCAATCATTCCTTGGAATTCACAAATGTTTTTGACAGCAACAAAATTGGCCCCTGCTCTTGCTATGGGTAACACAGTGGTAATCAAATCTTCTGAACTTGCCCCAGCTGTAATGTTCGAATTTGCAAAACTTATTGAAAAAACTGGAATTCCGAAAGGAGTAATTAATGTAATAACTGGGTTTGGTGACCCTTGTGGAAAAACATTAACAACTCACAATCTAGTTGAAAAAATTGCATTTACTGGAGGACCTGAAACAGCAAGACATATAATTAGAAATTCAGCAGACAATTTATCAGAAGTTAGTTTAGAATTAGGAGGCAAAAGTCCGGTTGCTGTATTTGATGATGCGGAACAAGAAAATGCAATAAATGGTATTATTGCTGGAATTTTTGGCGCGAGTGGCCAAAGTTGTATCGCTGGTTCAAGACTTTATATTCAAAAAGGTATTTATGATGAATTTTTAGATAAACTTTCAAAGCGTGCAACTAAAATAAAAATTGGAGCTCCAATGGATCCCGAAACAGAAATGGGTCCTTTAAGCAGTTTTAGACAATTAGAAACTATCGAAAAAAATATAAAATCTACAATCGATCAGGGTGGAAAAATAAAATGTGGGGGTAAACGAGACTCTTTTTCTAATAAAGGATATTATTTTCCAGCAACAATTATAGAATGTAATAATCATAATTTACCAACCGCAGAGAATGAATTATTTGGACCAGTTTTATCAGTAATGAAATTTGATACTGAGGAAGAAGTAATAAATAAAATGAATGATAATAAATATGGATTGTCGTCAGGTGTTTATACTAGCAATCTCTCTAGAGGAATGAGAGTTTCTAAAGCTATCAGAGCAGGTATAACATTTGTAAATACTTATAGGCTAATATCACCATCTGCTCCTTTTGGAGGAATTAAAGATAGTGGTTATGGAAAAGAAGCTGGTATCGAGTCTATAAAAGATTATACAAGAATAAAGACTACATGGTTTTACACTTCAGATAAACCTGTGCCAGATCCATTCACAATAGGATAACAGAATTAAAATAATAGTTAAAAAGAGTGTTTCTTATTTGGAAATTTTTTATTTATAACTTCACTTTTATACTTTTTTACAGCATCTTTAATTATTTTATTTAGATTTATATATTTTTTTACAAATTTTAATTTTGTATTTCCTAAACCAAGTAAGTCGTCAACCACTAATACTTGTCCATCACAATTTGCTGAAGAACCAATGCCAATAGTGGGTATTTTTAAAAATTTAGTAATTTCCTTTGACAACTTAGTTTCAACACATTCTAAAACAATTGAAAAAATACCTGCTGACTCTAATAATTTAGCCTCTTTTATAATTTTGTTTCTCTCAAATAATTTTTTTCCTTTAAATGAAAATTTTTTATCTGTTTGAGGGAGAATACCCAAATGACCCATTACTGGTATATTATTTTTGACAAGATTTTTTACTATGGGAATAATTTTTTTTCCTCCTTCTAATTTGATCGCATCACATTTAGTTTTTTTCATAACTAATTTTGCATTTTTTAATGCTTGTTTAGTATCTTGATAAGTATTGTAAGGCATATCTACTACCATAATTGATTTTTTTACTCCAAGTCTTACACTTTTTGAGTGGTTAATCATGATTTCTAATGTTACTTCTCTTGTAGATTTGTAATTATACAAAACTGAACCCAAAGAGTCTCCAACCAATATTATATCGCAATATTTATCTAATAACGACGCTATATTTTTAGAATAAGCTGTAAGACAAACCAGTTTAGATTTATTTTTTTTCTTATGAATTATTTTAAAAATTTTATTCATATTACTCTAGCTCAATTGTGCTCGGAGGTTTTGAAGTAATATCGTAAACTACCCTATTAATTCCTTTAATGCTATTAACAATTTTATTTGATATCATCTGGGAAAAAGATTTTTTAAATTCGTAAAAATCTGCTGTCATGCCATCTTGTGAAGTAATAGCTCTTAACAAACATAAATATTCATATGTTCGATTATCGCCCATCACTCCAACTGTCTTTACAGGTAATAGGGCAGCATATGCTTGCCAAATGTGGTCATATAAACCATAATCTTTCAAAGATTGAATAAAATAATTATCTGCTTCTTTTAAAATACGAATTTTTTCTCTAGTAACTATACCTGGCATTCTAATTGCCAACCCAGGTCCAGGAAAAGGATGGCGTGAAATTATTTCTTTACTTAAATTTAATTCTAACCCTAATTTTCTAACCTCATCCTTAAATAAATATTTCAAAGGTTCTACCAACTTAAGTTTCATATTTTTTGGTAACCCACCTACGTTATGATGTGACTTAATTTTGGAAGTTTGGCTGCCTGTAACTGATTTGCTCTCGATCAAATCTGGATAAAGAGTTCCCTGTGCTAAATATTTTACATTTTTAATTTTTTTTGCATACTTTTCAAATATCTTAATAAATAAATTACCAATAATTTTTCTTTTTTTTTCTGGATCAGAAACATTTGATAATTTTGACATAAATTCTTTCTCTGCATTGACATATATTAAGTTTATTTTAAGCTTTTTTTTAAAAGTTTTTACAACTTGTTTTTCTTCATTTTTTCTAAGAAGGCCAGTATTAACAAAAATACAATATAATTTTTTGCCAATAGCTTTATTTAGTAATTGTGCAACAACACTGCTATCTACACCTCCAGATAAAGCACATATCACTTTTTTGTTACCCACCTCATTTTTTACTTCTTGTATAAGCTTTATTTTTTGATCTTTTGATGACCAGTTTCTTCTAATTTTACAAATCATAAATATGAAATTACTAATTAATTTTTTTCCTTTTTCAGTATGGGTTACCTCTGGATGAAATTGAACACCGTAAAATTTTTTAATTTCATTCTCAACAATAGCAAATTTGGAATTTTGACTAGATGCAATTACTTTAAATTTTTTTGGTAATTTTGAAACTTGATCTGCGTGGCTCATCCAAACCTTAATTCTTTTTTTATTCTTAAAAATATTATTAATTAATATGCTTTGATTTTTTTTATAAATATTTGCTAGACCGAACTCTCTATGTCTTGACTGTTTAACTTTACCACCATTTAATTTCGATAAAATCTGATGACCAAAACATATCCCTAAAATTGGAATTCCTTTTTGAATAATTTTTTTATCGAAAGAATACTTGTTTAGTTGATATACATTTAAAGGTCCTCCGGATAAGATGATTCCCTTTGTAGAAAAATCAATTTGTTTACTCTTAATTTTTTTATGACTTATTATTTCAGAGTAAACGCCAAGTTCTCTTATTCTTCTAGCAATTAATTGAGTAAATTGCGAACCAAAATCTATTATTAGAATTTTGTCTAGACTTCGATCAAGACTCATTGTTTGTTGGCTCTATATTTTTAAGCGTCTCTAAAATTTCTTTATTTTCATCACATAATTTTTTACATATTTTGGAAAAAATATTCGTAAGCTCTTTTACTTTTGAAAAATTTGATTTTTCCAACGCAATTTTCATAGACATTAAAATTGCCTCTTCATTATCTGGATCGATAAGTAAAGTTGCTTCTAAATTTTTTTCCTCTTTTTTCAAATTTTCCTCAATATTATATATTTTTGCAAGGTAGAGATAGGCATTCGAATTTTTAGGATTAAATACAATACTTCTTTCAAACATAAATCTTGCGTCCTCATATTTTTTATCTTTATATAATTCTAATCCTTTAGAAAAAAAATTTTCATTTGCTAAAGAAATTTGATAAATATTCATCATCAAACAAAAAAATAATGTAAATTTTAATATTTTATTCATTAGTATTTATTTTCATTTTTTACTATATCAACATTATGAACCATACTTTCATAAAATCCTGCTTTAGTAATTTTAACAAATTTAGGTTTGAGTCTTAAATACTTTATTTGCTTTGAACCAAGATAACCCATTGATGATCTTAAACCACCAATTAATTTGTAAATCACATTACTGACTTTCCCTTTATACTTTGCGTATCCTTCTACTCCCTCAGGGACATATTTTGAAATATCTTTCTGTTTACTTTGAAAATATCTGTCAGCAGAACCTTTATTCATTGCACCCACTGAGCCCATACCTCTGAAGCTCTTAAATAATTTTCCATTTCTTCTTATTAATTTCCCTGGTGTTTCATCAGTTCCAGCAAATAATGAACCTATCATTACGGCATCTGCTCCAGCAGCAAAAGCTTTTGCCAAATCACCAGAATATTTAATTCCTCCATCAGATATAATTTTTATATTTTTATTTTTAAATCCATTTCTAACATTCAAAATTGCACTCAATTGAGGCACTCCAATACCTGCCACTAATCTAGTTGTACAAATTGATCCTGGACCAATACCGATTTTAATAATATCTACGCCTAAATTTATTAAAAATTTCGCAGCTTCAGCTGTCGCAATATTTCCAGCACATAAAGCAGTTTTTTTACTTTTATTTTTTTTAATTAATTTTATTATTTCTGAGACTTTTTTTGTATGACCGTGAGCAGTATCAACTACTATCATATCTACTCCTTCTTTTAAAATTTCTTTTGCTCTTTTTATTTCATTTGGTCCTGCTCCTACAGCAGCACCTATAAGAAGTTTTCGTTTTTTTACTTTTCTGATTTCTAAAACTTGCTTTTTAATATCTAAATTTCTATGAATTACTCCTAACCCACCTGCTTTAGCTATAGCAATAGCCATTTTGCTTTCTGTTACAGTATCCATAGCAGAAGATAATAATGGAATTCTGAGTTTTAAATGTTTTGTGAGTTTAATGCTTGTATCAACATCTGAGGGCAATATTTCTGAATATTTTGGAACTAAAGTTACATCATCAAAGGTAAGAGCTTCTTTTATAGGAACCATAATCATTTATATATGATTCCTTTCAAATTTAAAGACTCTATCTCAAATTTTTACAAATTATAAAACTTTCTTTAGAATCTTTTCTACTTGATTTAGGTTTAAAAACCTTAACATCTTTGAAAATCTTTTTCCCAACTGCGACAATTTCATTGAACGTGCTACCCATAAATAATTTTGAGACAAAGCACCCTTTATCAGAGATTACATCCTGCGCAAAAAATATTGCTTCTTTACATAGTTCCCCAGTTTGAATTGCATCTATATTTTTTATTCCAGTAGTATTTACTGCCATATCTGACAAAATTACATCTGCATCTTCTTTAAGAAAATTTTTTATTTCTGACTGAATTTTTGAGCTAGTAAAATCACCTTTGATTTGAATAGTATTTTGAATTTTTTCCATTTCCTTCAAATCTATAGAGATAATTTTACCACTTTTAACCCTTTTAGAAGCATATTGTGACCAACTTCCAGGTGCCGCACCTATATCTATAACGGAAATTCCACCTTTAAAAATTTTGAATTTCTGATCTATCTCAATTAATTTGTAAACTGATCTTGCTCTATAGCCATCTATTTTAGATTGACGAACATAAATATCTCTTCTTTGTTTATTAACCCAATTTTTTGAAATTTTATTTTTTTTCAATTAATTACTAAATCTGAGACTCTTTTGAATTTTTTTATTATTCAAAGTTTCTATTTCAATTAAAACATTCTTATCAACCCTCATATCTTTACCATCTTTCCAGATGCCAGCAGCCAGATGCATGATTCCTATTTTATAATTTGGTAAAAATGGTTCAACAAATGTATTTTGATTTTCGTCAAATTTGGGAAGTAAATTACTTGTTATCCAATTGCAATTCAATGGTAGAAATTCTGTCTCTAGCTCATCAATATAAACTGACATATTAATAGCTAGGCCTTCAGAACCAAAAATATTACCAGCGCTTAATGTTTTTTCTAAATTTTTTTGCCAAGACTTCCATCCTTCAGAATTTTTTTCTAATGAAAAAACTCCGATATTAATATGCGGAGCAAAAGCTAATTTTCTAGCTTTTTTATAATCAATCTTAGATTTAATAGCGTGTTTGAAATTCTGTGATTTAATAATTGCAAATTTACCAAACAACCAATTTACTTTTGAGGTAATTTTATATCCAGGTCCAATAGTTTGTGTTATTCCTAATTTACCATTTTCACATGCTTTTAAGTATAAATTTATACTTTCCCAATCATTTACCCAGGCATCACAATCAATCCACAAATATTTTTCATATTCAGGGAAATATCTTGGTAAAAATGCTCTGGAGACTTGGCTTTTTAACCATTCTTTTCCTTTTACTTTAAATTCTGGAACTTCAATGTCCCATTCTGCTTTTTTTATTTGATCAACTTGTTTTAATAATTGACTTTTCTGATCTTCAGACAATCCTGCATCTAAAATACAGATTGCTATATCTTCACTCTCTTTAAATCTTTTAATTGAATCAATCAACTCTTCCAAAAGAGGAAAGTAATTAGCATCCGCCAATGAAACTATTACATTTTTTTTCATTAAAGTTCGTCTTCAAGATCATCATCTTCTTGAATTTTGTCATTTTCATGTTTTTTTTTAATTTTTTGAAAGTGTAAAAAACTTATTGGTAATAAAAACATATAGACAAGCACGCTCAACGTAATCACATTAAATGTGTAGATTAACAAAAGCCCGAAAAATAAAACAATACCAAATAATAAAAAAATTGTTGTTCTTCTTGGAATTACAATTTTTTTAAATGAATAACTTGGGAATTTACTTATTAATAAAAATGATGTTAAAACGAAAAAAATTGGAACAATAAGATCATAATTTAACTGTATCATGTCAAATCCACTTAAACTAAAAATAAGAGGTGTTAAAACCAGAATAGCTCCAGCTGGTGATGGTACCCCTTCAAAAAAATTATCTTTCCAAGACGGTTCTTGATTAGAATTGACATTAAACCTTGCAAGTCTTAATGCAACACAAATTACATAAATCAAACATAGCAACCAGCCAAATCTTCCTAAAGTGTTTAACTTCCAAAAAAACATAACAAATGCTGGAGCAACTCCAAAACTTATCATATCAGTAAGTGAGTCTAATTCTTTACCTACTTTAGATGTCCCTTTAATTAATCGAGCAATTCGCCCGTCTAACCCATCAATAAGTGCTGCAAAAATTATTGCTATAATTGCAAATTCAAATCTTCCATCTAGAGCAAATCTAATTGAAGTCAGTCCTATACATACTCCAATAAGAGTGAGCATGTTTGGCAAAATAACTCGCGCACTTTTTTTATCAGTAACAATTTTAAAATTTTTTTTTTGTGGTTCCATTATTTTTTAGCTAATAAAGTTTCTCCAGCTA
>MDSZ01071365.1_pt1 | contig 10736 bp, 10 predicted proteins | sample 811201 | NCBI WGS metagenome assembly MDSZ01 (sample SAMN05326647, study PRJNA326480) | marine metagenome | isolation source: seawater | place: Indian Ocean: North | collected 2010
CCACCAGCAGCTGACATTACATAAGAAGCACAAAACTCAGTGTTGTTTGTTCCATTTCTATCTTCGTCTGCAGTTGCAAGTGTTAATGTACCAGAACCAACAGCCATTGATAAAGATGCACCTGCAGCTGTATTAGCAGCACCGTCAACGTTACCGCCTCCAGCTCCGTCATATACGTATGCAGCAGTTAAGCTCATGTCTCCAATTGAAGTAGAAACTGATACACCATCACCTTCGTCTTCTGTAAGACCTACAACAGCAGTTTTAGCAACCTGGTTATCATCTGCGTATGCAACTAATTCACCAACTTTACCAACACCATCAGGTGTACCTACGTCTTGCCCAACAGTAATTGATCCGTTAGCAAAACCAAAAGTAAGAGCTGTTACACCAGATGATCCTGATGCACTTCCTACTGAGTCAGAGTCGTTACTGATTCCTGCTGATGCAGAGATGCTAACACCTCCGTCAGTAGTACCAGACATTGCGAATGAAACGCCACCACCCATGGTGCTTGAAGCGTTACCACCAGCATCAGTATATGCAGCAGATGCACTACCGCTTACTGAGATATCTGCAGATGCACTTGTTGCAAATAATGCAGCAGGTATTGCAGATAATAAGTATTTGATTTTATTCATTTAATAATCCTTTCAAGATTAATATTAATCGAGGTCTATACTCACGATATTTTAACAATATTCATCATAAAAACTCTAATTTGAGGTATTTTTAAGACTCTGTTGCATTTATGCAACATTAAAAAAATCATATCTTTCAATACTAATATAATGAATATCCAAAAAATTTAGTATCTATGGGAAGAATATTTTTTTTACCCCAATATTCTCTTTGCATAAGTAAAGCATCCATAAATTCTGCTTTATGCTGTAAAAAATCCTTTTTTTCTATAGACCTCCTATGCACACCCTCTTTGACTTGACGAGTACTAGCGGTTTGTGAAAAAAAATCACTTCTTCTCTTTTCATCGTAATTAGAATTAACTTCTAGGAATTTATAAATTTTTTTCTGATGAAAGGTATATTCTGAAACAAGATCTTCATATTTTATATCAAGAATATTAGACTTATTTTGGATATGATTGTTCCAGAACAAATTTATAGCTTCAAAATTTGCAAGAAAGACCCCAATATTAAAGAAACTTACGCTGTATGGTATATTTAGAACATAACGTTGTTTATAAAGAGAAATTGCTGTATCCCAAGGATTTCTGAAAACCCTAATTATTTTTGCTTTGGGCAATAATTTTTGAATCATACCTAAATATAAAAAATTTTCTGGCATTTTATCAACTATGTATTCATAACTCCCTCTTAAATAGGAAGTTCTTCTTAGATATTTAGATATAAATTTGTGATTCAAATCATTAAAACTTTGCTCATTAGATAAAATATTTTTCTCGATGATGTATTTGCCACTTTTTAGTTCTCCTCCTGAAAACACTTTATCGTTAGCAGTAACGATAGACTCTACCAAAGTAGTTCCAGATCTAGGAGAACCCATTATAAAAAAGTTTTTTTTCCCATGGTCTCTATCGCTTTCGTCAAAAGATTTATATTTCTTTACATAAAGATTCATTGTTTTTACAATTCTTTCTTGATATTGGTGAGAATTGTATCTAGTAGAACTAAAAATTTCTTTGTTCCCATTATCAAAATATTTTTCTGATTTCTCTTTATCTTTTGATTCATAATACATCGCTAAACCAAAATACAAGGGTGTAACAAAATTAAATCTTTCAATTTTATTTTTGTAATTATTTTCATTTGTTAATAAGTTTTTCTCTGCTTTTTCAATGATTGTTTTCTCTATTGAATTTGGATTAATATTTGCAAGAAGAAAAAAAATATTTTCATTAAATTCATTTTGTAAAATTTGATTAAATAAACTTATTGTTTCTTCATCTTTATTTAGAGCACTATTTATTTCTGAGATTAAAAGAAATATATTGGCATATTTGTTGAAAGATTTTGTGCCAATTTTTTTTATATCCTCTAATGCTGATAATATTATTTCTCCAGCTTCAACAAAATTTCTTTGTTTTAAAAAAACTTCAGCTAAACATGTTTTTACGCTTGGACTATTTTTAAATTCCTGGGCTCTTTTTAAATATGATATGGCTTCATCATATTCCTCAATTTGAGATAAGGCATAACCCATATTATTATAGTAATCAAAGTCCTTTAGATCTTTTTTCTTGTTATATCCTTCTTCAAGAACTTTTATAACTTGATCAAAATTTCCAAGTTGTATATATGAGTAAGCTAGAAGTTTAATCGCATCTATATTTTTTTGATCTTTTTTATAAAATAATTTTGCACCATCCAAAGCCTTAAAGGTTTCACCATTTTCAATAAGTTTTAGTATATTTGAAATTTCATTTTTCATCTGATCAATATAATATGTTCAACGTAATTATGTCAGTTTTAACTAATATTAAATATCAATACAATTTAAGAATACTTGAGGACTTTATCACTAAAAATAACTACTACGGCTTTTTTGACCATATAGAAAAACTAAAGAGCAATAAGATACTTTATATCAAGCTTTTATCAACATTAGGTAGCTCAGCAATTCTAAATAATAAAAATGATATTTTTAAATCAAAAATTATTTGGTTAAGTTCTTTTTTGCAAGAAGATACATCTTATATTTCGAATTTCTTAGATTTTTACAACAGAAAAGCAGAAACTAGTGTTGGAGATATTGAACAATATGAAGACAAATTAATTTCAATCCTAAACAATATAACTAAAATTGAAAATCTAAAATTTTCTGACTTTGTTGAACAATCATATTTTTATCAATATTTAATCTTGTATGAAAACACAAATCCAATAAAATTTATCAGAAATAAATTGCCGTTTTTTTCGTCCAAAAATAATTTTAATTTTACAAAAAATACCCTTACAAATTCTTATATTTATGTAATTGACAATCCTTATAACATCTATCAAAAAATAAAAAATAACTATAATGGTGAAAAAAGTATAGCGCAAAATATTTTTTTAAATTTAGATAATCATAGTTCATTTAAAAAAATTAATAATGTCGAAGTTGAAATTAATAAACAAGGTTGGCATACACATACATTGAGTTGGATAGACTCAAATGTAATAAATTCATTAAATGGAAAAGTTATCCTTAAAAAAGATCTTTATGAAAATACCTTTGAAATATTAAGTTCAATCATACTTCATTTTATTCAATCGGGGGCAAATATAAAATTGGATTATAATTTAATTAAAAGTTTTATAGATCAAAATCCACTAGAGAATATTTCAACAGACCTTAAGATCTCTCAGAAAGAAAAAAAGTTTATTGATAACTATATTAGTAATATTTTTTCAAAATTTAATTTTGATGGATAAGTAAAATTGGAAATTAATTACTTAGAACTTAGAAGGATTATTGCTAATCTTAAAAAATACCCTAAAGCATCTCTTCTTTTGGTTACAAAAAATAGGCCACTATATTTAATTAAATCTTTGATAGAAAATGGCCACACATTGTTTGGTGAAAATAGAGTTCAGGAGGCTATTGAAAAATTTTCCAAATTAAATTTAGACAATCTAGATCTTCATTTAATTGGTCCTCTTCAAACAAATAAAGTCAAATTGGCACTATCTATATTCGACACAATACAAAGCGTCGACAGGCAAAAATTAGTAAAAGAAATATCAAAACAAATTAATTCAAATAATAAGGTTAAGACAAAGAATTTTTTCATTCAAGTCAACATTGGAGAGGAATCTCAAAAAGCAGGTATTTCTATAAACGAAACTATAGACTTGTATAAGTATGCGGTATCTGAAAATCTAAAGATATCTGGTTTAATGTGTATCCCACCTCTTGACAAAAGTCCTGATAATTATTTTAAAAAAATGATTGAATTAAGGGATTTCATTAATCCTAAGTTAATGCTAAGTATGGGAATGAGCAATGACTATGAGGTAGCATTATCTTTTCAATCTGATTTAATTAGAGTTGGTTCAAGAATTTTTAAGTGAAAAAAATACTTCTTATTTTCTTTTTGCAAATAAATGCTGCATTTGGTATTGAAGTTTCCTGCAATTTTGAAGAAGTTTATGGTAATGGTGAAGTTCAACAAGGTTTTTTTTTCATAAAAAATCAAAGTCTTAGATACGAATACTTTGATAAAAATTTATTTACCATCATTGCAAAAGATGGGAATTTTTTTTTGATTAACCAAACACATAAAAACAATGTTTCAAGAATTAACAATAATACAGAAATTTTAGAAATGATTATGAATATCGCAGCTGAGTACCCTAACTTAAAAAATAAATATAATTACAACAATACAAATATTATTGTTGAAAAAAGTAGTAATAGTTTTATTAAAAGAGTCTCAATTAATTCAGAAAATTTAAATGTAAGTATCAACGTAATTAATTGTAAGTTTGAGACAATTCATAATAAGTATTTCAACCATTTTAATTTTGAAAAAGTTAGTAGGTAAATTTGATAAAAATTACGTGTAACGATAAGCTTCTACTCTCAGCCATTAACAAAATATTAGTCCAAAAGAATCTGATTAACGATATAAAACTAGATAATTATTATGCAGATATAAAAATATATATTAAAGATAACAATCTATATTTAGATTGCAACGGCACAAAAAAAAACCTGTCTTTGCCAATTGATATTAATTTTTTCTTCGGTCAAGTATTAAAAATTATTTCTGATATTAAGATTTCAAAAGATGAATATGATTATTTCCCTTATCAAAGGGTCTTGCTAAAAAACTCTAGAAGATCCTTATTAAGTGATATTCAGAATATAATATTTTCAAATTTAATTATCTCAAAAAAAGGTATTAACAAAGATAAACTGTACAGTTTAATTTGGAAAAAAGATAAAGATATTTCCATAAATAAATTAGATACACACCTTACGAATTTAAAAAATCAACTAAAAAAAGATTTAGGTATAAATGCTATTTTTCAATCTCAAGATAAGAATCTTAAATTAATGATTAATTAAAATATCCCTTTTACCAGCATGGTTAGGAGGAGATACCACTCCTCGTTGTTCAAGTGCTTCCATAATTCGTGCTGCTTTGTTATATCCTACTTGAAAATTTCTTTGTAAATAGCTAGTAGAGGCTTTATTGCTTGATTTAATAAGATCTATAGATTTACTAATTAACGCCTCGTCCTCATCACTTAATGTGTCAAAATTTTCATCATTATTTTTTATTATTTCATCTAGTTCTTCAAGATATTGGACTTTCTGACTTTTTTTTATCTCTTTAATTAGCTTATTTACCTCGTTATCAGATATAAATGCAGATTGGTATCGTATTATATTTCCACCATTTTTAGACATAAGCATATCACCGTTACCAAGTAATTGTTCCGCGCCAATTTCACCAAGTACAGTCCTGCTGTCATATTTACTAGCTACTTGAAAGCTTATTCTTGATGGAAAATTAGCTTTTATACTACCGGTAATTATATCTACACTGGGTCTTTGCGTAGCCATAACTAAATGTATTCCACATGCTCTTGCCATTTGAGCTAGTCTTTGAACATAATGTTCAACCTCTTTACCAGCAGTCATCATTAAATCAGCCATTTCGTCAATAAATACAACTATATAGGGAAGTTTTTCAATAGATTTTTGGTTATAACCTTCCAAGCTTCTAGTGTTTTCCTCGTTCATAAGTGAGTATCTTCTCTCCATCTCTTTACAAACCCATTTGAGTGCTAAAATTGCTTTTTTTGGTTCTGTGACAACTGGTGTTAATAAATGTGCAATATCATTGTACACACTAAGTTCTAACATTTTTGGATCAATTAGTATCAAACGTAAATCTTCAGGAGAAAATTTATATAAAATACTTGCAAGTAAAGTATTTATGAATACTGATTTACCTGAGCCAGTGGTGCCAGCTACTAATAAATGAGGAGTCTTACTTAAGTCAATAACCTCAATATTTCCAGATATATCTTTACCAATACAAATTGGTATCTTTGAGGTAGTATTTTTAAAATTATTGTCACTTAGAAGTTCTTTAATTGTAACCGTTTCGCGCTTTTCATTAGGAACTTCTACTCCCAAATATTGAGTTCCATATATTTGTGCTATTCTAACTGCACCCACACCCATACTTCTTGAAATATCATCTGCTAAATTAATAATTGTATTTATTTTTATTCCAGCGGCTGGCAAAATTTCAAACAATGTCACCACAGGTCCCAGTTTTACATTAACTACCTTTATATCAATATTAAAATCTTGAAAAACCCTTTCAAGTAAATCTGAATTTTCTTTTATATTTTCTTTATCAAGACTTTTTTTGGACAAGGAATTATCTGCTTCTAATATTTCAAGAGATGGTGAAAAATATTTTGATTTTTGATTAGGTCTATCATTTTCATCATAAATTTTACTATAACTATCATTTGCAAAATTATCTTCAGGTATATTATTTATAATTGGTTCTTTTTTAATTTGACCATCAACTACATTATTTTGGTTATATATTTTGAAAATGTTATTAACTTTGATTCTAGGAATTTTGAACAAAATAAAAATATTCTGTGAAAATAAGTAGATGCAAATACCCACAAAAGTTAAAAAATAACTTAAATAATTTAATACATATAAATCATATAACTGATTGGCAAAAATGCCCCAAGTCTCAATAGAGTCAATAAATAATAATTCTACATTTAAATCAATTAGTGTCTGGGGAATTAATACTAGGCTTATAAAAAAAAATAGTAATCTAATAAACAGGTACCCAGGACTCTTTTTAAAAAACACTAATAATGAGTAAACTAAAAAGAAAATAATAATTAAGTAAGCAAAAATCCCAAATGTGTAAAAAAGAAAGCTAGCATAATATGAACCTAAATCTCCTAATAAATTCTCAGAGTTTTTACTTGTGCTTGTTAAAAAAGAATTATCATTGATACTAAATGTTATTAGTGCAAGAGCAGACAAAATAGATACTAAAAAAAGAAAGAAACCGTATAAGAAGTTTATAGTTTTTGAGATTTTTTCTTTTAAGATTTCAGGAATATAGTTATTCTTCATTACTCTAAATAAATATATGCGTCTAAATGAAAAATAAAATACATAAATATGATTTTTTAATAGTAGGCGCTGGACTTATTGGGGCCATTGCTGCATTGGCTTTGATTAAAAAAAAATTTAAAGTCTTAGTAATAGACAAAAAAGATAGCATATTTAGAGACGCTAGAACACTAGCAGTAAACGCGAACTCAATTGATTTTCTCAGGCAATTGGGAATTTGGAATAAACTTAAATCCAAACCACAACCAATTGAAAAAATCATTATTAAAGATTACGTCAATATCAAACCACTAATATTTGAGAGTAACAATGAACACATGGGAGAAGTTATTTTTAATAAAGAAGTATACAAATTGGCTAGACAAAAACTAGAAAGTTATAAAGTTTTAAAAACTAATATTAATTTAGAAAATAGTGAACTTTTGCCAAACAAAGAACTTTTTATTAGTAATAAGAGTTATATTTTTAAAAAAATTATTATCAGTATAGGAAAAAATGTTATTTCTAGTAGAGAACATAAAAGTATAATTTTTGATCAACAACATCTCTCTTACGTTGGTTTCTTTAAACACAATAAAGACCATAGAAATACAGCATACGAGTATTTTACTGACAGAGGACCTTTAGCTATTTTACCTGTGCCAAGCGACTCTCAAAAAAAATCTACATTTATTTATTCATCTAAAGACAAAATTACGAATACACAATTAAAAAGATTAATTAAAGGCAAAATTATAAAAACCTATGGTAAATTAAATTTTGATCAATCTATATTTAAATTTCCTATCAATCCTCATCTTATAAAAAATAATAAAAATTTTATTTATATCGGTGATAGTTTAAAATCAATACACCCAGTTGCTGGGCAAGGATGGAACCTAGGAGTAAAGGATATTCAAACATTGTGCAAACTGTTAGAACAATATTCTCTAGAAACAGAAAATTTTAATTCACTATATTATTCAAGGAGAATAACAGAAAGTACAATTTATTTTACTTTTACCACTTTTCTAAATTTTTTATATGAAAACAAGAATTCATTTAATAATGCAATTATTAAAACAGGTTTTAACGCACTAAAAAATATAAAATTTGCAAGAGACCTTTTTATAAAACAAGCTATGGGTAGAGTTAATTTAATTGATTAGGATTTTTTTTTCCTACTACTTGAAAAGTATTTAGATCAAGAATTGAATTTATAGTATTGAACCTTGAAGCAATATTCGGCGATTCAAGTATTGCTTGTTTGTCTATCTTGTTAAATGGGGCTAGCATAGCTAGTGTCGATAAAAGTTGTAAATTTGATGTTTCAGAGAGGACATCCTTATCAATAGCTAATTTTTTCATCTTAAAAAAATTATTGTACTTTTGAATTAAACCTGATCTGTCAATGCTGGGTTCCATATTGTTCAAATCATCAAGGTAATCTTGACAATCAATATTTGCTTGATAATAACCTTTTGGAGTAAGATTTCTGTCATGCAAGACAAATCTGCAAATACCTTCAAGGTTTAAAACTAATCTGTAGTCGGGTGTTTCAATGTACGAGGTTATTTTCCCAATACAACCCATTTGAAACAATTCATTATTATTATTCTTAGGTTGAATAATACCAATCATTCTATGACTTTTAAGACTATCTAATGTCATTTCAATATATCTTTCTTCAAATATATTTAGAGGTAGTTTTCCAAAAGGAAGTAGTAAAACGTTATCCAAAGGGAATATGGGTATAGAATTTGGAATCTTTTTTGAGTCGATTTCAAAAAGTTTTTTTATAGAATCTTCCATTATTTAAACATCATACTCGATAATTTCTTACGAGTTTCCATTACATTTGTATCATTAAAACCTAGTAGATCAAAATATTCCAAAAGTTTTTTTTTTGCAGCTTCTTCATTCCATTTTGGATTTTGGTCAAATATTAACAAAAGTTGATCAAAACCTTTTTTGGTTTCGCTTGATGAAAGATAGTAATTCGCTAGTTTAAATCTGTGTTCCATATTTTTTGGATCTGCATTGATCTCTTTCAATAAGTCTTTTTCAGATACATCTAAATTACTTTGACTAGTTGTTTTTAAGAGCTTTTTAATTTTTAAAATATCTTCATCTTTCAAAATACTTTCATCAAATGATTCGAACATTTCATTTGCATCCTCAAATCTTTTGAGTTGCAATAAACATCTTAGCATTCCAGCAATAATTTTGGGGTTTCCTGGATCCATTCCAATAAGCCCCTCAAATAGTTTTAAAGCATCCTCAAATTTCTGTTCACCAAATAATTTATCGGCTTGTTCAATAAGTTTTGGAACTTCATTTCCTGGAGTGGCTTCAATCATTTTATTCACCATTATTTCAATTTTACTCTCAGGCTGTGCACCTTGGAAGGCGTCAATAGGTTTCCCATCTACAAACCCGTATACTGTAGGAATTGATTGAACATTCAATTGAGATGCAATTCCTTGGTTTTCGTCTACATTAATTTTTACAAGATATATTTTACCATTTTTCTTAGTGACGACTTTTTCTAATATTGGAGTTAATTGTTTACAAGGTCCACACCAAGGAGCCCAAAAATCAACTAGCACTGGAGTAGTCTTTGATTTTTCAACTACTTCTTCTAAAAATTGATCTTGAAGTATATCTTTTATAAATGTCATAAATTATAAATGGTGTTAAAAATAAAATTTACAATGAGTGCATTATCTTATCGTTAGGTATAATATCCTATTTAAATGAAAATTCCTCGTATTAATAATTTATTTAATAAAGAAAAAAAACATAGAGTTTTTGACGGAAAGTTAGTCTATGGATTAGAGAAAAACAATATAAATTATTTTATTGATGTTGGTGCTAACTTTGGTCAAACAGCTTTAGAAATTATTAAATGGGGCTATGAAGGAGAAATAGTTTCAATCGAACCTGTGTTAGAATGCCATAACTATATTTCTAATCTCTCCAAGAATTACAAGAATTGGACCATTCTTGATAGAATGGCTGTTGGAGATTATAATGGTTCTACAAGCATAAATGTTTCTGAGGCATCTGATCTCAGTAGTATTCTTAACCCAACTGAATTATTGAACAACTCATACTCTAATGTAAAAAAGAAGCACACGGAGAATGTTGATATTTTTAAAATTGACTCTATAAAAATTTTTGATGATATTAAGGACAGAAATATTTTTCTTAAAATTGATGCTCAAGGTTATGATTATAAAGTCCTTAAAGGTGCAAAAAAACTCATTAAACGTTTATCAGGTATAATGATTGAGGCTTCTCTAGAGCCATTGTATGATAATCAAGAAACCTATTTTGAAATCATAAAATTTCTTCATGATCTTGGTATGAAACCTCACATGATTTCCGAAAGATCATTTAGTAGGAAAAGCAAACAACAATTACAAATAGATTTAGTATATTTTAGAAAATAATTATGTGATGCAACTAATCTTTTACTTGATACCGTATAGGTCTACGTTTATAAATATCAATTCCAATAAAAGTTAATAAGGCTTATGTATTTAAGATATGCATAAATACAAAAAGATAATTAACGCTTAGCGGGCGTAGCTCAGGGGTAGAGCGCAACCTTGCCAAGGTTGAAGTCGAGGGTTCGAATCCCTTCGCCCGCTCCAAAA
>MDSZ01123108.1_pt1 | contig 10736 bp, 1 predicted proteins | sample 811201 | NCBI WGS metagenome assembly MDSZ01 (sample SAMN05326647, study PRJNA326480) | marine metagenome | isolation source: seawater | place: Indian Ocean: North | collected 2010
CTACGTAACGATGATCTGACCCGCTACGATTCCAACCTAATTTATAACTTGCATAAAATCTAACATCATAGGAGTCCGCCGCGGGGAAACCCTCTTGAGCGGTCCGTCGCAATAAAGAAAGGTGCATTTCACTCTCAGTGCCAGAATTCCTACTCCTGTGCTCTCTTTTAAATATATACGCCGGCTCACCATTACTAAGACCGCCGGGGCTAATATTAAACCAAGCTGCCATAGAAAATTCTTCATCAAAATAATCCCAACGATCTACAAAATCATACAACTCCAAATACTGATGTTGGCCGAAGTCTTGTTTGTTGATTGGGTCTATGTTTGTTAAGCAACTCAATTTTTTAGTACCCGACCAAGTATTCATTGTTCCATTTTCCGGAAATATATTACCGTCGTATGTGAATGTGCCGCCTTTTAATGGGCCCATAAAATGACCTACCGAAGATACAGTAGGCGGCGTGTAAAAACTACCCGTTACCGTATCGATTGAACCGGGCTGGGGCAGTTGATAACCCCAATCTATATCTGTATCATTGCCATACCCGCGCCAGTCATTACCCAATAATTCGAAGTAATCCGATGTGGAAAAATTGATCTTTTCAATAGTTCTATTGTGTATGCTTAAATCTTTTATTCTTTCTGACGCGTTTACAAACAGTAAAGTACCAGCAGACAAACCCAAAGAGCTCGATTTAGAATCACCTAGCACATTCTCCTGTAGATACCAAGAGTCCACATCAGGATAAACGCTATCTTTGCTGTGGGAATCTAACCCCCCTAAAGAACTTTCAAAAATCCAGTTTTTGGTAACCTTGCTACCTTTCCACTTCCATCCGCTGGGCCAAGTTACTTCTCTCTCTACGCCGTTAATCATGTAGCCCGTGTTCCAATTAGCTTGAGAAGTGAGTTCCGTAGCGCTAACTGTTTGAGTACCCCAAGTGGAAGAGTTGTTGTTATTATTTTGTTTCGAATCTATACTCGCGGTGCTTGAAGCGCTAAGCAAATGCCTAAATAAGTTTTCACTATGAGCGGAGCAAAGGTTTTGATTGGTTCCTCTTTCTATTTTAATGAGGTTGATATTGCCTCGGAAATTATTACCTAGTTGACCATTTGAGTCTGTTCCGGTTCCAATAACCAATGGGTAAGTTGTAGAAGTTAGCGCGCTCAAAGATTGAGTGACTGTCGTTCCGTCTGGTTTCCTAAGAAAGGACGAGGCAACTAAACGCTTATCAATAAAAAGCGACAAATAACTATTACCCGCATAAGTATGCTTACAAAGCATAACATGTTTATATTTTTGAATTATGTAATCTTCATGGGTGTGACCTTTTCCACCATCCCATGGTGGCCTAGTGTCGTTTGCCAAATTTCGATCATTAATTAACTTAGCGTAATTATCAGTATCGTAAAAATATAATGGTCTATGATCATTATCATCATAATTCTCAAACGCCTTCAGGCTGACGCCCCCCGCCTCTGCCACTAACCTAGCTCTTCTTATGCTGCCGATGTCTGCTCCATTTGAAAACGAATTAGAATCGACGTTATCAATATCTAAACTTATATGGAAAGTATGGTCTGATGTATTAGGGTCGCCTTTACTTATTAGAGTCCTCCTACCACTCGCCATAGTATTTAAATTATCGCAATTGAAGAAAAACTCTACTGTAAAATCTTCTACAAAATTAAAATCGCTAGCATCATTTATTCTTAGGTAACCTGACTGATCAACCTGATCAAACGGATGGCTGACGTGCGCATTTTCAAGAATATCATCATCACCAACTAGCGCCGAAACTTCTTTACCATTTATGTGATTAAATTGTATACCATGATCCCAAGAAAAAGCTTTACCGAAATACAACTCATCATTATTATAATGAAATAAATGAGGTTCTTTTAACAACGGTATTCTAGCTGGGTAAGTAAAACCACCATGTTCGGCAGTCCAGTTTTGAGGGGCGCCCATTAATTTACTAATTTGACCACTTTGCCTTCCGTCTGGCATAGAGCTATCAGAATCTTTAGCGGTCCAAGGCAGGGCCACTACTTTTTTGTGATTTTTATACAAGACTTCGTTATGAATAGCAATATTATCTACATGTATACCTCCCCCTTTGCCTATAACGATTTTTTCATTAGAGCCTAAGTTAGTATTAAGAAAATCTTCATAGCTAATGTCTATGCTGCCAATTCCGACGCCATTCATTAAAATAGTGACCTTTCTAGAGTCTTCTATTTGAATTGCGAAATGCTCCCACCCATCTACATTAGGTAGCGGCCACTCGTCTCCCCCATCCTGCCACCTGCGATAAGAGTAGAAGTCACGAGTTTCGTACCGGACCTCTCCCCCGTTGCTGATTAAAGTTTTTTCGGGGTCGTAAATTCCATAGGAACTTATTCCGCTAGTCGTGGCCGTACCCAAACCATCTGAGTTATACTGAAGATGTTCTGATTCATTTAAGTGATTGGTTAAAGTGCGTGAGCCCGGCTGCCTGAAAGCTCGCAAATTCGCTCCATCTTGCTTCCAGTCTTGAGCCATATCAAAGTCTTCGCATTCACCGTTAGAATCACATATTGATAATAATAGCCCACCTTTAACTTCGTCTGTGCGCAGCTCCCAACCCCCACCATTTGAATTTTTACGAGTTACTAATACTAGCGGCTCTATTCCTACGGTTTGGCCAGCAGAAGTAGCTATTCTGTAACCTTCCCCGGCTAAGTCTGATTGCCTGCCTATTTCGACATTACGATGAGGGTAGTACCAACCCTCTACTGTAAAATTAGGACCTAAATCATATCTAGAGCTACCAGATATTACCAAACCTTCGCTACCTGTTTCAATCCTAACCACACCCTCTGAATCATTATTCCTTACTTCTATAATTCCTTCTTCTTCGAGGCTTATGTTTTTATTAAAACCAGACCTTACATTGGGAACGAAATCTGGCACACCCTCCGTTTCGCCGCTTTTATTTTTATAAGCGCTATCAAAATTCAAATGTAAATAATCTACACAATTACCCCTGCCATTTATTTCGTAATCTCTAAGCAGCGCTCCATTAACGTCATATTTTTTGTCAAATGCGCCCGGGTTGTCTTTATTTTTAGAATTAAAACCTAAATTTAAACTTGTATCTATCGTAGATTTTTCTGTCTTGTTAAGTAGCGGGCTTTGAGTTGGGTGGTATACATGGTTGCCTTTACCGTATGGAGTTCTAACTCTAACCTCGTTCATCAACCCTCTAAAATAAGAAGCAGTAGAAGAAGAGTTAGTCACACCAGCGCTGTAAGTCTTACCAATCAGCAAGCCCATTTTACTATAATTAGTAAGTCCTAATATTAGGGGATGCTCTAATACATGCTCTCTACCTATATTTATTTCCGCTTCTTTTGTTCCGTTTATATATAAGTAAATAATATCAGCTATTCTAGTAACATTAATATTATACCAGCTTTGATATTTTATTTTTGTTGTACTTGTTAATTGCCTAGCTGTTCCATTGTAGTAATGATTCAAATCTCCAGCAATTGTATTTCGAGCCATTGACCCAAAGTTAAATTCTATATAACCAGACGAATTTACCTTAACTTCCCAACCCACCTTACCGGTGTTTGACGCTCCAGAATGCCATGGGTCTGCGGCCGGAGTAAAGTCAGGTTCTCTAATGGTATGATCGCTAGAATAACCAGCGTCATTGATTAATTCGCTTGAAGTTTTCCAAACCACTCTTCTTGCTTGTGCTTCTAGACTTTCACCATACCCGCGAGAATCTGCACAGGAAGAACTAGAATCATTCCACACATGACCTTGATAAACGCGCGTGCTTCCAAATTTATATTGAGGGCAATCAGACCAATCTACGCTAGAAGTATTTAAAGTATCATAATTAAAAGATATCAGCCCCATGTCTTCAGCAACGTCAGCCGTAGAAGTTCCGTCGTCAAAATTTAGCGGCATAACCGTACACTCTATTGAGAAATTATTATTTCCTAGTTCCGGCCCGTCGCCATCGTTGCTAGAGTAGCCCCAAACTGGATTTTTATAAAATTGCCTGTCTGGGTCGCCAAGTGTTATCGGCAAATGCTTAATATACGAACCAGAGCTCTTTAATCTTAATGCGTGAGTATTAGTAGAAGACGTCGAGTAACTACCTTTAAAAAGCGCCACGTTTCTATTTAAGCCATCTTTAGGTTTATGCTCGTAAGCAGATAGGCCAGAGAAAGCATTACCATTTACATCTCGAATTGGTTTCCAAGAATCGCTAGATAAGCTTTCGTTAAATCCGTTACCTAAAGATAGAATCTCTATATCTTCTACCTCTCTTAAGGCTGGACCCTTACCCTTAGCCGCGTACCTGTCAATATAACAATGCCCTAATAAATTTTGTGGGTTGGCTATATTCGGGTCTAAATTTAAAATAGTACCATTTGGTGAGTTAACCTCTACCTTTCCTATAGCTAGTATCTTATTCCAAGAGCCCCTGCCTATTTTAACCTTACCCTTTTTAGAATAGGAACTTGGATATAAAGTTTCCGTTGGTGTCACCGAAGCTAGTTCCGTACCGTTTTGTATGATTACATACTTTCCGTTAATGTCTTTTGTTAGTTTGAACGTGTTCCAAGTATTATTACCCAAAGTTAAAGAGTAAATATCCTTAAATAATGAAACGACCTCGACGCCATCATTATATTGTTTGAAATACAGTCCGGGGCCTTGGGTGTCTAACCCGCTTACTCCATTAGAAGTTTTTGATACGAAAAATTCGTATTTTACTTTCGAGTCATCGCTTTCGTAATAGAAAAGAGATATTAACTGATTCAGTCCTGCTGCTTCTTTATCCGCCTGACTAGATATATTAGAAAGGCTATCGGGCATTAAGAAGTTCGCCTCGCAAGATATGGAAAAATTATTTTCATTTAAATGGAAATCACCATGATAATCTTTAAATGTTATCATGTCCTTATCGTTCCATCCCAACGGTAATTGGAAACTTGCGCCGTGCCATTTTAAATCTTTTTCTGGATATATACTTGTTGGGTCAACAATTTCATCCATTTCTGGAGCAGTATTAGCAGAGGTATTTAATACACCAACGCTTTCCAAATCTAAAGAAAGATTTCTCGCTTTACAGCTTCCGTCTCCATCAATTTTTAAAATTACATTCTCGTCTTCGTCATAAGATTTCAGAAATTTAAATGGTCTAAAGTTTTTATCGTACTTCGCTGTTTTGGAAAGTTTGAATCCATTCATGAAACCAGCGTAATGCATCCAATTAAAACTTTTTCCGTAAAACCTATCGTTTTCTTCGTAGGTCCATGGCGTATCTATAGCCAAATACATTTGACCTAAATCACCTGAAGATAATTCACTAAGATCTAGGGGTGGTTCGTTGGTACGTTGTGCGTCGTTTTTAGATGAATGTAATTCAATTTTTCCACTAGAATTTTTCTTTAAATAGTATGTGGTAAATTCATCTGTTCCAAATGGATACTTACCGCGCTTAGAATATAAATTTACTTCAGTTCCATTTACCGCCCAAGTTGGGAGAGAGTTAGAAATTGTTAATTCGTCTTTTTCGTAATCTATACTAGATACACTTATTAAAGTTTTATCTCCAATTGTTCCACCCAAGTATAAATAAGGTGAACTTTCAGAATCAATCGTGAAATTTGAATCTAGCGTAGTCCATTTCAGTCCATTTACATATATACTCAATTCGGAATTATAAGCAAAAGTTGAATCAGATAAAGTATGCTTTGGTCTTCTGACTACTGCTATATGATTCCATTCATTGAATTTCACCTTTACGTCTCCATGAGGCGCAATCGGATTATCTACATCTACGTAATCTGGAGTAATTGTTCTTTTACCAGATACGGCGCCATTAGCCGCCCAAAAAGCTATCGATCTCATTCCAACGAACGTATCGCCATATGAATGCATTTGGCGGCCAGCTTGCGTGGCGAATACCCATTCGTTAGGTTCGTCCCAAGTTAATCTTACGTGTTTAACACTTACCGCGGTATGAAACTGATAAGTGTACCACTTAATTCCGCCGCTCCATTGATCATAATAGCTTCGAATGTTTTGTAATCTTTTCTCTTCGGTCCACCGCTCTACAAGTGTCCAATTAGTTCCGTCTAGTGAAACTTCTACCAATATGACTCCCGGGTAACCTTTGCCCCAATTACCATTATTTTGGCGCCAAAACTCTGCGTCGAAACAGTGTCTCTCCATTAAAATTTCGAATCGATCAATAACTTTTTCATTGTCAAAGTTAAACTGAACCCAAGGTCTCTTATCGGGAGTTTGGTTTATCATGGAAGTCCAGCGATAAAGATGTGGTGGTGCCGTCTCGGTCGTACAATAATTACAAGAATAATGTCCCAAGGTTAGCGTGCTCGCGTCACCCGATGATGCACTTGCGGTATCGGCCGTTTGATAAGAAAAATCTGAAGACGATACCCCCTCAGACTTAGTGATAATACTTAGTTTACCTCTTTCTATATCGTCGTAAGTTTTTCCTTGGTTAAGAATTAAACCAAACACCCCATCATTAAAAGATTCAGTGCCTTGAGATAACCTATTGTGAACATTACCAAAAGAAAATAACAGCATTGAACTATCGTCACCATAATTTTCTGCTGTTGAGAGGTCTTTTCCACCATCATATTTTAAGTAAGTTGATTCGCCCGTTCGAGAATTGTAAGTGGGCTTAGTTTGAAAGTAATTACCATCAGGCTTGATCCAAAGCTCTGCTGTAAATTCATCTTCTGTAAGACCCCACTCTTTTTGATATGGAATTTTTTGACAACTTGATCCATCAAATGTGGTATAAAATTTATTGTATTCGTTTTGGTTAAAATCTTTTTCATCCCATCTTTTTATATATGGGTCACCCTCATTTTCAGAATACGTAGACTTCGTGCGTTTAAATTTTTCCGTAGATTGTTTGGTTATGTTTTCTTCGTAATATATTTTATTTTGTAATTCTCTAGATGACTCTGAAAACTCATTATCATTTTTTAATTGTCCTTGAGTTAATTTAGCTTCACCCGAAATAGATACCTGAGCATCATCCTCAAAGCTATTATCAAAATGCAACAGGAGGTGAGTAAACCCATCCCTAGGAAATACCCTAGCTACTAAAGACGTGTCAATAGACGCTGCCCCAGAATCTTCATGTGGGTTTATTACTGATATACTATTACCGCCCGCATTAGCAACGTATATCCTATCATTAAGTGGGCAATATTCGATATCCGAAGAATCTTTGAATTGATCCGAAGTAAAACTACCCAATAATGCGTCATGCGCTGGGTCAATTACACTAACCCAACTAGTAATCGGGTTCCCATGCAAAACATAAATTTTATTATTGGAAGGACAATAAATTAATTTTTTCGGCAGTGGTAAAACGTTTATCGGTCTCTCACCCAATAGCCCAACAGTTCTATCATATTCATTATTAACCATTGAGAAATGCTCACCCGTAACTGGATCAAAATTAAACAAAGGTATATCATGCTCTAGCATGTTTGTGTGGGGGTTTATTTTAGCTATGCCAAACCCACCATTGTAAGTTTTACCCGTAGAGTCTGAGCCTTCTTTTAAATTGTGAGCATAATAAATACTGTCATTAACTGGAGAGTATACGCCATCAACGTAATATTTATTTTTTAAACCAAAGTCGCTGTAGTAATCACTAATATAATCTCTTCTTACTCTAGTCCCGCCCTTCTTTACTATACATTCTTCTAAAGAATCTGGATAAATCGCACGAACAGAAAAATTTGAAAGTTTAATTGAAGCATTTTCAATTGTTGACGAACCTCCAGTGGTTGCGCAAGATTCCATAGCGCCACCAACCCATATCTGCAACGTATCGCTTGCCCCTACTTCGACAGTAACGTTATATGGCCACTTGGATTCTAAGCTACTAATAGAGTTTGGTTTTGTGTTAAACTCCTTGTCGAATTCCGGCAGTCTTCCGTTGTCTATATTACTGTCATAACATCCTTCTTTTACTACATTAGATAAAGATAAAACGCTGCTTCCGTTATTCTTTGTAATCTTATAGCCATAATAATATTCGCCCGATTCTTTAGTTAAAGTAAATCTTAATTCTACTGCCCCAGTATGACCGGGGTTAGTAAAGGACGCAATTTTATGCATGCTTCCATTTTCGCTAGCTGCCTCAGGTATGTATTCCGAATCGTATTGACTAGTAACAGAATATTGATAATTATCTTCATGAAGTAGTGAGGCGCTAATAGCTTCTGGTGAATCAACTTTATTGGGGTTAAAGGCATAAATATAACTTCCCTCACTACCACAATATATTTTTTCCGTAGAGGGGCAATAAACAGCGGATATAGGATCAAACCCAGCAACCGCTCCATTTGATATAACGGGCCTAATCTCCAAAGAAGAATATGGATCTGCTAAAGAATAGGCTTGATCCATTCTCCCTATTTTTCTTCTTATGTTCTGATTGGTTATCATGTGGTTACATCTATGTATATTACTCTACTATTTACACCTACTCCATAAATTCTATGATTTACCGGAGAATAACAAAATTCATGAAAATTAGTAAAACTATTACTACTTGGCCAAGAAAGAGGCGTACCGAAGGCGCCTGTTCCGACTTTATACCTCGTACTTGGATTAGATACAGTTTCGTAAGGGGCAATTTCTTTCCAATCTGCTACGGTGGTTGTGCTGTAATTATCAGCCGGATTTATCATCTTAAACCCACTGTCCCCAAGTATATAAATCATATTATTATCTGGGCAGTATATCATATGTCGATAAGTTCCCTTGGTAATTATTCTTCTTGTCGCTGGTTCTGACGCAGAATGTTCGTTCATAACCATGACCATAGTGTATATTCCCTTTTCGTCATGTACTAACCCGGGACCAGTAAAAGGTAAAAAATTTCTGCCCCAGCCTCTGGTCGCCAGCCAATACATATTTTTATCATAAGGGCAATAAATAACATTGGAAGCGGCAACTGGATAATCGTCAACAACAGCTTCCCAAGTCGGACCAAACCCAAACTGAACCTGCGCCCCCTGCATATCCTCAATAGAAAAACTTTTACTTTGTGCTGCCTGCATCGACCATAACCAATGCGCGGTTTGTGAGCCAGTCGGATTAGCGCCCATCAAAGTAGTATCATAATAATTATAGTTATTTTTATCTTTTGTTATTTTTACGAGACCCTCGCCTTCTCCAGCTACATGAAGCTCATTTTTATTTGGGTTCACTGCTATTGCGTGAGCGGCACCATAAGTACCAAAGCTAAATATATTATCTTCTTCTGAGATTCCTGTTACGGATCCATCATACGAAATTTTACCCGTGTTTATCGCTCTAGCAGAAGAAACAGAACCAGCTAGCCCACTTTGATCAGAACTCCCTACTGAATATAACTTATTATCATTAGGGTTATAGACAACGCTGTATCCATATGGCTTCTTACCAGAAACAACTTTTTGCTCAATTGTATTTGTTTTAGGGTTGATAACTATCACCCCAGTAAAAGTGGTGCCTTCTGTCCAAAATAAAATTCTTTTTATATTAGGGCAGTAAACTAAAGCACCCCTGCGTTGAATCGTACTTTCTAAATCAGTATCTGTTATCGTTGCTTCTGGCTCACTAAGTTTTGTAGTTGAATTCGGGCAGATTACATCAATACCAAAAGAAGAGCATGATGTGCCGGCGCCGGAACAGGTGTCCCTCCAAAGTAAATACAGTTTATTATTATCTGGGCAAAAGCATATATTAAAATAATGTCGAGACGAGCCGGTAGAATCGATTTCAGTTATATTATTTGGAATACCCTTCTCTAAAGAAGGATCATAAAAATACTTCTTTTTCGTTATCCTATTCGGGATATTTTTTGTATTTTGTATAGCCATTAGTGATTTGGTTCAAATAAAAATGATTTTGCGTTAATGTCGTTACTCAAATAATAAATGGTATCATTGGCATGCGAGTATATAGGTATAAAAGATCTCAATACTTTAACCCCCGTAACAGACGGCATTCTTGCTCCGCCCGTCGGGGCTTGATATCTTTGTTCTACCTGCAGTGTTTGAGGTATTATTTTTAATAAAGTATTTCTTGCTAATAAATAAATTCTATCATTGCTCGGGCAGTATATAATACTCTCCGGTGAAGTAACGCTAATTTCTTCCTGCACCGCCCCATATAAAGGGGTGGCGGTGGAGGAGGAACCAGTGCTATCACAAGGATGAATCGATATTAAATCTTCATGATCATATTCATCACCACCTGATGGCGGATCGTACAAATCACTTCCTCCGGGCGTTCTTCTTGGAGTATTTGGTACGCACGGAGTCATGTAAATTAATCGAGTTCTCTCTACGCCATCTTGGGAATACCTCACAAGATAAAGCATTTTTCCTTGAGAAGGAACCTCAATAGTATCTTGAATAGATGAATCACCAGTTCCAAAACCAAAGTCTTCGGTCAGAGCATATCCACCGGCAAATCTTTTCCCTAAGCTGCTATCATAAATAAAATCATAATAAGGACCTGTTTCGTATATTTGATTATGATATGTACCAGTAATAGAACAAAATACTATTTTTGGATTCCAAGCGCCCACTTCTTCCCAGTTACTTTGATGTTCAACGAGGTTGTAGTTAATTGGTGGGTTTCTACCAATCCAAAGTATATTATTAGATTCATA
>MDSZ01030853.1_pt1 | contig 10735 bp, 15 predicted proteins | sample 811201 | NCBI WGS metagenome assembly MDSZ01 (sample SAMN05326647, study PRJNA326480) | marine metagenome | isolation source: seawater | place: Indian Ocean: North | collected 2010
TCCTGTGGATGCTTCTGTTTGAACACCAAAAGGCATTTGTTTCGTGTAATCAGAACTGTTGTAATCGACATACAACTTTGCTGTCAAAGCAACCGTATTATCTGAGCTCACGACGATACGTGGTTTTCCCCAACGTTTACGCACAATAGGGTTGCCCCCCACAAGCCAACTCGACGTATACGAACTGTCTATATGAGAAGCAGCAGAACCATAAAAATCTGATTCTAAGTTCTGTTCTAAATGAATAACACGACCCGTGTTTTCTTCACATCCCGCTAAAAGCTCTTGTGCCGCATTAGGTGGAGCAAACGCCAACATTACATTAGCGTCTATGTCAGTCATAGTCCACGCTCCAGGGCCATCAGGTACTCCCAGCGTCGGGTCATAAATCAATACTCGACGTTTAGCGTTACTTCCGCTTGTCTCATCCCAGTCAACAGAAACGTATAAACGGTTTTTGAACCAAGCAAGCTGTGGTGGACTATTGAATTGTAATCTGCCGTCGTCAATCGCTGGCATAAGTTTCTCAAAAACCCAGTTAAATGAGTTTCCGTCGTAAACATAAACGCCTTGCCTGTCATACCAGAAGAACACACCGTAAGGAGTTGACACAGGAGAAGAAAGCGAAACTGACCCAACATCTTGGCTTAAAGCAACAAGACGAAACGAATCAGTGCTGTACCCATACAAAGCATGAACACTATTTGTTTTGAATATCAGTAAACGGTCAGCGAAAGGCACTAGACCCGATAATTCGTCGCCTCGTTCTCCCACGTTGACATCGACATAGTCGTAATCAAACCATGTTTCTGGATCATCGAGTTTAGACCAGCGAACCCGATTCGGATACGCTGTTCCACCTTCGGTGCTATGAGCTACCCAAGCATGATTATTCCAATGACAAGTGTATTTAGCTATAGGGTAGTTACCTGCTGAACCGTTAATGTTTGAAGCCAAGTTCGAAGCCGTTGTGCCGTCATAAACAAAGGACGCAGCATTTCCCGAAACTCCATAAAACTTGTTGTTAGTTGTTTGCCCGTACAAACGATCATTGTTGGTTACCGATACCCCCGAAAGGGCAGTGAAATCACCTGTAGCGGATTCAGCGACAGTAGTACCATGCGAACAGATAACTCGAGGTGTTCCCCCATCAGGAGTGAACTGCGCCAACCCAGTAGCATTTTGAAGTAGCGCTGTTCCGTTACGCACATTTACCCCAAGACGCATTTTGATGCCACCTCTAGGGTCCACATCTACATTGAGCATCGCTGGGCTCTCCGAAGGCGCAAGATTGAACTGATCTGATCGTAAATTCAAACCGCCGCTAAAGTCTTGCAGCATTTGCAATTTGAAGCCATCTCGTGCCATTCCTACTCCCAGGAATATCGCAAGCGATCAGGCATGATGCTTTGCGAACGCCACCTGGAAGCAAGACGATCATTGATAACCAACGGTTGTGGAGCAGGACTGTCCAAATGGCGTGCTCTGAGATTGTCTAACTCTCTAACAAATATGTTGAAATACGAAGCAGCCATATCAAGATCTTCTTGCTGTTCGTAAGCTCGACTCACACCGTAAGTAGCTATCAAAATGTGGAAAGGTTCTGGGAAATCGCTAGGTGAAGTTCCATCTAGCGAACCAGCCCCAAACGCTGTTGGATTCTTGTATCCACGGACATGAATAGTTTTGACACCACCAGGTGTCGGATAAATTCTTGCGGTTTCTCCCCAGTAGCTCCAATAGTATGGATCTCCATTGCTTGCAGAATCCAAAGGATAAACAACGTCTGCGTCATCTCGACCCAAGAACGTCAATACCCAATCGTCTGTTCTTAAAGACTGGATTTCTCGCAAACCGTTAGTTACAGAAGCACCAACAGTCGCTATTGGATAATCTTTTTGTAAACCTACTGTGTCGAAAGTTGTTGAAACTTCATACCAGGGCCAACGTTTTTCGCTGTAAACAATTTGGTCGTAACCTTCACCCAGGAAACGGTTTAATACATCATCGGAAATGTCGCTGCTGTCGATTTCTACAACGCTTCTAATATATGAACGCATTTCTTCGATTTGCATAAACCCTACTCAGGTAGTTGTGAATGGAAAACGCAGCGATTCGTTCCAACCATTGGTGTTGCTTTACACGCCCCACCAGATTTAGTAGTAGATACGCATTTATCTGCAACAACTTCACCAGCGTAAGCTGGAGCTTGTGAGACTTTCCGACCACCTACATATTCGACAGTTAGCCCTTCGGCGTCATCGGTAGGTTGACCGTAAATTCTTGTGTTCTTGCTGTATCCAACTTGGAGGCTACGAGGCATAAGTTCCTAACTATTGGGGGGATGAGAGCCGAAGCTCTCATCCCCCACCGTATAGCTAATTATCAGGTGACACCCTCTAGGTAACCTTGACGGTCCCTATTTGAGCAGGTCAACTGTCCATAGCAAAGGATTTGGCTGAATACCGCATCCTGGTTTGTTGGGCGCACGAACGGCGTTGGCTTAAACCAAGTATCCGAGTGACGCACAAGTTGCAGGTACTTCGTGTTCAGCATGTAGATAACACCGTCGGCGTTAGCTGCATCGAAGGTCCACGGAGCTCCCTTATACATGAGGTTCTGGAATCCTGCGTCCGCCATGTCCGTATCGGTGTAGCGGATGTTGCTGGTTAACAGAGCCTCATAGCTTTCATAGTCATCTGCTTTTGAGATGATTATGGTGGGCTGGTCGTTGCCGACGCTTACGCTGTTGTAGCGTGTCGCCAGTTTCGCCAGAGTCAAAGCACCAGTTGTGGTTGTCGCTTGTGACTTCCAGAACTCGTTGCCTGTTACTGACGGGTCAATTCCACCAAGGGTGTTAGCTGTAAGAGCGGAATCGTTCACGATGTTTGTGAGTCCGTTCCAGTCCTTGTTGGTGTTGCCAGTGCCATCAGCGTGGAACATGGTGTTCATGTTTTCGATGATGGTTTCTTGTGTTTGGAAGATTTTGCCTTCGAGAAGGTCAATGATTTGAGCTTCGCCGTTGTTTTTGGCTTCTTCCATACCGTTGATCGTTACGGTAGCCGCATACTGACCCCAGTCGTACTCAGCAGCTGAAATGCCTGTTTGAGCAGTCGTGGAAATAGTGTCGGTGCCGCTGTACGAAGAAGCGGTTGAGTTGGTGCCATAGATGATTGGAACAACAATCTTTGCGCCACCGCTAACTGTTCGCATTGTTGACGAGTTTGTCAACGCATAGAACAGTGGACGAGCCGAAAAGACGTTGTCAACCAGCTTAGGAACGTAGTTGTTGAGAGTCGTAGTCAGAATCTCATCGAAATTGCTGTTACCAGCCATTTTGAATTACTCCTAAAAGGTTAAGTGCCTAATTGTTCTTTTGCCAGTGCAAACGCTTCTCTGATACTGGTAACACTTTTCGGAGCTTTAGTTTGGGTTCCCGCTTGGGTTGACCCGCCAGGTGTAACAACAGCAGCCGCTGAACGCTTATTTTCTATGATATCGCGTTCTTCTTGCAGTTTATCTGCTGTTGATTTGACGTTATTGAACTGCCAGTGAGCATACGCTGCATCAAGATTAGCTATCTTGTTTTTAATCGCATGGTTTAACAGATCTTGTTTGTCGAAATCTCCGTACTGTTCTTGTAGTTTCAGAACTTCACGTTCTACTGATCGCTGACGCTCTGCAGCTTCTTGTTGCTCAATTTTTGCTTCGAGAACTCGAAGTTTCTTTTCCGTTGGGTCAAGAAATTCGTCATCCTCGATATCGTCGCCTAAAGCCAGAGAAACATCTAGCGTTTCCGCTAGTGCATGCAAAGTCGCTTTAGGGTCTGATTCCAAAGCAGCAACAATCGCTTCGGCTTGTTGAAGCCGTTCACGTTCAGCCGATAAATCCTGCGTTTTGCGTGTATAATCCGCTTGACGCTGGTAACCGTTTTGAAGTTCGGCCAAGGTGACCTGCTGTTCTTCGCCATCAATCTTGATGGTGTAAAGCTCACCAGGTTCTTCTGGAACTTCTTGTGCAGCATCAGGAGTGTCAAATTCGACGGGTTCCTCTGCTGCTATTTCTTCTATTTCGGACACAAGCCCTCCTGTGAGTCCTAAATGGTTGCTCACCCGTAACAGCAAAGGTGTCCCACTTAGAGTGCTGGAAGATCCATACCCATCTGATTTTGTAGTTGCGCTAGCAACTCAGGAGGTATTCCACCAGTGGGAGCGAACGCCCCACCTTGCGGATTCATTGCCCTGGGATCCACAGAACCAGGCATAGGAGGCGCTCCTTCAGGCGGAACTTGGCCTTCTTCTGCAGCGACAGCTTGATCAGGTGCTTGCATCAAGAACTTCTCTGGGTCTTTGATACCAAACCCTGATTCCAAAACATGAACCGCTAAAGCTTGTGGATCTATAACAGTGCCAACCATTGGAGAAATAGCGTTCATCAAGCTAATAGCTTGCTGCTTCCTAATTGTTTCATTCATGGGTTGCGTTGAACCAGCTTGAACTGAGAAATCGTATTCTCCGACAATGTCATCTCGAGAGTAATTAACAAACATGTCTTCGCCACTAATAGTGACTCGAGCCATTTGTTGCCCAGTCATAAACTGTTGCATTAGCTGAATGACACGTCGAGCAACACTTGAAATTCCTATTTCAACAATAGCCAACTTGTCTGCCGCTCGAGCGTTCTGGGCGTCAGCAATAATGCTTGCTTCAGTAGCAGTACGCCGTATCTCAGGCATTGCTCCACGAGCATACTCTGAAATACCAGAAACCGTATTTATGTCTTGTTCGATGATATCCGAATACGCATAAATTTCAGGGCTGATAGGCACCTGCGGCATGGGGATAACAACTTCATTCAAAGGCCGGTTCTCGTCTACAACAGGAACCATTCGACCATCTTCTTCGGATTCTAAAGCCTCACGGCCTTCAGGTCCGAAAGAACGCTCATGGTAAAGATATTTTCTGGCGTAACGTTTTCTATCGTTCATCAACTGAGAACGAGTTTTGTCAAGCTCTAATTGCAAAGACTCGATAGATTCCAAATCACCTATCGGATAGAACTGGCCTGGTACATCGTAGTTTCGAAGCATCGTAAATGGATGCCCATAGGCGTAAGGCATTGCAACAGGGTCCACAAGGAACTCGTCGCCACCTTCAGCATAAACTGCGACAGTGCTTGCCGTAATATCGTAAAATTCCCAGATAACTACTTGATCTTCGAGGAACTCCCAACGATCATCAAGCATCGCATAAGTATCTTGATTCAAATTGTAGTCAGCGTTTGCTGAAAGACGTTTTCGCGCTGACGGCTTATACTTCGGGTCTTCTTTTGCTTCTTGCAAAGGACGAGTTATTCGTTGAGCTATCCACTTTGCGTCCTCGATGCAAGTCGCTGCTGGATCAACAAACATATCGAACGGTGATACTCGTTCAACAAACGGCTGATCTTCAACGACACGCATAACGGTAGAAGGAATATTTGCGGCAACATCACCCGCAGAAGGAAGATCTCCTGCTAAATCGGGAGTTTCAGTAGCAAATGCGTCGAGCTCGAACATTGCTGATTCGAACATCCCATCACGCTCATCGTCGCTAATGCGCTGTTCTTGTTCAACAAATTTCCAACCAGTTTTTATCCACCCATGCCCAAAGATCAAGAAATCTTTAACAGACCTACGGAAAGGAGTTCTGAAATCATGGTGTTTCCAAAGATAATTTGCTACAGCTTCAACAAAAGCTGCCCTGTCACGGTTCTCTGGGTTCGTTGCTTGAACAACAATTTTGGGGTAGTTAACAGCAACACTTGGAGCGATAACGTTAATCGTAGAAAACGCTAAATTAACCGCTATTAAATCAGAGTTCGTTGACGTAGTAGAAGGCCAATGTTTGCCCTTGTACATGTCAACAAGCCGTCGCCAAGTTTGCTCGTACTGCTCTTGATCACGCCAACGTTTACACTTATCAACTTTATCAGTGTAGCTTTCAAGTTTTTCTTGCCGTGTTTTTCGAGCCATGCTAGAACTGGGCTTTCTCTGGGAGTTTCTCTATGTTCCGACCCTGCGATATAGCCTCAGAGTAAACCTTTGCTTCACGTTCGCGTCTCGTCAAACCCTGCTCATCTGGAGGAAGCATCGACTGGTAACCTTGCCCCGTAGAAACAGTAATTGACTTCAGGCGCAAATGGCGTTCATAGAGTTCTTTAAGCTCCACAAGCGGAACTTGGCCACGCCGTTTTATGACGTACTCAGAGAACTCTTCAAACGTGGCCCCATCTCGTAGGACCGCCACAATCAGCCAGCGTCGTGGCCACGCAGATCAGGCTGCTTGCCTGGTTCTACCTTGCCAGTTATCCCATGCTGATTTCCAGGCGTGCTACGCACTCCTGTTTGGCCATATCCGCCAGTTTGGTTAGCGTATTTGCCTGCGTCCATGCGCTGCTTAGGAGACTGTGAACCACCTGGTTCCCAAATAGGGTTAGCAGACACACTGCTACCCCGCTCCATTTTAGCGTTTTTCCCTTTGGCACCATCTACAGTGCCGCCAGGAGTATGAGCGATGTTTCTTCCCATCAAAACTCCAATAAAGTCGACTACCCATTGCCTCAGGGTGTCCCACGAATGCTTCTAGATCCTATTCTGAAAGGATCCGCCTTGTCACTATTACCGTTAGCAAGACGGGCAAACCAATCAATAGTCCAATAATCATCATGTTTTTCAACATACTCAGGAGCATGAGCATACTTTCTCATCTGGTTAGCTAAAGCTAACGCCATTACACGGTCATCAAACGGTGAACCTGACATTCCCCCTCTATCGTTACGAACAAAAGTTCTAAGTTCAGCAACAGTGTGCTTATCATAAATTGTGAGCTCATTATTTCTCATAGCTGAACCAAGCTCATCGATCATCAAAGGCTTAGAAGTTCTAGTGGTTTTCCAACCATACTCTTGAGAAACACGGTTATTCACCTGATTCAAAGCTCTGCGCCTATACAACCTTGGATACCCCAAATGACGCAACTCCGTGATCGTGGTTAACCCGTGGTTGTTTGATTCAACACAACACAAAGCATCCAAATAGTAAAGCCCAACAGCATAAACTTCCTCAGCGAGCTCATCAGGCGCAATATGGCCATGCCAAATAGCGGATTGCTCACCCGTATTCACATCCAAAACCTGAATAACGCTGTAATCGCCGTGTTTCAAACCCTCAGCCGTATCAACACCCATAACATACGCATGACGGCTCTGCGGTTCCTCAAAAACAACAAAAGTCATTTCCTGAACTCCACATGATTTCCTTTACGCCACATGTACCCCTGGATACCAGGACGAACGTACTTACTCATCTCATCCAAAATATCTAAATCAAACACAGGGTTACCTGAACGAATAAACGCCTCTTCAGGTGTAGTCGGATACTCCTGAGCAAGCTGCCAAGGCAACATAGACTCAACCTTGTCCTGATACCAAGCATCCCCACGATCCTCAGTCGCAGACCACGGAAAAAACATAGGCGAAAACTTGTTAGCCCCAGTTGTGGACCCCACCCAAAGATCGTGAAAAAAGTTTCCAGAACCATTAGCAGTACTTAAACCAATAATACGGCCCCCCACATCCGCCACAGGCTCTATCGACGCCCACGCCTCCTCGGGGTTCGGCAAAAATGCCCACTCATCAACCACAATAAGTGTCGCTGATTCACCACGGGCAGGATCTGAAGCAGAAGGCATCGACGTAATCTGGCTTCCGTTGTCAAACCCCATCCGTTGCTGATGCTCAACCAAAGACTTAGGTCCACGTTCAATCATCCATTTCGGTAAATGCTGAAACCCGTACTTTGTTTTACGCAACAACAACACAGCTTCACGCTCAGTACGACTCAAATCAATAATGTTCTGATCAGCATGAAAAAACGCTAACCAAAACTGGTGAGCAGCAACCAACGTCGTCCACCCAATCTGACGGGCCTTCAACGTCAACGAATACCGCTCACTTCCCCACTCATCCAACGCAGATCTCTGAGCATCCCTTAAAGAAAACAGTATTCTTCCATGAGCAGGATGAGCAATGGACCAGTAGTTCTCTAAGAAGTAAACTTCATCACGGCGACACTTACGCCACTCCACCTCACACTTTAATTCATCGAGTCTAGACATGCTTACCAACCACTACTGGTACGTCCCAGAGGCGCTAACCCCACAGCAGTGCGACGCGATTCAACACGCCGCTGCTCAAGCCCAACAAATCGAAGGATTCCACTTCGGATCAGAGAAAGACCATCGAAAGTCACAGATTTCCTGGCTTTACGATACCGAGATTGTTCAACCCGTTGCTGCACAAATGCGTCAAGCCAACACAGCAGCAGGATGGCAATATGACCTAGAAATAACAGAAGCACTCCAATACACCAGGTACCAGCCGTCAGGTTACTACGAGTGGCACGTCGACGGAAACCAAGACTACCACGCCGCAAGAAAGTACTTTCCAGAAGTACCAGCCCCGATTCCACTAAACGTCACCCCATTCCCAAACCTACAAGGAACAGTCCGAAAACTTTCCGCAACCGTCAACCTGTCAGACCGCAGCGAATACACCGGCGGGAACCTCGAAATAAGATGCTACGACCAAATGCACATCTTCCACGACTCCCCCAGAGGATCCATGATCATATTCCCAAGCTTCATGGAACACAGAATCACCCCAATCGAATCAGGAGAACGCCACAGCGCAGTTCTCTGGTACAACGGCCCGCCACTACGTTAAAACGCAACAAAAAACACCCTCTGACCTGGGGTTTTATCATCGAGTTGCATATAAATAGAAGCCAATCAACAACCCATATCTTTCCGCAACTGCTCCCACACAGACCACTGAGACTCAGTCCACGTATGATCAATCGTGTTATACAACTGCGAACACTGAGGCCCATAACCAGGAACCAAATCAGTTCGCACCACAGGCACAGGATCAGATTTCTCCTCACCAGGCCACAACATCATTAATCCAGAGATCCCAGCAGCCAACGCGACAACCGCCGCAGTAATGGCCTTAATGATCTTCTTAATCGCCTCAGACCAAACATCAGCTTTTTCTGCAACATCCTCTATCGTCAAAACGCCCCCCTACTGGCATGACTCACACACCTCGACATCATCCAAACCACACTCCAATGGCTCATCATCCAAAAACGGGTCAGTCAACAACTCAGGCCGCTCACCCATCTCCTCCAACTGCATCCACATCCCATCATCACGCAAATCCTGAATATCACGCATCGTCACCCCGAAAACCATCCAAAAGACTTTCGAGTTCCTCAACAAGCGCCTCATCAGACAAACCAGACGCATCATCATCAACAATGATCTGCCGCTTCGGCGTAAAACGATCAACATACTGCAAATACAAAGAAGCAGCCTTCACATCCCCCTGAGCAGCCTCCCTGTACACCGCATCAATCACAGACTGCACACGCTCAACATGAATATTCAACTCCGCAGCACGAGCCTCCCACTCCTTACGAAACCGAGGATCACGCTTCCAACGCCGCAACGAATCCTCATGCACACCATTAGCAACAGCCCACTCCTTCTGAGTCTGTGGAACCCTCTCAGGCCCCAACAACAGCCACTCCAAAAAACTTTTCCAAAGCTCAGGCATAATTTTTTCGCCAGTATCAGGATTGGTTACCCAACCCTTACCTCCACCGTTCTGCGGCATTTCTACTCCTATCGTCATAAACAGTCAGATATGTCCCAACAAAAAACTAGCAATTATTTTGGGACACTGAGCTATCATAGATAGCAGCTAGCGCGATCTGGTGACCTACGGTCACAGAACCACAAGCCAGCCCCCTTAAAGAAATAAAAAAGAACGCACTGTCCCTGGATATCTATACATAAACGGGGGCATAGCCCCCCTGGGGGCCTAGGGTGGGTACGTCTCTGAAGTTCTTCTAATGATAGGTCGCCTCGGAACTGCTCGATTGCTGGCCGTAGTCGACCAGCTGCTGCCAGGTCGGCCAGGGTCACCAGGTCGGTATCTGATCGTCGTCACTTAGCGCCACATATCCCTAGGTCATGATTCCAGCTATCGGTCGGTCGGCGCTCGGCTCCGATTCGACGAACAACGACGGTCGGCCGGTCCCTCGACCTGGGTGTCGATCTCGAATCGATCGCAGCTGCTCGATTACTGCCACGGCTCGACCTGGGTCGCCTCATCGAGCCCTAAAGAGCTCCTCGACTACTGCCAAACAGGGCGAAAGAGCTCCGAACTAACCGAACCGCTGCGAGCAGCCGGTAACCGATCATCGAGCGAGTGTTTGGGCGTGTTTTGTTTGGGGGAGGGGGGAGGGGCTCGAGTTGGGCCGAGTTCGCCTTTTTCCTCCGTCTGTGCGGCGTTCTAAGGGCTTGCGAGGGGACTCGAGGTATCTAGGCCTTCGGTGTTTTTGGTGGTTTTTGGTGCTGGCGGTGGCGGCTTTTTGGTGGCATCCTGGGGAGCTAATCAACTCGAGCTAGGGAGGTTCGATGCATAACCAATTAGCTACGGCGTGGCCGTGGATCACGACACCAGGGGCGCTGCTTCTGGTGCTTATCGCTTTAACGTTCGCGGGGCTTGGCGCTTATCACCGCCGCGGCAAGCTCGAGGTTGACGAAGCCGAGCGGGCTAGGTATCGGCGCGAGCTCTATTCGACGGCGGAGGCAGTGGCGCGGCACCGGTTAAGGCGGGGCAAGTGAGA
>MDSZ01190756.1_pt1 | contig 10735 bp, 12 predicted proteins | sample 811201 | NCBI WGS metagenome assembly MDSZ01 (sample SAMN05326647, study PRJNA326480) | marine metagenome | isolation source: seawater | place: Indian Ocean: North | collected 2010
CTAAATATTGTTCGATCTTTTTGCATTTAGCCGGAGATTCAACTATGATTAAGGTTTTCATTTTACTTGTAGATATTGATAATTATAAAAATATATCGGGGGCATATAATTATCAATTTAAAAACTGTTTATGTTTGTTTGCCTATTCTGCGTTTGGTAGACGCTTGTATTGTTTCCACGATATTTTGCGATGTTTCTTAGTTGTTGGTTTTTTAGAATGTCTTTCTTCTCGTTCCTCAATTTGTTTCTTTTCTCGCAAAGCACTATCAATATAAAGTTGTTTAAGTATTTCGCCTACTTTTACACTTGCTTCGTGTTGATCTTGTTCGCCATCTTCTACATCTTTTAAAATATTTAAAAAACGGTTTAAAATGTTTAAATCTAATTGTTTTTTGTATAGTTTATTAAAAATATTGGTGTAGTTAGAGTAAAGAAAATTACACTGCTTTTCTATAATTTTGCGTTTGGTATCTTTGTCTAATCTACTATATTTTGACTGTAAAGAAACCATTTTAGTAACATCTGCCCGAATCAAATCACTGTGTTTTAGCTTTCTAATCTGACTTGTTGTATCTTCTGCGTTATATTCCTTAATCATTTTTTGCAACATAAGCCTTTTGTCGTTATCCATTATAAAATACTAAATAATTAATAATGCGAAATTAAACTAATTTTTAAAAAATAATGTTTAGATAATATATATATGTTAGCAAGAAATAGATTTAAATTTAAAGGAGGGGTTATGCAAAATGGTGGGGCATTAGCAGAAGGCGCAGCAAATGCAGATGCTCAATCTTATCAAAAGCATGGTTCAACTGGCGATGAATTAGAAAAACATTTAGATGCTACAAAGCAGGCAGCACACCAAATAGAAGGATTTCAATTTCAAAGAGGTGGATATGATTGTGGTCAGTGTAATCAAGTTGCAGGTGCTTCTTATGAACAACAACAACAAATATGTGGTATGCAGGCAATGGAATGTCAGCAAAAAGTAGAAGCCGAATATGATTATGCTATGAAGGGTGGATATAAGTATTATCCTGCCAGAAGAGGTATAAATCGTTCATCTTCTATGAAAAGTAGAAGCAAAAAAGAATCTGTAACAGCAAGTCATAGTAGTCGCTCTATGAAAAAAAGAAAAGGTCGTCGTGGAAAATCATTAAAAGATAAAAGTAAGAAAAGAAAACATAAAAGAAAAGTAAAATCAGCTCAAAAAGGAGGTAAAAAATGTGGGTGTAAGACAATGAAAATCAAAAGAAAATTAAGTAAAAAAAACAAAAGAAAAATTAACAAAAGAAAATCAAGTAAAAGGGGTAGAAAGTGAATTTAAGAATTGAAATCAAGAATTGAAATTAAGAATTGAAAAATAAAATAACACTATATTTTAATATGGCTGTAGCCGATGTTTTTTTAACAATATTTATAATAGTAGTTTTTTTAATAATGATTGTACTTAGTGTTTTTACGTTGGGTAAAGATAAGTTTAAAAGAGACTGGCCAAAAAATAAGTGTAATCCAGCATATATGCCATTAGCAGGCTTTGCAGATGTAGACCCAAAACAAAATTTTTCTGAATGTATTGCTGATATTCAAGGTTCAATGATGTCTACCTTTTTGGGACCATTAAATGCAACTATAGGTGGTATAAGCACCATAACAAATGGAACAATGGATGCTATGAACAGTTTTAGAGGAAATTTAGCATATGTAACAAATCTTATTCCCGCATTTCAGGGAGATCTTGGTACAATTTTTAGCAATTTAGTAATATATGGTCAAAAAACAGCCGCAAAATTAGCAGATACAGTAGAAAGAGTTATATCATTAACGGTTGTTATGATGCATTTTATAACAGGTTTAAATTATACAGGTAAAAGTTTATGGTGTGGTAACGTAGGTTCAACAATGAGAGCAATGGAATATGGTCCATTTAATAAGGCAGGCCAAAAGAATTCTAAGTGTGAGATATGTACTGAGGATGAGGAGTGTAAAGAGGATTAAATATGTAATTTTAGAATTTTAAATACTTTCATTTTGTGATTTTATTTATAAATTAATATCATTTATATATAAAATAATGTCAACTGAAACATCAAATAAAGAAAATTTTAATAAAGCATTTAATTTAGAATCAACAAATAAGTATGAAGTTAAAAAAAAACCAGGAATGTTGAAAAATGCAGTATCTAAGATTTTTAAAAAAAAAGAACATGAAGAAAAATATGTTGAACCATTTATGATTTTTTTAAATAGAATTTATAGATCAAAGCAATATTACAAATACAAATATATTAATTTATATTACATGCACCTATTAGCATGTATAGGAATAATTTTAGTATTTTTTGTAGGAATTACATATAATTTAATTAAGATAAATATTCTAAAATACAAATCAAAATGGCCACAAATAAGATGTGAACCAAGTTTTTTACTTTTAGCTGGTATAATAAATCCTATACCCGGAAAAACTCAAAGCGAAATGATTTCGGAAAATTTCAATTATTGTACAACAGAGACATTAAATGGTATTGTTGATACAGCAACAGCACCAGGTAGAGCAAGTGTGGCTGCATTGGCAAGAATTCAACAAGGCATGCTTGAAACAGCAGATGCATTTAGAAATGAAATAAATAAACATAAAGAAAATATAGTAGCAGTTTTTACGGAAATATATGAAAAATTAATGGAGTTTTTAGCTCCAATAAGAAAATTACTGATACAAGGTAAGGTTGTATTAGATAAAATAATGGGAGTCGTTATATCTATGTTTTATATTTTTCAGTTAATGATTACAAGTATTAAAAGTGCACTTAGAATAGTTTTAGGATATTTAACAGCATTAATTGTAGCCGCTGTAGTAATAGCTATTATAGCATTAATTGCAGCTTATTTATGGTTTATTTTTCCAGTTATTGTTCCAGCAACAATTGTAGTTATATTTATGGCTGTAATGGTTGGTTTCCTAATACCTATAACGGACGAATTTGATGGAGCACTACGAATATATAATGAAATAAAAAAAAATAATTAATTATATTTAGGCAATAATAATTTTAAACAAGGTAAAAAGAAACTTAAATTTTAATAAATTTTTAATATTTGTATTTTTATATATGAATATTAAGGTATTTGGTAAAAAAATGCGATTAGAAATTATTCTTCTTTTCGTTGCATTAGGTTTTATTTTAAATGCAACTATGTTTTGTTCATGCCTCAGAAAAGAAGGAATGAGCAATATTAATGCTGGTGGCCCCGAAGAAGGTGTTCATACTGATAAATACAACGAAGTTCACAATAGAAGTGAAATGTATCAGTCACCAGAGGTTCCTCTTCCAGAAGGACAGTTGTTTATGTATGCAAACAATTCATTTAAACCAGAATGCTGCAAATTTTCTTCTGTCGGTGCAAGCACAGGATGCGCATGCGAGACAAAAGAACAGAAAGATTATCTTGCAAGTAGAGGAGGAAACAAAAGTGGTTCCGATGGATTTTAAAGTTTAAATTTTATTATGTTTTCTATTTTTCTATTTTTTTTATTTTTATTGAATAAAAAATAAAAAATAAAAAATCAAAAAATAAAATCAAATTAGTCGTGAATTTTCAATGGTGTATGTAATTTAAAACATTTAGTTTTGTTTATTTTTTTATTATTTGTTAGAGTAGCATTATTTGATATATCAAGTTGTACAAATTTTTCTCTAAAAAATATCGCCGAATCTTCTATTTCTTGCAATCCATTTTCATAATGAACCATAATAGCACCTGTATAATTATTACTTAAATCGTTTTTTTTATTAACAGGTAATATATTTTCTTTTTTAAAAACTTCCCCATCATATGACGTAAAGAAATTATCAGATACGTCTACATTCTGATAATAATCATGATAGCCATGTTGAAGTTTTGTTAGTTCTGAATGATTTAATGCACGGTGCAAATAATCATTTTTTACACAGCCAATTTTTTTCGCATTTTTATTTTTATTATGTTTTAAATCACAGTATAATGTGATATTTCGTTTTCTTTCTATTAAATCCTTACTGGTAAGATTGTCATTATTATTTGAAAAAACATTCATTCTTATTTATATGTATATGTTTATATTTAATTAAAAAAAAATATATTATTTACATATATGGCTCTTAATATTGAGGAGTATAATACACAAGAATTAATGGAAATTATACATTTAGATCCAAATACAATTTATACGGAAGATGAGATTTGCATGAAATATTTAAAGGTTGTTATGAATGTGCAAAACGATGCAGATATGGAAAAATCAGAAAAAGAAAACATAGTTGGGTTTTTAAATTCTGTGTTATCTAAATTATTAGCATTAAATAGTACAAAAAAAATTGATGCTATCAAAAAAGAAAGGAATTTGGAAAAGCTCCCTCTTTTATATGGTGTAGGAAATCCAAGATTATCTAAAAGGGCAGAAGCAGATGAACGTGGAGATACATATAAATTAATGAACAGTCATAGAAATGTAGATTTAAATAATTCTGAAAATAAAGTTTTCAACCCTCCTAAAGTTTATGAATACCAACCAGAAGCAATGGTTCAAAGTTATAAAGATTTAAAGGGCGAAAATATTAATAATTTTAATATAAAAAAAACAAATAAGGTTCTTAAAATAAATAGTTTATTTAGATCAGATTATTATAATAGTTCAAGTAGTGATTTTATGATAACTCTCCCACAAAGCTTAAATAATATAATGGGTATAAAATTAACAGGTGTTGAGATAATTAATAATATTTATAATATTTCAAGCAAAAATAGAACAAATGAATTTACAGTTGAATTGTATGATGTTGTTTCCAATGACAATAACCCTATTGGCGAATCAAACTTTGATATATCAAATAGTAAAATAATAACAGTTGAAATACGAGATGGCGTTTATGATGAAAAATCATTAGTTGAATATTTAAACAGACATGTATTTTCATATGGAGATATGGGAAGGATAGGTGTAACTTATGATACTATTAGTAAAAAAATAAACTTTATTAGAGATGAAAGAGATATTTCTAACGGTGGTATTCCAGATACAGACACACACGCATATAGATTCAATATCGATTGGAGATTGAAGGATGATACTAACCGCCCTATACAGTTAAATTTAGGATGGAAATTAGGATATAGAAAGCAATACTATAATTATGATGAAAACTATGTTAAAAAGGCGGATATTAAAGCAAATATGTTAGAAGGATATAACGCAGAATGTGGTTGTGATTTAAAGGGTAGTAAATATTTTTTGCTTTCTATTAATGATTTTAATAATAATTCAGGTGAAACTATTATTGCCCCCTATCAGGATAGTTTATTTAAAGATACAAATATTTTAGCACATATACCATGGTCTGACGAATCAGTAATTAAATTGCACAGCGGTGATGAACTACATGTTTACGAAAGACAATATTTTGGCCCTGTTGATATTACACGTATGCATATTCGATTATTGGATGAATTTGGAAGAATTGTCGATCTTAATAATAATGATTTTTCTTTTAGTATTATTTTAGATCAAGCATATAATCACAAACAAGAATAATTTTTAATCATTTAAATATATATAAAATGATTAAAAATCAAATGGACGATAAATTATCAACTACTATAAAAGGTATTGCAAGAGGGTATCCAGCTATTTCCGGATTTTCTGCATTTTTGTATAGTATAATCACCGGTAAAAATGAGGGTTATTTTCTTTTAGGTAGTTTATTCGCAGTTGAATATTTAAATATGATATTTAAAAACTATATTGCAAAACCATTGATGGGAGATAAAAAATGGCCAATATTAGGATGGGGAATACGACCAAAAGGAGCCAAAAATACTGGGTGTTTTATAAATGAATCTGATGTAAAAAACGATGTTTTGTCTAAAAGTTATGGAATGCCGTCAGGACACGCACAAAGTTCTACATTTTTTTCTACATATGTAATTCTTATGATACTTAATAGTAGTAATCATACAAATCCCATTAAAAAATGGGGTAGTATAGGAGTAATGGGACTATTAGGGCTTTTTGTACCAGCAAGCAGAGTTTATTTAAATTGTCATACTGTACAACAGGTTGTTTTAGGTAGTGCAATAGGTATTGGACTTGGAGTATTAACACATTCACTAAAAACTAAATATTTACCAATGATATAAATTTCTAATTAGTATTTATATGTATATTCTTATCATTATGGAGATTTTCTTTTTACTTATAATTGGAGCTATAATAATAGTTGCTTATCAACAGAAAAATTTTAAGTTATCATTTGCACTTAATTTAGCAGTTTTATTAATGATTTTTGTTAAGTTTATTATGTATATTCATGCATTTAAGGACAATGTAAGTATGTGTGAATTTTCAGAAAAATTGTTTTGTGATTCAGGAAAAAGAAAACATTAAAAAGAAAACATTAAAAAGAAAACATTAAAAAGAAAACATTAAAAATCAAACATTAAAAATTAAATGAAAAAAATATGTTTATTTAAATAATATTAAATAAATTATTATAATATTATTATCACTCATGAATAATTTAAGTTCTGTAAACGAAAAGCTTGAAAAAATAAAAAACAATGAAAAAATGCTTAAAACATCTGAAAAGTATTCTTATTTGAAGAATAAATTTGGGAAATATATGTATGCTGGAATTGATAGTAACAAAAAAGGAGTTCATGTGGTTATTGATTTAAATGATTTCATACCATATAAATATAAGGATGATTATGGTGAAATAGTTGAATTTCTTATGTATATGTCTTTAGAAGCAGAAGTTTTAACAACCTATTGTGATCAAACATACTATACAGTTCATTTTAGGCAAGAAAAATGCACTATAAAGAATTTTTCTATTAAATTGTTTAAATATTTAATTAATTTCTTTTCTGACTTTTTAAATTCTGGAGAAAAAGTAGTTGACGATATTTATATTTATTCTCCATCTGGATTTTTTAGTAATGTTTACAAGGTTGTACAGGGGTCATTGTCAGATAGTATAAAGCGAAGAATGAAACTTATTAATAATGAAAAAGAAATGGTATCTGTATTTCCAAATATAAATAAAAATTATGATTATTTAAATAGTAAGTTTATAGGCGAGGCCACTTTTTAAAGTATATAAGTATAAGTATATGTTTATATTATAAATATTTTTTTGCTTTTATAATATAATGTTAACACTTAAACATAGAAAAAAGAAAAGAAAAACAATAAAAAAGAAAAATGTAAAAAAACATATTAGTTTAATAAGTAATAATTCTGGAGAACCAAGAATAAGAGATAATTTTGAATCAGGAAGTATTATTAAAAATAAAATTTACAAGCATAATAAAATCACTATTTTTGACTTAGAGTTTAAATATGATACACCAAATAAAAGCAAAGATAAATCGGATATACCATCATCATGGTTTTATTTTTGTGTTGAAAACGTTGAGTTGAAAAAATGCAGATTTTTAATAAATAAACTTCCTATACTTCACAAAGATACGTGGAAATATTATAACGCTGTTTATTCTTACGATAACAAAAATTGGAAATATATTAAAAACACTAAAATGAATCATTTATGCTTAGATATTAAATTTACACCCATTCAAAATAGTATTTATATTGCATATTATGTACCATTTAAAAAACCTAATCATAATTACATAAAAAAAATACTAAGCGAAAATGTAAAGAAAATAGCAAAAAATAGTTATGTTTTTAAAAATAATTTAAAATATAAAAAAATAAAAATAGGAAAAAGTGTAAAGGACATGGCAATTACATGTCATAAAGTATTTAACAAAGAACAAGAAAATTCAAAAAAGAATCTTTGGTTGATTAGTGGACAACATCCTAATGAGACAATAGGACAATATACTCTTATGGGTTTTATAGAAAGATTTATAGAATGCGAATTTGACATTTGTGAATACTATAATATATATATTATAGCATCCTGTAATCCAGACGGATCTTATTATGGAAACTCAAGATTTAATTTAAATGGGTATAATTTAAATAGAGCATGGAAAAAAACAATAAAATCTCATACACCAGAAGTTTATTATATAAAAAGAGCCATTGAAACTTATGGTTGTGATTTTTTAATTGATCTGCACGGTGATGAACAGTGCAAAAAACATTTTATTACATATTATAATGAAAAAGATGATACTGTTGAAAAAATTAAAAAGTTATTATATAAAAAAAATGAGAATTTCCAACTGGAAGATTTTTACAAAAAAACCGACCATACACCAGTAGATTATGCTGACTACTATGCATCATCTATATTAGACGGAATAGCATTTACATTAGAAAGTGCTATTCAGCATAAAAAATACAGCACGCAAAAAAACATCAACAAAGGAATATTAAATGAACCCATAGAATTAGGTAAGGATTTATACGACGCTCTTATTGAATCAGTTGAATAATATTAGTTATTAGTTATTATTTTATTAGTTATTATTAGTTTTTAAAATAATTATAAAGTTGATAGCTTATGTAAGCTTGTGCGCCAAACCAAGGTATAGTTCTTAAAAACAATGGGAAATTCATTACATAAGTTAAGTATAGGTAAATAAGCATAATAAAAAAGGTAGCTCCAGACAATCCTTTTGAAATATATAATCTATTTCTTAATTTTCTTGATCTTTCTAAATGTTTCATAACCATCATCATAAATGATGCCCATACAACTATCATTATGGATCCAAAAGTACCCAATGGACAAACTCCACTTTTTATAATATAGTTGAAATAATTATCAGTTTTCTCTCTATGTGCTAAATAAATATTTTTTGAATACTGTATTTTTACATTATCCTTATCGGTATTAATTTTTAGAATGTTTAAATTATATAAAAGTTTAAATGACCAAATTGACCAAAGAACGGCAAATAATTGTGTTACAAGTAAGTTTTTATACTTATTATAAGAAAACGGCATGATATCTGTGGTTTTCATATGTTTGTAGGTTCTTATTAATTTATTTTTCTTTATTTTTTTACTTTTTTTAACTAATTGAGTATTAACTAATTGTTCATTAGAAAAAGACATTGTTTTTAATAAATAATTATATTAAATTATTTATTAAATAGAATTTTTATGTTTTTGGTAATAAGTTATCTTTTGGATTAGTTTTAAGGAACTTATTTCTACAAATACATACCAAATGGCACTGTAGTTCCCTTTTTAATTTTAATAAGTTTCTTAACAATTTCCTCTGTTACTTTAAATGGAAATTCTATTTTAAGAGCTTTTTCTTTTTCAAAGATTGGCGAATCTTTCTTCATAAGTCTATACAAATTAATCTTTCTAAAAATTATTTCTAAAGCTCGTTTAAGATTTCTAACACCCTTTTCATTTTCTGTATAATTTTCGCAAATATACTTAATTGTCTCATCTGGAATTACAATATTTCCACTTTCAAATTTCACAGATTTTTCAATAACAGGAATCAAATACTTCTGTGCAATAATATACTTGTCCTTTGTAGAATAACCCTTGGTTTCAATGTGATACATTCTATCTTTCAAAATAGTATTGATTTTCGTTTCATCATTATAACTAAATATAAACATAGCACGACTAAGATTAAAATTAATATTTGAAAAGTATTTATCATGGAATTCACTATTTTGCGTAGTATCTGTAAGATGTGTTAAAATACCAATGATTTCCTCACCCTTTGGTGTATCACTTACCTTGTCCAACTCGTCAAAATAAAACACAGGATTCATACACTTGCTGTGAATTAAGGTATCCACGATCTTTCCCCATGAACTACCTTCATATGTGTAAGAATGACCTTCCAAAAACGAAGAATCAGTAGCACCACCTAATGCAATAAAACTAAAAGGACGTTTAAGAATTTTACTAATTCCTTCTTTTACAAGAGTTGTTTTTCCAGTACCCATTGGACCCTTAATGGCAACAGCAGTTCCAATGGATGAAGGATTTGTAATCCACTGTCCAAGCATCTGCATGATTTGCATTTTGGCATCTTCTAAACCATACACTACGCTATCCAATACATTTTTGGCATCATCCATAAACTCATTGCATTTTTCTATACCATCATCAATATTTATTGGAAGTTCGTGATTAATATTCAAAGGAAGTCTCATAAAGGTATCTACCCAAAGCTTAAGTTTATAATACTCTCCTGTGCTGGGGTCCATATAATTCAAACTATTTAGCTTTTTAAGAGCTATACTTTTATACTTCACATCAATTTCGCTTTCAACCAAACTAATAATATATGGTTTATCAATTTCACCATATTTATTAATCTCAGCAAGTCTTTTTACAATATTTTTTTGACTAACTATTTCCATATTTTTAAAATATTTCAAATGATTCATATTTGTTTCTTCTTTCAACAAATTCCTAAACTCTACAAACTGCTTTGCTTTTTCTTGCAAATCGTGTCGCTTTTTAATAGAAGTCAACTTTGTTTCAAGAGTTTTCTTTTTAGCAAGGAATTTTTCTAAGCGTTTCTTACTTGTAGAAGAAGTTTTCTTCTTTGTAAGCTCAATCAACTCCTCCAGTTCACTAAGTTCTGCCTTAAGGTCATTAAACTTATCCAAATATTTATTTTTTATAGCTTTAATAACCTTTGATTCAACAATAGGTGAAATATACTTTTCTTCTATTTTTTCTTGTATAACAAATTCTTCTCCGTCTTCTTCCCCTTGTTCTGGTAGAAGCTTAATA
>MDSZ01210239.1_pt1 | contig 10735 bp, 13 predicted proteins | sample 811201 | NCBI WGS metagenome assembly MDSZ01 (sample SAMN05326647, study PRJNA326480) | marine metagenome | isolation source: seawater | place: Indian Ocean: North | collected 2010
ATTAACAACCTGAAGAGTATTATCCGTAGAACAATCGTCTATGTAAACAATATCATAGTTTTCGTATTCTTGACGAAGAGCAGAATTTAAATTTCTCTCCGCCCATTGTGCACAATTGTAGGCAGGTATAATAATTGTAAAGTGGTTCTTCATCCAAAACTCTTTTCCCAAAAGAAACTAGGTCTAGATTTAAGATACTCAACCATACCCTCATACGGTAAATTAAACCATTCCTCGCCACAATGTTGCACAGATTCATTTAGATCAAGTTCACAATCTAAAAGTTTTGCCTCAATAACCATCCTTGGACAAGTATCCAAACCTGTTGGCTTAAAGCACAAACCCTTTGATTCACAAAGTTTCTCCAAAAACTGCTGATATGGTAAATTCCACAAAACATCGTAATCATACCCCATTTCTTTGCAGTGAGACTCTGTTTCATTTAAACCCTTAACCCAACTTCTAGATCCAAGCACAACCCATTTGTCATTCTTGCCACTAGAGTTGCCCCTAACATGATCCATAAACTTAAAAAAGTCCTTGTTGAACAAGGAAGACAACACAAACATGTTATCATTATCTAAATTTGGAAGACTTTGTTTGTGCAAATTCATTTGATTTTGTGACATAAAAAATACAGATTTAGCAGAGTTAACAAACTTTGTTAACACTTCTCCTCTTTCAGTGTTCTTATAATCGCAAGAGGTTCCCTCAACCATTTCGTAAAGTTTTGGATTTCTATGTTTACAAAACTTATAATCAAATTCTACAAACGAATAATCTATTGAAGATGAAACAATCTTAGACAGCATTTCATTAGAGGCATTCGCTATGTTACCAAAAATCCACTTTGCTTGCTTATTATTATCCAGTAAAAGATCTGATACTTCTGCTGTTCGTACCTTTGCAACTTTATCCGATTCGCAAGTTTCTATCAGCGTCTCTAAACTTAATTCTGCTCCGCCAACATAATCCTCAACAAACATATCATTAACAAATATATACTCTGGTTTTGTTAACCACCTATCAGGAACTAGAGTATTTAACATTTTTGTTAGAATCTTGGAAAGTGATCTTTCAACTTTCAAGTGATCAGATAGTTGTTGTGCCCAAGACTTATACATTCCATTGTTAGAATACATTTTTCTAATTTTATTTTTAAAGTCTCGCTCACTAGGAAAACACCACATTGAATCTTGAACAAGAATATCCTTCCAAACTGCTTTTTTCTGTACGTGCTTGAGAGTGTAGTCAACTTTCGCAAATAGTGGTTTATTTTTTACTTTCTTAGTTTTTTTGTCTCTCACTGGGGCATAAAGAAAGTCCATATGACCAGACCAACCAGGTGCGACAACTGGAAGACCGTTGTATGCTGCTTCGAAAAGCGGTAAACCAAACCCCTCCCCATGCGTAGCAGAGATGATTGCTTTAATCTTAGGGTGCTTGTAAATTGCATCGATTTCTTCGTTTGACATCTCTCCATGAAGAAGATATACCGAACATTTAGCATCACTATCTTGCTGTAAAATATTTGCGAGAATCATTTCGCAATCAACTCTATCTGGAGTACAGTTTTTTGAAATATTTGTTTTAACAACCAAACCAACTTCGTCGTTCTTAAATTCACTTAAAAACCATTTTATGGTATTTTCTAAATTCTTTCTAATTCCCCACTGAGCGACACACAAAAAGTTAAAGTCATCTTTAAGTTCCAAGTTGATGGGATCGCTATTATATTCTCTAACAGGATAACTTACTACTTCAACTGGTGCGCCGCAACCAAGTCGAACAGGTTGCTTTGTTTCTTTGTTTTCACCACTATAAAAAGTGTTTTCAAAAACCCACTTTGCAAAGTTACTAGGAACAATAACTTTGTCCATCTCGTATGTCTTTTGAATCCATGATGGCGACACTTTTGTTGCCTCAATGCCAGCAGTCACACAAACAGCATAAGGTGCTTTTCTTGAAAATTCATTAGGTATACCAACATGAATGTGTACGTCAAAGTTTTTTCTCTGATCTTCGGTTAAATTCTGAAATTTCTCAACCAACTTGTGGATCCATTTCATTTCAGGTTCTCTATCTAGTAACCAACCAGTCGTTCCCCAGTTTAAAGGGTTGACATATATATCTAAACTTTCTTCTCTAAGTTTTAAAGATTCAAGAACAAGTCTTGCGTGGACTCCATAACCAGACCTTGTTAGTGCTGGACCTTCTACTAATATCTTAACCCTACTCATAGTAACTTCTGTAAACTCCAATTTTTTCTATCCATAGTGTCCCAAGACCCATGCTCATTATGAACGTCTTCTAAAAGTTTTTCCCAACTAGAAATATACTTTTTCATACTGTAGTTATCCATAACATGTTTTCTACCTTTCTTGCCAAGTTCAGCGCGCTCTTCCTCTGACATTTCATACATTCTAACCATGGCATTGACCAAGTCTGCTCCAGAAATTCTGTCTTCATATATCCAAGGAACTTCTTGAGAACCTATAATAGCTTTTGAACTGGGTTCAATACCAATACCAAACCAATCTTCACCATTAGTTACCTGCTCTTGTAATCCACCTGTCATATTAACAATTATTGGAGTCTCAGTGGCTAAAGATTCAAGAGTGGCAAGTCCAAAACCTTCAGCATCAGAAATGTTTATTGTGCAATCACACGCGTTGTACAGAACTGATAATTGTTCTAATGATAACTTGTTTGTCGAAAGTTTAAATTGATCTTCATCAAATCCCAATCTTTCCTTAATTGCATCCAAGTCCTGTCCATTTGGATCTTTTGGTTCTGTATGCATGATAAGTGTCGCCTTATCTCTACCAACCCTATCAAGAAAGTCATTAAACCAGAACATCAATGACCCAGACTGCTTCCTCCTAGCGTTTCGATTATTCCAAAAAAACGTAAATCTCTTGTTTCCGCTGGAATCTATTCCAATATCATTTTCTTTTCTAAAGTTTTTGATTATGCTTCTATCTTCTATTCTGGTAAAAACAGAGTCATTAACGGCATGGGGCAGATGGTGAACCTCAACTTCTGGTGCGACATTTCTTACTATATCATCTGTAACCTTGCTTATAGTAGCGATAACGTCATTACTTAAGTACCACTTTCTGTTAAATGTAGGATATGGTAAGTTATCCCAAACATGATAATATACCAAAGGTGCGACAGACCTAATCTCATTGTCTATATTCCACAACCATCCCCAAAATCTAGGGTCAGTCATTATCCATACAATGTCTGGTTTTTGTGCTTTAAGTAATGCTCTAACCTGTTCATGTGTACCATATCCATCAACAGGGTAGATAATCCAATCATCTCCGTATTCTTCAGTTCTGATTGGTTTGTAATCTGGATGTCTAATCGCTCCGCCAAAGCACACAAACTCGAACTTGCCTGTTTGTAAAAGTCCCTCTATCATATATCTTGTTTGCGTTCCTACTCCAGAAGGAGCAAGCGGACTATCCGCTAAACAAAATACTTTTATTTTTTTCATCTATCACCTACAATGCTCTGTTTTATAAAATTCACAATACTTACAAGACATTCTATTTTTAATGCTAACCTTGGATTCAATGTTACTAATCGCCTGCTCTAAAAGGTCAAGTGCATTTTTCATCTTCCTTGCGCCACTTGTAACACGAAAAATCTCAACCTTGTCTTTCTTAGAAGTTCTCTTGAGAAGAGCAAAGTGAGTTTCTACATCGCTTACATCAATATTATACTTCAAAGAATAGAAGTTTTTATATAAAGTTAACTGATAAGTTACCAGTCTGTCTGATCTTTTTTTCATATCCCAACCCCAAGAGCAGGTTTTCCAATCAATAATGTGATACTTTCCGTCTGGTGTTTTCACAACTAGATCAATAAAACCCTTAAAACTATATTCTGTATTAAAATCATTAATTGGTTCGTAAATAGGTTCTTCAACCGAAACTACTTCATAATTTCCAAAATAATCTTTTAGCGCAGGCAAGATAAATTCAATTATATTGTCACCCTGCTCGCGCATTTCATTTACAAGTTTTTTATTTAGTTGATGAGTTTTTGATATTTCAGTTAATTCTTCTAAGAACTTTTTTTGAAATATTAATTTTGCGCCTTTAACTTTTGAATTGTCAACAACTACATTTTCACACACATGGTGTACGGCCGTGCCGAAGGCAGTGTACTCATTTCCCTGGAACTTCTTTATTTGATCCAGGTAAATCAGTTTGTGCTTGTGACTGCACTCCGCCCATATCTTTAGTTCCGAGTAACTTATCTTCTTTACTCTTGGTTGTTCTTTTTCTTGTTGTTCTTTTTCTTTGTGTGGGTTTTGCTGCTGATTGTTTAGTACTTTTAGTTGTTCTCGCACGGGTTGCCCTTTCAGTTGCTTTTCTTTCAAAAATCCACTCACTAGATGTTATTTGTTCTGCTGAAAGTGTACTACACAAACCCTCTTTCAGAACACTATAACTTTTGATATCATCATACCCGTTTTTTTCTAAAAATTCAAGTACTTTTTTAGTATTTATAATCAAAGAGGGGTCTCTTGCTCTGGTTCTCTTTGCTATACGTACCTCTACAATTAACTTGTCTCCATCTTTCTTAATATTTGTTTTCACTTTGATGCCTCCATTTCTAACAACTCTATTCTACTATACAACACTGGACTTACTTTTTTAAGATATGGGTCTTTGTGGTAAAAATATGCTTCAAACCCATTAGCAAAATATTCGCCCAAGGATGTTGCACCATAAGGAGAGTAAAATATCCCCTGTACGATAGGAGTCATCATGGGATATCCTATCTCTTTATAGAATATATCATCTAGTTTTTCATCAAACTCTACCTTACTCATAAGTTGCGGATTTATTTTAAATCCATGCTTTTCCATCTCGTTGGAAAGTATTTTTCTTTTTTGCAGAAACTCTTTTCTTATTGCACCATCGCCATAAATATATTCTTCGTACTTGGTTTCAACATGATGTCCAATTTCATGAACTACATCATCAACCACATTTGAGTTGTTTACTTGGGTACTTGATACGTATATTACTCCACTATCGTACACAGCAGCAACGCCTCTAGATAATAGTTCCCCAAAATTTCCAAAAATTATGTAATCAATTCCAGATATTAAATGAGACTTGAAATTGTCAATCAAGTCTTCCAGTTCTTCAAAATCTAAGTCATACTCCAACTCATCTCTAACTACTACAGTTATGCCCCGAAGACTGGTAATGTTACCAGGTTTAAGACTCTTCAGTCTGTTTTCTAGATAACTCTTCATGGTATAATCTTTCGCCCTCTTGTACATCTGTAAGTCCTTGTTGATATCCTCTAATCCAGTTTTCCTCCGACAGACAAAGTACTAATTCTGGAAAGACTTCTGACAGAACTTCTATAATCATACCAACAGTGACTTGATCGTCTTCAGGATTCTTCTTTTCTCCAACATAATTAATAATATATTCTTTTAATGCATTGTCTGGATTTACATTTTCATTTTCAGTAGTTAAATCCTTTGTAAAATCAATACTCATACTTACCCCTTTTTTACAATAATTTGGATGCTAGTGTGGCTATCTTGGATCTCTCGCCCTTTACTAATGTGATGTGCCCAGAACTAGATTGCTCCTTAAATCTATCAATAACATAAGTAAGTCCATTTGTGGTCTCATCAAGATATACGTTATCTATTTGCTCAATGTCACCAGTTAAAACAATTTTAGTTCCCTCACCCACTCGCGTAAGGACAGTTTTGATTTCATGCTTGGTCATATTTTGTGCCTCATCAATAATAATGAACGCATTCGCTATTGAGCGCCCTCGTATAAATGTCATTGCTTCAATTTCAATCTTACCTTCATCCATATACATGTCTAATGTAATTTTATCATTTCCCATCAAGTTTTTTAGATTATCTTGAATAGGTGCTAACCAAGGTAACATTTTCTCTTCCATACTGCCTGGTAAGAAACCTATGTCTTTACCAACGGGTTCAACTGGTTTTGTAACAATAACTCTAGAATAGTGAGAATCGTTTGCTGTTTCGCCAAAACATTGTTGTAATCCTGCAGCTAGTGCCAACAAGGTCTTACCAGAACCTGCTTTGCCGATTATTGTTACAAGAGGAATATCTGAATTCATTAAAAGATCTAGTGCAAAATTTTGTTCTTTGTTTTTTGGTCTCACACCCCAGATTCCCTTTTTATAGGAATCTATCTTCTTAACAGGTCTGTCGTATCCAACAAATCTAACCAGTGCAGTTTTTTTATCGTTAGAATTACTAATCAGCATAATGAACTGGTTTGGTTCCACTTTTAATTCTTCTTCGTCTAAGTAAACTGCTTCATCTTTGTAAACAGAATCTATTGTTTGATCGTCAACAAGATGCTCTGCAAGTCCTGTATATAAACCTTCTATATCATCAACAACTTGGTCATTTGAATAGTCAGCGCAGTCGATACCAAGAGCATCACACTTAACTCTCATATTGATATCTCTAGATACCAAAATTATCTTGCACTTTTTCTCAGTCGCTTTAAGACTTAAAGCAGTTGCAATAATTTGATTATCTGGATTTTCAACATCAAGATCGTCTGGTAGTTTGTAAGGGTCAAACCCCTTTACGTACACCTTTCCATCTTCCAACCCTACGCCATTGAACAAGTTTCCCTGTTCTCTAAGTTCATCGAGTTTTCTAATTATATTTCTTGCATGTACTCCAACAGAATCTTGTCTTTTCTTGTGCTTATCTATTTCATCAAGTACTTTTAATGGAATTACGATGTCACCGTTAGAAAAATTAAATATACAATTGCTATCAGTTAAGAGGACGTTAGTGTCCAGGACGAATATTTCTTTGCTCAATTTTCACCTCTTGTTCTATATTATAATTAGTTTCAGAGGGTATTTTTTGCCAATCAGTAACTGTTTTTGAGAATACTCTTTTATTACTGCTTGTAATTTTATTGTTTTGACAAAATATCTTAGTATCAGTTTCAATACACAACATTGCGCCTACAAATATTATTGCTTCTACCACGCGAATTCTCCTTTTAAAAAAATATTTATTTATTCGATATACTTAGTATAGTGGAAAAGTTGAAGACTATTAAAATTTTATTTCTTTTTTATTGCATTATTTTGTTGAATTCTTGTATTAGAACGGGATACACCAGGTTTCCAAGGCAATCATTTGTCAAGGTTCACACAAAAATGACGATAGAGATATGTGTTGATGATAAAGACAAAATGTCAAGTTGTGAAAAAGAAGATTTTTACTCTGTTGGATCAGGATCAGTGGTTTGGCACAAAAATTCAAAAACATATTTTTTAACCGCAGGTCATGTGTGCCACGCTGAAGTTCAAGACCACCTAAAACCATTGGTTACTAATGTCACCATGAAATTTAAAGTTCAAAATATTAAAAATGATTTCTATGATGTAACCGTTAAAAATATTGCAGAAGGTTATTTAAATGGCAATGAGTTAGACTTGTGTCTACTAGAGAGTGATGGAATTGTAAGAATGCCTAGATTACATATCGCTTTAAACAGTCCAAAAGTTGGTGATAAAGTTTACAATGTTGCTGCCCCGACTGGGTTCTTCCACCCTCCGACAGTTCCATTATTATCTGGATATTATAGTGGACCACTAGGTAAACATCATTCTCTATTAACTGTTCCTGCGATAGGTGGCAGTTCTGGTTCTCCCGTTTTAAACTCTAATGGAGAATTAATTGGTTTGATATTTGCCGCAAATCTAGAATTTTCACACCTTGCAATCTCTGTGAAATACGAAGACTTAAGAGATTATCTACAAAAACATTTATATTCTAATCCATCTCTCTAGTTTCATAACTTTTCTTTCTCTCATTATCTCAAGTCTCTTTGCAAATGCTGGTTTGTTGCAACTAATTGCTTTTGCAATTTTTAGTTCTAACTCTTCAATTTCTATTTTTAATTTTTTTATTCTATTATCATATTTTTTCATATAAAACTCACAATACATCAAAAACAATATGAACCTTGAATAGTAAGTTTATTCCATGAGAACCTGATCCTACTTTTGAAAAAAAGTAAACATCCTCAACTAATGGAATTTCTTCTATCCTTCTCAAAAACTTCATACTGAGTTTATCAACAACTATTTGGTACACATATTTGTTTGGATGAATCCTATTGATGGATTCCCAATCAATCTTGATCCCATCAATACCTTTAAGATGATTCTTTAACAGTATCATTACATGCTGATCAGTAAGTTGTTGCTTTTTGGGTTCCGCTTTCTTCCTTGGTCGACCCCTTGGTCGTTTTGGTTTTGGAGGTTCAGCAGGATTTTTCCTTGGGCGACCTCTTCTTCTTTTAGGTTTTTCCTCTGTAACCATCCTTGTACCATCCTCTCCCTTTTAACTTAAATGATGTCCTATTAATTACCTTCTTGTATGATTTTGTCAAACAATTGGGACACTCTGTTTCTAAATATTTTTCTGAGTTGGAAAATGATAGAATTTCTTCTGTTTTATGTCCACACTTTTGACACTCATATGAATATATTGGCATTAGATTATCTCATCTATTAATCCATACTCAAGACACTTTTCTGCCTCCCACCAAAGATCATGCTGAAGAATCTCTTCCAATACATCCTCTGGTATTCTAGTGTGCTCTCGATAGATCTTCTTAATTTTTTCCATCAACATCTCGGAGTTTTGCATGTCGTCCTTCATTGAAGTAAACTTACCCCACATTGCACCAGATAACTGATGAATTAGCATACAGGAGTTTCTATGCATATACCTTCGATCGGCAACAACTGACATTAGTGTTGCGGCGGATGCCGCACATCCGTCTATAATCGTGTGCACTTCTGCCTTTGATGTCTTTATGTAATCTACAGCGGCAAGCCCAGCAAAAACGGATCCCCCATAACTATTTATGTGAATCCTAATTGGGATATTAATTCCATGTGAAGCGTTTCGCATCGCTGAAGTTGTGTTTAAATTATCGATTGCTTTATTTAACTTTAAAATTTTAGGTCTAGACAACCCAGAGTAAAAAAAGATCTTGTTGTCTTGAATCTCTACACTGTTGTAGTCATCATTGTTTGCATTAATCTTTTCACTGTGTGTCTCAAATATAGTTTTTTTAGGTGGTTCTTGTTTTTCAACTGTCCCCCAATATTGATCTTTCATCTTGTCTCCTTATAGAATGAGTATATCACATGAAGTATTTATTTTTTTGAACCAGATAAAGCACTTTGTAGATCCGCAACTTTCTGATTTAGTTCTTGAACTGCCTTTGTTAATATTGTTACCATTTTAGAATAATTTAGTCCTAATGTTTTTTCCTTGTCCTGACCTTCTGATACCAAACTAGGGAATACACCTGATACTTCTTGAGCAAGAAAACCAACATCATTTAACCTATATTGTTCTGTGTTCAACTTACCAGATCTGACACCCTCCTTCCAATCGAACCTAACTGGATTCAACATATCAATTGAACCCAATACAGAACCTATTTTAATAACGTTTTCTTTGAGTCTTGCATCTGAAGTCAGAGCAACTCCAGAATTTCTTACTTCGCCCGAAGCATTGATATCTCCCGTAACATCTAGTGTGTACGTTGGACTAGAATTTGCAACTCCCACTTTGCCTGTAGTTGTAATTCTACTTGCTGTTAAGTGGTGGAATTGTGCAGTAGATCCTGAAATAGTACCAGACCCAGTTTGTGTTTCTATTTCTTGCCAAACTCTGAATTCTCCAAAATTATAACCAAATGGACTAGAGTCTGTGTCATGAAAATTTGAATCTGATGCCTGGGGTATCCCGTGTATAACAGTTGTACCCACCATGTCTAAAGGAGTCCAAGGGTGCGCAGTTGGAGTTATAAAACTTCTTATCCAAGGTCCTGGTGTATTAGAATAGTAAGTTGCTAATGAAGTATCTCTTGTAAATGTCTGATTTAAAGACCAAGAAGTAGCACCGCTTGCATAATACAGTACTGCTCTATTATCTTCAGAAGACGAACTATCGTTACCAGTGTCGTTGCCACCAACAGGACGAGATACAGCAATATATTGTCCGCTGCCAGAAGCAGCAACGAATGCGCCATAGTAATTATTTTGTCCAGAGACCGTATTCCTCAACACTTGTAGATTTTTTTGTTTGTTTGTGCCAGTATCGAAAAACTTCTCTATATGTACAGAACCAGTGTACCCCAAATAATTGTGGTTCCAACCTTCTGGCTCTCCCACTATAACCCTATTATCTGTTATCAATTTTACAGACCTTCCATAGTTTGCATTTGCTAGTACGTGAGAGGAGGTCAGTTTTGTTAATTGACTCCATCCTGATGCGCTTGAAGAATTGAATATATACACAGCGCCTGCTGCATTTTGACTAACTCCCGATACTGGGTGACTTATATCATTGCCTGGTGAACCAACCGCAAGATACGCTCCTGAAAGACTTAAACTGAAACCGAAATGATCTTGACTGCCGCCGTCGCCAGGGTCTAGCGTTGCTTCTAGTCTCCAATCATCAGATATTGTACCGCTTCTATAGACAAGAACTCTACCAATATTGCTAGATCCAGAATCTGGGACGCCTATTGCTAAAGACTTTCCACTATTACCTAAAGTCAAGACCTTGCCAAATCTGTCTGATGCACTACCAGATAAAACAAGAACTTTCTCTGTTCTGTATGCATCTCCCGTTTCTCTTATAATGTAG
>MDSZ01057408.1_pt1 | contig 10734 bp, 6 predicted proteins | sample 811201 | NCBI WGS metagenome assembly MDSZ01 (sample SAMN05326647, study PRJNA326480) | marine metagenome | isolation source: seawater | place: Indian Ocean: North | collected 2010
CCCCCTGGAGACAATGCTTGCGCTCACGAAAATCAGGAGGTTCCTTTTTTGATAACTTTCGGCGGAGGACTGGAAGAGGCGTCCGAGCAGTGGTATGTTTCCGAGTACCGGGATCTTGTCGTTCACGGTCTTCACTTCTTCCCTAGTCAATCCACCTATGATCACGGTCGCGCCATCAAATATGGTCACCGATGTGTTTACTTTACGAACTGAGAAAATGGGCATGAGAATGCCGGATGGTTGAATGACCATTGGGGGAGCACCTACCTGTGAGGTACCAATCATTGCCTGTTGTCCGCCATATTCGATGAACCCGTCAAATTCGGTTACTTTCGGGTTGAGCTCCAAGGCAATTGAATTGTACTTCTCAATCCTTGGGGTTACGTCCAGCACGACTCCGACTTCACGAAAGCCCGGTTGCTCATCATCCGGCGCTACGGTATCGAACTGAGGGATGGCGGATTGTATTTGGATGGCACCGCCCAGACCCGCTTGCCCCTGATTGTTGCCTCCTCCTCCTCCTCCAACTACGGGTGCTGGAGCAGGTTGGTAGTCGGTTGGATAGATAAATTCCTGAGCAATGGTAATCTGGGCCGGTTGACCGTCCATGACGGTTATTCTTGGAGCACTGAGCAGATCCGTTCCCTGCTTTCTCTTGAGGGCGCTTATAAGCAAGTTGGCTTGGGATCCACCCAATATCATGCTACCCCCGGTTCCCCCAAGGTTCAGGCTGGATGAGTATGCGTTTATCAACGGGCTCACCCCCTCCCCAATTCCTATTTTTCCAGGAAGGCTGGGTACGGGGTTGGGCAGGTTCAAGCTGGCATCGGGGTTATCCGGTATGCTAATGATCGTATCCCTTGACATGCCAGTAGGAGAATGAGCCGAAGCCAAGGTCCGGGTGTTGCCCGTGAAGGTTTTGTCAAAGGATATCTTCGGGCGTCCAGTTGAGTCAATTACGGGGTTTCCCGTCGCAGGATCAACCGCATAGCGAGGATTACCCCAACTGAATTGCCAATCAAAACTTATCTCGTCCAGGGCTCCTTCCTGAACTTCCAGAAATTTGGTTTCGATTTCAACTTGCCTGCTTGAGTCAGCATCCAGTCTTTCGAGAATTCTCTCGATCAAGTCCAAAGAGCGCCTTTCGTGCGTAACGATCATTTGGAACCCATCGAATACGAACTTATGACCCTTGGTCTCGTCAAACGGGATGCCGGCCCCTTCCAAAAATTGCTTAATCTTTGCCCCTTGATCATCACCTCCGCCTCCGCCTCCGCCTGGGTTTGGATTGAATGGATCACCGCCCCCTCCACCAGCACCAGCACCTCCTCCGGTCATCCGGTTAATGGTCCCTTGCGTAAGTTCGTAGAACTCGGTTTCCATAAGCCTTTGTCGTCCACTGATCCCTCCTGTCTTGGACACTACAATGGCATCTGCCCGGACATCGTAAGTCCAATTTTTCGACTCCGTAATGAATTGAATCAATTGTCCAAGGGACATGGAATTCAAGGTAATGGTAACGTTCGGAAACGGTTCGTCATCATCTTTAATGGTAATGATGTTAACACCTTTTTTGGCTGGGTCGGGTTCCGTTAAATCAAATTTTTGAGCCTGCAATTGGAGCGTTTGCATCACTTCATCCATCGGGGACTCGAAGAACTGTACACCGGGGATTTGAATGATCTTCAGCTTCTCCTCTAATTTGTTCGGTCCTTCCTTAACTTTTTCAACTTCATCTATTTGGCGGTCGAAAACCTTCGGTCTCTCCCATTCACGCTCTATTTCCTCGAGCATTTCCTGTCTCGTCTTCAGGTAACCCAAGTAGCTTTCCTCCTGCCTCATGGTGGCAATTCTCCTCAGCATTTCCTTGGCTTCGTAGTTGTCGGAAAATCGTGTCTCTATCGTTCGGTAGGTCTCGGTGGCTCCGGTAAGGTCACCATTAATGAACTGTACCTTGGCTCGCATAAGGAGTTCGTTTAATTCCTCCCTTTCCGTTCTCCATTCCGGGCTAAACTCGGTTATGTCACGTCGGTAGGGGTTGGCCTTGTCTTTCTTGATTCGGTCTTCCATGCGATTCCCTTTGCCCAATTCCTGCTCCATCGCACCCTCTCCCTTCGTAGCCTTAAGACCGGGACGATTAAAGGACAGTGTATCTCCCTGAATATCGCGATCTTGGTAAAAACCCTTTCGATACTCGTCCAAATACTGATTTGCCAAATCCCAATTCTTTTCCTTGCGGGCATCTTCGGCCTTTTCCAAATTTATCTCGTTCTTTAGAAGCGATGCCTGAAGAATGATTGGCCACGTTCTGGTATTTGGTTCCAAATAATTTTTTATTTTGAAAAGGGCTTTGTCCGCCTTTTCATATTCCTTCTTCTTAATGTCTCCCCTTGCCGCCGCCAACATTTCCTCCGCCAATTCGGCTTGTTCCTCGGATTTTTGGCGGGCCTTTTCCATCTCCGCGTCAAAGTCCAACTCCTCGTCGATACCCAACGTTTCGGCCTCAGCTTTTCTTCGAGCATCTTCCACTTCCTGATACTCAACGACCAGGCCTTGAACCTCTCCTACCTGACCCTTGAGCATAGCCTCCCCCATCTTGTACCACGTCACCTGTTGCTTGGTTTTGTATAGATCGCTGATCAAGGCGATACTGGAAACATTTGCCGGCAGAATTCCAAGAGCTTCGTCTACTTGGTTTATGGCGAGGTCATATTGTCCGTCATTGGCATCCTTCCTCGCCTTGGACAGTAACTGTTCGCCTCTTCTCATAGCAGAAGACATCTTTACCTTTTCTGCCTCCATCAAGCGTTCGAAATCAGGTTTTGCATCGTCCTCCGGCAAGCCCGCCTTGGCGCGAATCTCCGCAAGATCCTTCTTGGCCTGATCCAATTCCTCGACAAGTTTTCCAACAAGGGAAACATCCTTGTTGCCTTTGTTTTCCAAGAGGATTTCCCGTTTTTGCTTGCGCTCCTCCAGGTCGTCATTGACATTTTCCTTATATCTGGCAAGTAGCTGACTGGCCAAAGAGTAATTCTCATCACGCATGGCTTGATTGGCTCGCCTGAAATAGAGTTGAGTTTCTTCCTTGCGTATTTGCCGGAGATAAAAACTGTTTTCTTCCGTTCTATCTATTTTTTCCAAAGCACGAGCTGCAAGGGATTGGGCGGAATCCAATTCCCCGTTCTTTGCTAAGTCACGAATGTCATCCAGCAGGCGGATGAGGTTTGTATCAGGTCCCAGGTTATATATGGTCGTGGGGTCTGAAACAGGTTGAATTTCTGGTGGCGACGCTTGTTCGGGCAGCACACTATTGGCTGGTTCCGGCAGAGTGGCGGCGGGGATTTCTCCCAAAATTGGGGCATTGACCCCCGATCCATTGTTTGCGTCTGGGTTTTGAGACCATCCGAGCTCGACGTTAGCGAGAAATACGAGCGTGACTACGAAAACTCGGACATATGGTTTGGTCTTTGACATTTAGGTGGCGGGCGGGGCTTTGAATCAAATATAAATCAAATAATTGAAAAGCACAATTCCATAGAAACATCCCCTCGGGTCAATCCAATAACGTGACCAAAATTGTTCCCCCTCAGGCTTTGAAAAAACTTTTTTTTCCGTACCTCACCCAAGCTCGGTCTTTCTTTGCCAAGCAATGTTTGTAAGCACGCGTTTTTAGTGGAAAATATTCGGGGCGGACAATACTCCGCATCTCTGGATAAGCTTATTTGCCTGCGTTAGGGAAGAACCAGTTTTTCCGTGCGTAGATCGTTGGGGTTCGGACCTCGTTTTTCAATTAGGATACTTTTGCCACTAAGATCTATTTCCTTGATCAAGTACTTTCTGCTACCAAATTCAATGGTTTTGCCGATTTCCTTGTCGGACAAGACTATTTTTTCTTCGATGCCCTCAAGGCGATAGTTCAAAATGATTTCGTTTTCCCCCGCAAAAACCTCCGGCCATCCATGCCTGATTTCAAAGACTTTGCCGCCCAGCTTGAAATCCTTAACCATTGCGCGCCCAATCGGGCGAACGCCCCCACTCTTTTCATCCTGCACGGTGTCCACCCTGAAGACTGTCACCATCAGAAGTTTATTCACATCATCTTCAGTAGTAGGAATCAGTGAGGGGGAGCCTGGTTTTCCGTCCGAGTTTGATTTGTAAGGCGTCCCGGGAACCATTTTTATTCTGGTATTCAAGCGTTTTTCCTTGTTGGCTGGTTCGAGGTCTTCGAAAAAGGGAAATTCACTTGAAAAGCCCTTCATGCGGAAGCGGTAAGGCTTTTGTTGAAAAGCGTCCAACGTTAGACCAAATTCTTCGGTTTTTACTACGGTAATCACCTCCTTTTCGGGGAGTTTGGTGGTTAAGTTACCATCAACAAGGTAAATAATGGGAGGCGTAAAAAGATCATAAATGGATTCATTGGATTCCTCGGTCGATGTCGTCCAGCGCACTCGATCCACCCGAGTATCATTGTGATCTGAATGCTCGGCATTCATTCCTTGGTAAAAGGATAAAAAATGTTCGTCTGGGTCAAGTTCCTCTATGGGCTCATCAAAAATAAATTGTTTTTTTCCAGTTATGGAAGAAACTTGTGCAAGAGGTATTTGGGTCGGTCTTCCTGAATCGGGTTCAAAATCCAAAACGGCCTTTGAGTCTTTCCAGTTTTTATCTAGAAAAAGGTCATTGTTTGACATAAGCATGCCATCGATTTTCTTTCCTGCAATTTCAATGGTGTAAGAACCTCGGCTTTTCAGGGCAATTTTGGCAATTTCAAAAGTATTAAAACTATTTTCGTCTTCTTTTGACACAAAGGTGAGATTATCGCCAGGGTTCAGGGGTGTTTCCTTGCCGAACTCCAATACCTGCTCTCCGTTATCGTTACTATCGAACCAAAACATATCGAGTTCGGAACTATCATCTTGAACCACTGACTCTGGCTCTGAGAGCAAAGATATCAAGGATATGACTATCGCACAGACTAAACTGACGGCTAAAATTATCTTTTCGTAATGGTCCTTAAGAATCGTCACGGTTCTTAATGTATTGAATGAGTGGGTCGACCATTTTGGAGTGACCTGATTTTTGAAGAAAGTTCTTTAAAGACTCCATGTCCACAGAATCACGATCAAGCGTATCCTTGAAAAATTTTTCGTGGTTACGTTCTAACTCGGTAACATATTCTACGAGAAAAACGTATCTTGATTTTACATCTTGTACTATAGGAACTTCGGTATTCTCGGCTATTGCAGAATTTTGTGTGGAAAAGGCAGTGCCTCCGGGCAGTAAGCTAGAAAAATTATTAGAAGTGTCGCGATTAGCGACGAAATCTCGTAATAAATAGGGAGGAGTTAATTGATTCATGAAAGTTCTCGCGTTGGAAGTCTTTCCGATAAAGGTTATCTCGAAACACATGCTGTTCACTATTTTATGGGGTTTGAGAAGTTTCTTATTGTATTGGCTCAAATCAAGCATATCTACACCAATGTTGCGCTCATCAATAGGACCAACGGATTCACGCAATATACGGACAAGAGATAGCGGATGATTTGCCGTAGCTGATTTGGAAAGGTATTCGACAATTTGTTTAATAATAGCCATTTGAATCCCTAGTTTTTGAGATTCCTCTTCACTAAAATTTGGCCAATTTCCATCGTAAGCGCGGAAACCGAAGCCAAATTCGCTGGTTGGGCTTGGTGTATTATCCAGAAAGGATGAAGTTGATGATGAATTATTCTGCCCAGGTAAGATTACATATTTTTCTTTGCACAAATTGCGTAACTGACTAAATTGACGAATCAGTGTAGAGTTTACTTGTTCAGAATCTTTGTTTTCCCAATTTTTCGATAGGTTATTTTCCTCAAATAGTACGCTATTCCACAACCTGTTTTGTTCGCGCTCAATAATTGCGAGTTTTTCTAAATCTTCACGCGCATTTTTTAACTCGAAGTCAAGACCTATATATGGTGTAATTTCATTTCTATGATCATTGATTTCATCTTGGGCGTTTTCTATATCTGAAATTAATTTTCTATTATCCGCCGAATAGCTTGAGGCGAAAACATACAGGCAAATGAAAATTATTGCACTAAGGAAAAGTGCTGACACGAGAGTTATGTTATTTTTGATGAAGTTCACACGGTTAACTAGTTTTCAAGTATGATTTCGAACTCAAAATAGACATAATACTTATTAAAGAGATCCCCCTTTTCTTTTGTCTGAAATTTCTTTTTTCTAATTTCTTTAATCATCGACAGCGTGCTAAGATAGTTAGTCAGTGCCTTTTGCTTGGCGCTATTCAATTGAATAAGATTATCGGCAAGTAATTCAGAACTTGCGGACTTGAAGTTGACTGTTGGTCGAACCAAATACCTTCCGGATAGAATTAGGATTTTATCCTGTTCGGTTTGGTTCTTGTTAGCAACCGCCCCTCGGGTTTCCTGCTCAGTTGAACTGGTAATTCTAAATTCGTCAAACCACGTATCGGTCACGTCTTCATGGTTTAATGATTCTTGAAGTAAATTCAGTAAGTGTTGAGTGTTCCAGCAAGTTTTTCCTAGTTCTTCAAACTTTTGGTTTCTTTTTTCTACTTCGGTATTGAAGTGCTGGAGAAATTTAAGCTTTTCTCCCTTCTCTTCGAGTCCATCGAGGTCACTTGCCAGGTCCCGGTTTACCGATTGCCGGACTTCAAGTGTTTTGTTCAAGTCTCCGGACTGAAAATAGGCAGACAACAGGCTCGGCAGCGGTGTCAGTGAAAGCATAATGGCTGCACCTAAAATCAATGGTTGTTTCTTCCTAAAATTAAGATTGGTTAACTTGCTCGCTGGGAGCAGGTTGATTGTTTTTGTAAGTACTGAATTATCCGTTGCGGGAGGTGCGAATATCGAGGAAGCCAAACCGACTGGTTCACTCAGCATGAACGGCAACAGGCTACGCATTTCCTGACTAACCTTATCTGAAAGAGCAAGCGCTTGGAGTGGATCAAAATAGTCAACTGCCAAGCGTTGGCTTTGGCTAAGATATTCTGGCAGTTGGTTTAAGAGCGCTCCCCTTCCGGCAAGATACATCTTAGTTGGGGATTTTCCTTTTTTTAGTCGCTTGTAGGTTACAACAGAGCGAGTGATTTCCTGAGTTAGTCGGGCAAGGAATTGCTTGGAGCATTTTTCCAAGGTTTGAACGCTTGGGTCATCTGCCGAAAAGGCAACTGCCCCAGAAAAGTAATTCTTTTTTACTTCTTCCGCTTTTTCAAACTGCGTCCCCAGGTTATCGGAAATGTTTTGCGTTAATGAATTTCCACCCATGGAAATCGGGCGAATGAGGAATCCCGTTGGATTTAGAAATAGTAAGTTGGTGGACTTGGCTCCGATGTTAACTACAAGCGTTTCCCCGCTTTCCTGGCCAATTCCGGACGATCGCATTGCATTGTAATCCAAAACCGGGGCTGGCGTTATCTGTACGGGATTTAGCCCGATTTCCATTACTTTTTCGCAAAAGTCTTCCGCAACCTTGGGCTTAACCGCAAATGCCAGAATCTCTTGCTCGACGCCATCATCATCAATTACCTGATAATCCCATATCAAATCGGTCAAAGGCACGGGCATTTTTTGCATAAGCTCAAACGCAACTATTTTCTTTTGCCTTTCCTCCTCTACATGGGGGACTCTTATGGTTTTCGACAGCAGGAGGCTACCCGGAAAAATGAACCGGGCATTTCCCTTTATATTCTCCTTGGCACACAGGTTCTCAAGTCCCTTGGAGAAACAATCCAGCCATTGCTCTTCACTGGATAAATCGTAGCGAAGGGTTTCAAGTCCAACCTGTTCGAGCAGAATCTTGTCACCATCATGAGAGAAAACCCCTGCGGATACGTGAGATATGCCGCAGTTGATTATTATTTCCTTCTTATCCGACACTGGCTTGGATTGCTGGGGTGAGGAAAGTTTTCCTTAATTGTTCGAGCCCGTCTTCTGTTTGACTACAGTAGTGGGATCCAAATAATTTTGACTGACAAGATGGGCTGGCAGAAGAAGTCCTTTGTTTGATTCCGACTTCTCCACCGCTTGCGCCTTGAACTTATTAAGAATATCCACCGTACGATATTTATCGAAAAATATACTTTCAGCCATTTCAAACGGCACGTCATTTTGTGAAATTTCCACAGCATATCCCACTAATTTCACATACCCGGCTTTATAGAACCCATCCCGTTCTGCCAAAACTGCGGGAAAAAGAAAGTGGGCGTTTTTGGTATTCCTATCCACTTTGACCGTAAGGTATTCCACTTCCGCACTATAGTACTGATAGAACTGAGCATCCGATAACTTGGCGTTTCTTAGGGCTTTCTTTTTGAATTCATTACTAAAGCAGAGATAAATCCTCACTTTGATGTTATTCATGAATTCCAAGTTAATAACGTCAGACAAGCTAGTCGGCTTGCTTCTGGAATAAGCTTGGGCCTTGGGATGTAAGACTATTCCAAAAGGAACGGTTGCCTTGATCCACATATCTGACTCCTTCGCGATGGTGACTTTCTTTCCTGTTGGGCCTGTCAATTTAACATATTCGTCCGGCGCCGAATAAAGCTGGCAGAAGAAACCGAAGGGCAAGAGTAGAATTAGTTTTAACGCTAGGATTTTCATGGGTAGAGAAGTTAAGGTTTGGAGTAACTATATCCTTTCTCTAGAAAGTTCATTTTAACAAGCTTAAATTCTATGGACTTCAAGATATCTTGCTTACTTTTCATTCGCAACACAAAGGATGAGATTCTCATGATCAAGCGCAACAAGACTCCCAACAAGGGTTTTTGGAGTCCGCCTGGCGGAAAACTTAACATGTCTGATGGCGAATCCCCATACGAATGCGCCAAGAGAGAGGCCCTTGAGGAAACCGGGGTTGCCCTGGAAGACGAAGATCTTTCGCTATTCGGATACGTATCGGAGAAAAGTTACGAGTCTACCACCAATTGGCTTATGTTTCTGTTTGATTGCACTCGGGTGATTCGAAGTCTTCCAAAAGATATTGAGGAGGGTGTTTTTCGCTTTTTCCCGCGAGAGGCTATTTCCACGCTCAAGATTCCTCCTAGCGACCATCTGCTTGTATGGCCTTTTTTCGACAAGCGAAAGATGGGGTTTTGGGGGGTTCGGGCCGATTGTCGATCGAGTGGTTCACCCAAATTAAGCATTGAAGAATTTCCCGTCTAAGGGGATAATGAGCCCTACCCAAACTTCAATCGATAATTATGGAAGGATTACATCACGATACTAATCTTGACGAAGAAAAGACGGCGTCAAAACCTAGGGATGCAGCACACCCAAGCGGGCCCGAAAGTTCGGTTGAGGGTGGTGGCGCCGCTGCGGAGGTTGTTCAGGGCAAGCCCGACACCCCAGAGGCGGCTTCAAAAGCCAGGGATTCTGTCGCCCCAGACGAACCCGAACAACCTGTCGGGTGTGAAGATGGAGAATCGGATGTTTTTGCCAACAAGGCTGCCAACCAAAACCTGACTCCCGATTCTAAAATCGAACTGTATGAACAAATGGTCAGAATCAGGCGTTTTGAGGAACGCTCCTTGCGGGCCTATCAACAAGGTCACATCGGCGGATTTCTTCATCTTTACATTGGTCAAGAGGCCGTTGCCGTAGGTTCGGTTTCTGCCATGTCCAAAGACGATCACGTGATCACCGCCTATCGTGATCACGGCCACGCGCTCGCCGTTGGAATGGATATGGACGAATGTATGGCTGAACTCTTCGGCAAGAAAACCGGTTGCTCGAAAGGCAAGGGAGGATCGATGCATTTTTTCGCTCCGGATAAAAATTTTTGGGGGGGTCACGGAATCGTCGGCGGACAAACCCCTCTCGGACTGGGCATGGCTTATGCCCTTAAGTTCAATAAGAAAAAAGGGGCCTGCCTTTGCTTCATGGGTGATGGCGCAACCAACCAGGGCCCTTTCTACGAGTCTCTTAACTTGGCCTCTCTTTGGAACCTTCCCGTTATCTACATAATAGAAAACAACGGTTATTCCATGGGTACGGCCGAAGCCAGACACTCTGCCGGAGAACCACTAGCCCGCCGGGGTGATGCTTTTGACATAGAATGGTCTGTTTCGCACGGTCATGATCTTTATGAGGTCCGCCATACCATTTCCGAGGCCTTGGAGCGCGCCCATGCGGAATCCAGGCCTTCCGTTCTCGAGATCATAACCTACCGATATCGAGGTCATTCAGTAGCTGACCCAGACCAAACTTACCGTAGCAAGGAAGAGATAGAGGAGTATAAGAAAAGCAAGGACCCCATAAACCTTTTCAGGGAAAAGCTCCTGAGCGAAGGTCACCTCACAGAAGAGGTGGCCGCAGACATTGACAAGCGGGCGAAGGAGGAAGCCGAGGCTTCCGCGGAGTTTGCGCAAGCAAGTCCGTTTCCTGAACCAGAGGAGTTGATGGACGACGTATATTGGGAAACGGACAACCCGGAAGAAAAAAATTCCTCGGGTACTATGTTTTTCGAAACCATTTGATCAATTTTCATTACTTCTACAATGGCCACTATTACTTATCGAGAAGCACTCAATCAAGCGCTTACAGAGGAAATTTCCCGAGATGATCAAGTTGTTCTTATGGGGGAGGAAGTCGCCCAGTTCAAGGGTTCTTACAAGGTTTCCGAAGGCATGTTAGAAAAATTCGGGCCGGATAGAATTATCGATACGCCTATCAGCGAAGCTGCTTTTTCCGGGCTTGCCGTCGG
>MDSZ01224450.1_pt1 | contig 10734 bp, 8 predicted proteins | sample 811201 | NCBI WGS metagenome assembly MDSZ01 (sample SAMN05326647, study PRJNA326480) | marine metagenome | isolation source: seawater | place: Indian Ocean: North | collected 2010
CAAAACATTCATATAAATACGGCCCGTTGTCACATTATCAGACTGCACGGCTGGACGCCCAGTGAAACGCTCATAGTGACCTAGATCAAGGTCTGTCTCTGCCCCATCATCTGTTACATATACTTCGCCGTGTTGGAACGGGCTCATTGTGCCAGGGTCAACATTCAAATAAGGATCTAGTTTACAAAGACGAACTGTATAACCGCGCGCCTGCAACAATGCGCCAAGCGCAGCGGAGCCGAGGCCCTTTCCTAATGAGGAAACAACGCCGCCTGTAATAAAAATAAATCTAGTGGTCATGTTACTCCGTTGAGAGTGGAACGCTTGGTTCCGGTACTTTCTCTGATTGAACTTCTACGGGCGAGTCTAGTCGCTCTGAAATTGTTTCATCTGAATGTGTCCCAGCCAAAACAGCCAGTGTCAAACTTGTAATGAAAAAAGCCGCCGCAAAAATAGCTGTCATTTTTGTAAGGATATTACCTGTCGTTTTTGCTGTCGCAAGATTACCAAGGCCACCAGAACCGCCGCCGATACCAAGACCGCCGCCTTCTGATTTTTGGATCAGCACCAAGGCAATAATGCCTAGCGCAAGGATCAAATGTATAACTAAAACAACGTTTTCCATGACTTTTTTAAACCTAATTCTTAAATAGCTTTTGCAATCCCTAAATAACTATCTGCTTTCAAAGATGCACCGCCGATTAAAGCCCCATCAACAACATCTAGTGTTAAAATCTCAGATGCATTTTCTGGTTTAACCGAACCGCCATAGAGAATACGAAAATTACCAGAAGGTGCAAGCTTTTCTTTTATAAATCTGTGCATCTCCAATATATCGCTCAAAGACGCTGTCTTTCCTGTACCAATTGCCCAAACAGGCTCATAGGCTATAACTGTATTTTCTGGTGTGGCGTTATCAGGTATCGATTTGTCGAGCTGGACACCAACAACCTCCATTGCCTGCCCTTCATCGCGTTGATCTTCCGTCTCGCCAACACAAATAATCGTCTTTAAATTTTGTTCAAGGGCCTTTTCTGCCTTTTGACGCACAAGGTCACTTCGTTCACCGTGGTCCTGTCTGCGCTCAGAATGGCCGAGAATCACATATTCACATCCATAACTTGCCAGCATATCTGCCGAAATATCGCCTGTATGCGCGCCTTGCTCATTAGCGGTACAATCTTGGGCTCCTAATTTAATAGCGCTATCTTTAATAATGGAGCTCACAAGGTCTAAATGCACAAAAGATGGGCAGACCAGAAACTCATGCTCTATACCCTCTGCACCATCGACAATAGAGGATGCCAGACTTTGTGCAAAAGCCTTATCCCCGTTCATTTTCCAATTTCCTGCGATTAATTTTGTCATAGCTCTTCAATTCCTTAGTTTCTTGCGCTATGAATAGCATCTAATCATAGTTTAAGAAAGGCAAAACATGCTTGGTTCGATGGTAGATGGTGCAAAAAACGGCATTTTAAAATACGTCATCCTGTTTTTTATTGTATTAGCAGGGGGCGGCTTGGTCCTGACTGATGTTGGCGGCTTTTTTACCGGCGGCGCGCCAGCAGACTCTGTTGCCTCTATTGGCGGTGAAAAAATCACTACCAATGAATTTGACCGCAAGTTTCGCGGTGTTTTATACCAACAAAACATCTCACCGCGTGATGCCTATGATGCTGGCCTCGCCGACCAATTCTTGCAAAATGAAATTGCCGGGAAGCTTCTTGTGATGGGCGCACGTGATAACGGCCTTGAAATGGCACCCGAAGATCTCGTCGATGATGTCAGACAGTTTATTGCCCCATTTTTAGATGGTGAGAGAACCGCAAAAGAAGTCTTTGACATGCTTCTTCGCAACCAAGGCATGAGCGAGAAAGCTTTCACACGCATCCTTGGCGAAGACAAGGTCAAAAACATGCTTGCACAGGCTATTTTAGGCGCGACGATTGTACCAGGGCATTTGAGCGCGGATTACGCCCTTATCTCCTCTCACCGCCGCAATATCAGCACACTAGTCATTGACGCGAACAAAGTTGAACTAAATGACGACATTGATGATGAAATGGCGCGAGAATATTACGAACAGACAAAGGCACAGTATCAAATTCCTGAAAAACGCAATTTCGACGTCATGATTTTCTCCTCTGATGAACTGGCTAAAAAAATCACCATCACAGACGAACAAATTGAGGATTACTACAAGAATAATCCCGATATGTTTTCATCTCCTGACCAGAGAAAAATTGAGCAGGCTCTAGTTAAAGACTTAACAGAAGCACAAAACATTTATGCTATGACCGAAGAAGGTGCGTCCTTAAAGGAAGCGGCTGAAGCGGTAACAGGCAAGAAATCAAGCTACCGCTCACCGGATAGCTTTGACAAAAAAGGTCTTGTTGAGGCGCTCGCTGGACCGATATTCAGCGCTGATCTAGGCGCGACATTGGAGCCTATAAAAACCCCGCTTGGCTGGCATGTTGTTCATGTTCTATCAGAAGAAAAAGGGAAACTCTCCCCCTTGGCTAAAGTCAAAAAAGACATTGAAGACTTTTTGAAAAAAGATCATCTAGAAGCTGAATTCTATGACCAATCGATTGAGATTGAAGAAACGCTCGATTCAGGCATGACCGTTACTGAAGTTGCTAAACAATACGAACTGCCAACAAAGAGCTTTAAGAATATTCAAAGCAACGAAGATAAACTCGACTCTATGGGCGAAAATCCGCAGGAAGTTCTTGAGCAGGCATTCTATCTTGATGAAGGAGAAACCTCTCCCCTCTTCGAACATGATGGTAAGTATATGGCACTGACAGTAACAGGCGTTACCCCTGCTGATTACATCCCGTTCGCCGAGGTTAAAGACTCGGTCATCAAAAATCTGAAACAACAACGCGGCCTTGATATTGCACGCAATATGGCACTTGATTTAAAAGCGCGCATTGATAACGGTGATACTACATTCGAAAAGGCCGCAAAAGAAAGCAGTGCGATTTCTTTGCACAACGAGAACGCTCTACCAAGATTAGGGCAAACACCGCGTTACCTTAATACAGCAAATGTAGAAAGCATTTTTGCGACTGAGCCGGGTCAAACAACATTTATGGCAGGGAATAGTGCATATCTTATCACCAAGGTGAATGATCTTATCGTTGCAACAGATGCAACACTTAGCAGTGATCTTGTACAGCGCCAAGGCGAAGCCCTAAACAATTTGTTCCAGAACTTAAATGTTCAGACATATACCAACGCTCTTCAGGACAGACACCCTGTTAAAGTCAATGGTTATGCTTTAGAGCAAATGTACGGACAACAAGACGCTTACTAAGCATATATTATCGCTGCAAGAGCGTGGATAGTTTTATGAGGCTATAACCCCGGCTTTCCAGCTCAGGAAGCCACGCCTTCAGTGCTTTAACTGTTTTTGGCCGCGGGTGGCCAATGGCGATAACAAAACCGTTCTCCCGCGCTATGCGCTCCACATTACTCAGCGCCTCATCTATTTCTTTGTCATCATCAAAATGATCAATAAAGACATGGCGAACCAAATACGGCACCCCAAGGTCCTCCGCCGCATCCGGCACTTTAGAGCTCGCTATCGTTCTGGAATCGAGCATGAACTTATCATGTGCTCGCAAATAGAACATTACAGGCCTTAACGCTTCATAATCTGATGTGTATTTTGACCCTGTGTGATTATTGATACCAATTGCCAGCGGTACTTTCTCAAAAGCCGCGTCCAAGCGCTCATAAACTTCATCTTTTGACATACCAATTTTTAAAATTGATTTTTCTTCTTTATCGAAATGTCCAGCCTCCATAGGCATGTGAATGATAATCTCATGTCCTTTATCCGCAGCGCGTTGCATGTATTCTGTCACATGCGGGGCATCAGGAAGGAAAGCCGCTGTGACATTCTGGTCCATATCAATAATATCGCGTGTATATTTGCTATACCCCAAATCATCAATCACGATAGCAATTTGGCCATGCCCTTTACTCTTAGTGGCTTTATCTTTAGATTTTGCGGGAACTTCATCAGAATCAGGCTCAGAATCAGCCAAAATATCAAATAGCGGCGCAATATCTGGTGCTTCCACCGTCTTCTTAGCAGAAGACGCTGTATCAAAAACTGATTCGATAATAGGCGCTTTTGCCTGTAAATTTTGCGAATCATTGTTTTGTGTTTCAGCGACTTTTGGTGGCAAAACAATGCTTTTATCCACAGAGTTATCCACAGGCTTATTCACAAATACAAGCGTACAAATGGTTACGAAAAAGATGAATAAGCCTAATAACACACGGTAAATCATGATCTAACCTAAACAGACTCGTTATAAACAGCCTAGTATTTTTTCACATCGATATATTTGACACAAAGAGCGAACTAATGTAGAACAAAAGAGGTATAAAAGGAAAAATACGGTTACTTAGCCATTGGAAGGATATTTGGATGCTAACACAAAAACAAAGAGATTTGCTTGTCTTTATTCATGAGCGCTTGGAAAGTGGCGGCGTAGCCCCTTCTTTTGATGAAATGAAAGACCATCTTGGTCTGGCATCTAAATCGGGTATACACCGTCTGATTACAGGCTTGGTTGAGCGCGGATTTCTAGAGCGCCTTCCTAATCGCGCACGCGCCCTCAATGTTATTAAACTTCCTGATGGATATAAAGCAGGTAACGATAGCGCCGCTGATACACAACCCAAAGGTAACGTAGCACAATTCAAACGTCCTGCGAGTGGCGGTATGGCAGCTTTTGACAAAGACGTACAGAGTATTCCGTTATACGGTAAGATTGCGGCTGGTACAGCGATTGAAGCGATCCGCCATGAAGGTAATAATATTGACATCCCTGCTTCTATGCTTGGCGCGAGTGAATATTACGCCTTAACCGTCGAGGGTGATTCTATGATTAATGCCGGCATCCATGATTCTGACATTGTGGTTATTGAACGCACATCCAATGTTCGCGATGGCGATATTGTCGTTGCCCTCGTCGATGGTGAAGAAGTAACACTCAAACGCATTAAAAAAGAAGGTCATATGGTTGCGCTGATACCAGAGAACCCAGATTACGAAATTCGTTTTGTGGAAGCGCACCGCGTGGAAATACAAGGAAAACTCGCTTCATTGATGCGTACTTATCAATAATCTCAACCTAATTCATAAAAAGAGCTATTGTTGCCACGGGCGTTTATGCGTCTGGCCGCCCACGGTTTTCATTGATACAGCCTGATCACTTAGGTATAGAGCATAGGCACCGTTTTTCCAGACATCAATGCGGTCAATAATATGGGCAGGGTGTGAGCAATTTTGCTTACGCTCCCGCCACGACAGTTTAAAGGGGAGCATAAGGACATCGGCTTTTTGACACTCTTCCCCAAGCCCTGCTTTCCCCGTCACGTAAGCAATACGTAAGCCGTCTTGTTCAAACACACAGCCATTACCGTCACATTGTTTCATCCGTTTAATTTCGCCGTCTTGCAGGCCGTAACTCTCTGCCCAATTCTCAATAATATATTTATCGCGGCTTATTTGGTTAAAGCGTAATTCTTTCTTACTTTCATCATAATAACTCACCAGGCTCGCATCTTCCGATAGAAGAACGGATGGTAATTTTTGGGGCATAAATGCCCATATACTACCTATAGCGATCAATACCGTACCAAAAGGTTTTAACGGCTTATTTGTTAGCATGAGGATCAGCGCTCCTAACACAACAATGGAAATTGCCAGAGAAGCCATTTGCGGCGAGTGAAAAACAGCCCCATCCATATGCGCCACATAGCGCGCCGAATCTGTCACGGCCTCGATACCCTTCTCCATACCCTTCAGCGCCCAGCCTTCCATATGAAACGACATAAGCGCGACAGCAATCAAGGCTAGCGGCATAACGATAAAACTGACGATAGGCACCGCAACCATATTGGCCAGCACGCTATAAACTGCAAAGTGTTGGAAGTGGAACAGGGTCAAAGGTGCAGTCGCAATTGATGCAATGACGGTGGTGATAACAAGTCCCATAAAATAAACGCCTAACTTGTTAAAAAAGCCTTGCTGATAAAAATACGATTTCAGGCGCTTATGTGCCCATTCATAAAATGCAATGAGAGACAGTACCGCCGCAAATGAAAGCTGAAAACTAACTTCCGCAACTGTTTCCGGCCTAATCACCATAATGACGAGGGCGGCAAATGCCGCCAAACGAAACGAGATAGAGGTCCTATCAACGATCACTGCCAAAAAGACTAGTCCGGTCATCAATACCGCGCGCTGTGTCGGTACCGGCGCACCAACAATCAGCATATAGGTGACGGCGGCCAACATCCCTCCTATCGCAGCAATCTTCTTAATCGGATAACGAAGCGCGATAGATGGAAAGCTAGCAAGCACACCGCGGATAAGGAAAAACACAAATCCGGCAACAAGGCCGATATGCAGGCCTGAAATAGCTAATAAATGGGCAATACCTGCATCACGGATATCTTCAAGTACCGCCGTGTCAACGGCCTGACGCTGGCCTAATATAAGCGCCTTAGCCACGCCGCGACTTTTTTCATTTTCAATGGCATTCAATTTATTATTGATGAATTGTCGCCAATTCTTAAAGAAATCTGTGACATGGCTGGCCTCAGCAGGCTCGATGACCTCAAATGCTGAGAGCGTAAAACCGACAGCACCCCACCCTCGATAAAATGCATAACGGCGAAAATCAAAACCGCCAGGGTAAACAGGCGGTGATGGAGGTCTAAGCTTTGTTAAAACAGAAACGCGATCTCCGATGTTTATTCCATCGGCATGATAGCTACTTAAGCGTATCTTCGCCGCAAAAGGCGTACGCTCATCTTCCAAAACTATATTCTTCAAGATCACGCGCTGACCTTTTTCGTAAGGGAGAATATTCTCAATCTCTGCTTCGACTTGATACAATCCCTCTTTTTCAATAAAGGTCGTATCAAGGCTTTGGGTTCTAAGCGTCGCCAACGTCACGCCCAAAACAATAAACCCAAGGACACCAAATACACCTAGCTGAGCATATCTTTGGCGTTTATACCTATCCGCGCAAATCATTCCTAAAAATAATGTGAAGAACAAACAAATGGAAAGGCTTGGCTCATGCGGCAGGCAAAAATAGAGCAAGATACCGAAAGCGACGCAGACGGGAACCCAGTAAAAAATCTTGCCTTCAAATGACTCTGCGATAAACCTCTTGCACCAAAGAAATGCTTCCATATAGTACAGATACAGATTTTTTAGACAAAATATAAGAGTAAACTCGACATGACAAAAACGATTCGCACAAGATTTGCCCCTTCTCCAACTGGCTCACTCCATATTGGTGGCGCCAGAACAGCGCTTTTTAACTGGCTTTTCGCTAAACATCACAAAGGTGAGTTCTTGCTTAGAATCGAAGACACAGATCGTGCGCGCTCAACGGATGAGAATACGCAAATCATTCTGGATTCCATGCAATGGCTCGGTCTTGATTATAATGGAGAGGCTATCTCTCAATTTGCGAATGCGCCGCGTCATAGAGAAGTCGCTGAAGAACTCGTGAAAAAGGGAAAAGCCTATTACTGTTACTGCTCTGCCGAAGAACTACAAACGATGCGTGCTGAGGCCGAAGCAAAAGGAACAGCATTCAAATACCCACATATATGGCGCGATAAAGCACCTACAGACGCGCCAGAAGGCGTAAAGCCTGTAGTGCGCCTTAAACTCCCTTTAGACGGAGAAATTAAGGTTCATGATGAAGTGCAAGGAGATGTTGCTATCAACGCATCCGAATTAGACGATTTTATTATTCTAAGATCGGACGGATCCCCAACATATCTTCTGTCTGTTGTTGTCGATGATCATGATATGGGCATTACCCACGTCATTCGCGGTGATGACCACATGACAAACACATTTAAACAAAAAATTATTTATGACGCGATGGGCTGGGACACTCCTGCCTTTGCTCATATTCCGCTTATTCACGGGCCAGATGGCAAGAAAATGTCTAAGCGTCACGGTGCGACAGGTGTCAGTGACTATGTCGCAATGGGCATCCTCCCTGAAGCCATGCGTAATTACCTGCTTCGCCTAGGCTGGGGACACGGTGATGAAGAAATTTTGAACGACGAACGCGCTATCGAATTATTTGATCTGGATGGTATTGGGCGTTCCCCTTCACGCTTTGACATCGAAAAACTGCGTTCTTTCAACGCACATTACATCAAAGAACGTGACAATGAATCTTTAATGCAACTGCTCTTGCCTATCCTGTCTGAAAAAACACAACTCTCAGATCAAGCACGTATCTGGATCTTAAAAGGCATGGATGATCTAAAAGAACGGGCAAAAGATCTGCATGAACTTGCTGAAGCCGCCACCATTTATACAAAAACCTTACCCATCACACCCGATGAAAAAGCGGCGGAGTATGTAACAGACGAACATCTTGAAACTATTTCACTACTGAAAGATAAGCTTTCAAGACTAGAAAACTTCGTGAAAGAAGACATCAGCGCGGCTTGTAAATCTGTGTCAGAGACACATGACATAAAAATGAAAAATGTTATGATGCCACTCCGCGCCGCTGTTCTAGGGCAACTTCAGTCTCCTGATTTGGCTAAGGTGGTTGAAATCATCGGTAAAGACGAAGTCATCAAACGCCTTAGTGCCGCGATTTAAATCGCTATCTCGCTTGAAAATTAACTAATCTCTGCTACCCTTTTTGTATAGGTAATTTCACTTACAGGAAGGAAGCCCCGATGGCTGAGAAAAAACAATCTACAATGACGTTGACCGATAATGATTCAGGCCAGTCATATGAACTCCCGGTATTAGAAGGAACAATCGGCCCGAAAGTCGTCGATGTCAGAGGTCTATACGGCGAAACAGGCATGTTTACATTTGATCCTAGCTTTACCGCAACAGGAAGCTGTAAATCACGTATCACTTATATTGATGGCGAAAAAGGTATTCTCCTACATCGAGGTTATTCCATCGAAGAGTTAGCCGCGAAAAGTAACTTCATGGAAGTATCGCACGCCCTGCTCTACGGAGACCTGCCAAATAAAAAAGAATATGACCAGTTTGTCGAAAACATTACCTATCACACTATGGTGCATGAACAGGTAAACTATTTCTATCGGGGTTTCCGCCGTGATGCGCACCCAATGGCTGTTATGTGCGGTGTGGTTGCCGCACTATCTGCCTTCTATCACGACTCTTTAGACATTTGGGATGAAAGACAGCGCGAGATTTCAGCGCATCGCCTGATCGCTAAAATGCCGACACTTGCGGCCATGACATATAAATACTCTATCGGTCAGCCTTTCATGTATCCACGCAATGACCTCTCATATGCGGAAAACTTCCTCTATATGTGTTTTGGCGTTCCGGCGGAGCCATATGAAGTTAATCCAGTTCTTGCTGATGCTATGGATAAAATTTTGATCCTTCATGCTGACCACGAACAAAATGCATCGACATCCACTGTACGTCTTGCTGGTTCATCACAAGCAAATCCGTTTGCTTGTATTGCTTCAGGTATTGCGTGTCTATGGGGCCCAGCCCATGGCGGCGCGAACCAAGCTGTTTTGGAAATGCTTGACCAAATTGGCGATAAAAGCCGTATTCCAGAATTCTTAGAACGCGCTAAAGATAAAGACGATCCATTCCGCCTCATGGGCTTTGGCCACCGCGTCTATAAAAACTTTGACCCACGCGCGGCTGTATTGAAAGATTCATGCCATGCCGTTCTTAAAGAACTCGGCGTTAAGGACCCACGCTTAGAACTAGCTATGGAACTTGAAAAAATCGCTCTTGAGGACCCATACTTCGTTGATAGAAAACTATTCCCGAATGTAGACTTCTACTCAGGCATCATTTTGAGCGCCATGGGCTTCCCGACTTCTATGTTTACAGTGCTGTTCGCTGTATCCAGAACGGTTGGCTGGATTTCCCAGTGGAAAGAAATGATCGAAGAATCTTCTTTGCGTATTGGCCGTCCAAGACAGCTATATACGGGGGCTGGCCCACGTAAATACGTGCCGATCAGTAAACGCAAATAACGAATTTTAAGATAGTAAACTGAGCGCAGCATCAGCGGCGCTCGTTTCAGACATTAAAAGGTCCTTCAGTTCATGAAAGGCCTTTTTTTGTGCCTCCGTATCAAGATTGATAAGAGCGCTATACATATTTTCAGGCGTGCAGTCTTCTTGAATAAACTCGGGCACAACAAGCTTGTTTAGTAAAATATTTGCCAAATGTGCATAACGCGTTTTCACCAGCTTCTTAATCAACCAAATCGTTAGCGCATTAGCCTTATACCCAATAATGTGGGGCACAGAGGCCACCGCAAGCTCAAGGCCGATTGTTCCTGACACGGCTATCGCTTTATCCATCGCTATCATCGCATCGTCCTTTTGTCCTTCCAATACGATCCACCCCTCTTCTTCAGGCAGTAACGGCACCATATGTTTTAAGGTCGGCACAACAATCCGACGACCTTCTTTTTCGGCCAACCATTTCTTCGCCGTCGCGGTAAGAACATCTCCTGTACGTGCAACTTCACTACGGCGTGAGCCATAAAATACGCCTAGTAGTTCTGTCTCAGCAGAAAGACCATGTTCAGCATAGAATTTTTCTTTTCTGCCCTTTAAGAACGACGCTTGCATCACAGGGTGACCAACGAAATAGCTTTGCATGCCTTCTTTTTCAAAATAAGACGGCTCAAACGGAAA
>MDSZ01071955.1_pt1 | contig 10733 bp, 11 predicted proteins | sample 811201 | NCBI WGS metagenome assembly MDSZ01 (sample SAMN05326647, study PRJNA326480) | marine metagenome | isolation source: seawater | place: Indian Ocean: North | collected 2010
GCGTAGCGCAGTCTGGTAGCGCACCACACTGGGGGTGTGGTGGTCGCAGGTTCAAATCCTGCCGTCCCGACCATCTTTTATGCTTCAGGTCAGTGATTTTTGTTCGCTCACGGTGTAATGACCACGCGGGTTGTTTTGCCTTCTTCCACCACAATTTTTTTGAAAATTGGACCACCTTGTCGGGCAGCGCCTGCCATCCACACTACTTGCGTTGTGACGTAGTAAGGGCCAACAGGTGCATCCTCAAACGAAAACCTCCCGGATACATCGCACAGCGTTGTCAGCCAATCACCAAGGTAGTTTGGATCAATTGGCGTACTCCCGGGTGAGTTGATATTCCGGATATAGCTGCCGCCCACGGTGTTACCGTAAATGAATTGGAACCGCTCGGATGCATAAGGGGTCACAGGTATGACAGTAACTTCATTGCCTGCACAGGTTCTGAGGTCTCCACCAGCTGTTCGGAAAAAAGCACTACCCTCTATCTCACCAGTCACATTAGATCCGAACCAATCTGGCCGTTCATATCTCTCTGTTGCCGTGTAGACCGGTAAGGTTGGTTAAACACAGCCCGCCAAACCAGCTATCATTAGAACCATAATTGATAAGCGCACATTCGTATCCTCGATAAAGACGACATCGAAAAGTGTCACTCTTTGGCCGGTCGCGTCAAACTACGCTGCGTTAATTGTCACAATCAAGGCGTAGCTGGCTAGCTCTAATCAATACGGTTTAGCTGATCTCGTCCTCGATATTTTGTGCATCTGAAAGCCTCCGAGCATGTGTCAATTGCGACAGTTGCTGATGCATTGTGTTTTTTTTTATGTAAGCTTCCTCCATAGCTAATGTAAGGATCATAACGATGGACGCGAAGCCTGTTAAACCCCGTAAGTTGGTAGATCGTTTTGAGGAAGGTTACGTCACTTTTTACCGGTGGTTGTTATTTCTATTTGGAGCACTTTCAATAGTTGCACTTTCGGCGCTCGCGGCTTCGCTTTTATGGTCAACGTCGGACACTGCACTTGAGGAGTCTGATCAATATTTTTCAGCTCCAGAATGGGCTGATCTTCGCAGGGAGGTCCTTCCTCTCAGAGCAAAGATGGAGGACAAGCGTCAACCTGATACTTCAGAAGCTGAGAAGGAAGAGCCGCCTATTGATGAGCGCATTCTGAAGATAAAGAATAATTTGCTGACAAGCTTTTCGGGCGATGAGCTAGAAGAAGCTCAAAGCTATTTCTCGGCAAGATTGTTGAACGAGTACCTGTTGTACGAGGTCCCCATCCCGCGTAAGTGGCGACAGCAGATGATTAACGATCTAGTTTCGGTATCGCTTCAGATCGGTAAGGACGATCGTATCGTGAGAATTGGATCTGTTGCAGGTAGATCGGAAGTGATCATGGAGGCGGTCGATCTGTTTGTTGAGAGGTATGTTGCGGAAGCGGAAGCAGCAGACAGTCTAGCTCTGGACATCAAAATGGAAGAGGACATGCGGAAGTCTGCAGTCACTGCAACGGTCATCGGTGCGATTCCTATACCAGTGGGGGTTTTCCTGTCATTGATAGCACTTATTCTGTTGATTCGAATGGAGCTTCACCTACGGCAAGTCGCGGTCAAGTTAAGCGAGAAGACTGAAGTAAGCGAGAGGACTGAAGAATGACGGGTAAAAAGCTGGTCAAAGCTCTAGTTCTGACCTGTTCTGTTAGCTCTTCCTTAGCGATAGCGGATTGCAAGAAGCAGCCTGAATTAGGTAAGGGTGATTGGCAGGAGACCGTGGTAAGTCAGGAGGCTAGTCTTAGATTGCTCGAGGCCGAATTTCTAAAGTCCCTGAAAAATACGACTGACTGCAACAACAGCGTTAGTGCTCAGACCACAAGCAATCAAGGCGGGAGTAATAATGGATTAGCTTCATCGCCAACTGGAGGCGCTTCAGCCGCGTTGGCCGACAACACTGTCGATCTAGTTCAAACTGAAATAGCCTCATCTGGGCGTCAAGGTGCGGGGAGTGAACGCTATGCTGATGCAACGAGTCGCAGCGAAACCTCAGCGGCACAGGCTAATGATATTAGGATTGTCAGTGATGACACCGTCTCTGAGGAAGATAATTTGAAGAAAGTTTTGAGAGAAGCCATAGCTACGGAGTCTGATTTGGAAAAGCGTCAGGCCCTGATAACAAGGTACGAGTCACTATTTGGGCCTCTTTGAGGTGCCAACCATTCAAAAAAAGAGGTCTACTTATGAAATTTAAACTTAATCTGACCATTTTAATTTTACTCGGTTCTTTCTGTATGCCGTCCTTTGGACAATTTGGTCCGGGTGCGGCCAAGGAGAAGCGAGAAGATGTCGCAAAGGTAGAAACTGCAGAACTTCGGACCACCTGGGCGGATATGTATACAGGGCCAGCGTTGGACGTGGCCATTCCCGTTTTTGACCCCGGTATTCCAAATGACCCTAGAAAGTGGGAGGCGCAGGGGATTTGGCCGGAGTTACGCAGGGCTGAAGCCGTCTGGTATGCAAAAAAGCTCGCTGAAGCGCTCGATAAAACTGGCATTTTTAATTCTGTGCTGGTGGTGCCCGATACAGCAGTTTCCGCGGATCTCTACGTTATGGGAACGCTCAAGGAATCGAACGGTGAGGATCTGGAAATTGAGCTGAAGCTTTTTGCAACTACGGGCAAGGCGTTAATGAAAAAGAAAAAAATGAAGGCGAGAGTACCGCAGACGTGGTACTCAGACCCACGGACGCAGAACAAGGACCCGTATGCTAGGACTTATGTGTCCGCTGCCAATGACATCGTTTCTGAACTTCTGAAAATTGCAAAAAAAGATGAGAAACAGCGCAAGAAAAATGAGAAGTACATTGCGAAAAACAAACTCAAGCGAGTAAAAGTAGAGGCGTTGGAAGAGATACGGATAGTGCGACATGCGCAATATGGCGAGGTATTATCCGAAGAAGAATTCGGTGGCGTAACCAAGGCCAAGAAAGGTGTTTTGTCTCTTAGTTACATTCCTGATCGAGAGCAAGAAAATTGGCAGCGTGTCGGGTCAGTTGTATCTGCGGATTTGAGATTTAATCAGATGATGGATACGAGTTATGACGAATTAACTGCGTCAATGGCTGACTCTTATCGATATTGGCAGAAGGACGCTTATCCAATCGCTAAGGGGCAACGTGAAGCTAAAGCGGCGAGAAATGCTGCCGTTTTTGGCGCTCTTTTGACGGCTGCCGTGGCAGCTAATGTCGGTAGTAACAGTAATAGCACTGCTGGCCAGACCGCGGCCGCGACTGCGGCAGTAGCGAGTGTTGCAGCGGCCACCAAAGCGTTCCAGGAAAATGCTGAGTCGAAGCAATTGGCTTTACAGCTCAATGAGCTGGGGAATTCCGTATCAGCAGTACTGAGCCCCAAGGTCATTAAGATGGAAAACAAAGAGGTTGAGCTGACTGGTACTGCGGCCGAGCAGCAGCAACAGTGGAGCACGTTACTTAAGGAATGGTATGAAACAGGTGTTGAAGACTTCGGCGGTGTGGAGATTGTTTCGGCTTCCTAAGTACTGCTTTTACATCGCAGTTTTTAGCACTCTGGCTCTTCTTGGGTTTGGTGGCGCGCCAATTGCTCATGCCCAAGAGGAGTTGCTTTGGTGCTCAGGCAGCCGAGCTAGCTCGCCACTTTGCGTTGAATTTAGAGAAGCGCTCGATGCTCGCGGACGGGCGTCGATCGTAAGAGATGAGCTTAAGCCAGTAAAAGATGGTCCTTGGAGTGGCACGGCTCTGGCCGAAGCTGAAAATACATTTGCTGAAGCGACGGCGTTGTTTGCTGATGAGTTTTTTGGCAAATCGATAGCTCTGTTTGATCAGTCCTTCAGCCAGTTCACCAAATTGAAAAGTCGCTTGGGGGAGGCTCTCGAGGACCGCCGAAGTGTGGTTGCAGAAGTAGCAACGACCCGACGATTTGACGATGCACTGGCAGCGTTGGATGACTTAGAGAAGTGGGGCGGGGGAGATCCGAGTGCCGCCAGAAGCAATATTCTTTCTATGATTGCGGATAAGGACGACCTTGAGAGAGCCCGTCTGAGCCTTGAATCAGGAGCCACCGAAGCGGCGAAAAGCGTGCTCAATGGATTAAGGACCAGCGTATTCTCTGGTGAGCGAAAGGCCCTGCTTGGTCGCATCTCATCGATTGAAGCCGATGCTGAGTTTTCAAAACTTGTGTCTCTGGGAATGTCCTCGCTGGAAGACAAGAACTACAGTTTGGCGAAGAGTTATTTTCTTAAGGCTAAACGGATTGACGCCGGATCAGTCACTGTACTCACCAACCTCGAGTTGATTGCGAAGCTACAGCGATCTGTTGAGGTTGAGCAGCTTCAGAATGAGCGAGGGCGCGCGTTAAGTGATGAAAATTTTGCGAAAGCCCTCGAATTAACGGATCGGCTAGAGACGATGGGCGCGCCAGTTTCCGTGGGTGAGCAAAAAGAATTTCTCAGAAGTGTCATTGAGATTGAACGGCAAATTGACCTCCTGCAGCCACAGTTGACATCGCTTTCAAGTTCTCGATTGCGCCGGTCTGTGGAGAAGTTGATTTCAGATTTTAATGTAGCCGCCGACCCTCAGAAGTTTGGGGTTCGAGTCAATGAGAAATTTAACAAGCTAAAGCTCCGATATGACCAGTTATCCGAAAAAGTAATTTTGATTGTGACATCGGATGGCAAGTCCGAGGTACGTCTGCTACCCGGTGGTAGGCTTGGGACATTTAAAGAAATTACACTTAAAGTGTTTCCAGGGTCTTACAAGTTAAGTGCTCGCTGCCCAGGACTTAGAGAGAAAGTTGAGCCACTCCGGATTGAAGTCGGCGAAGCATCGATCACACGCCACATAAGTTGTATTTAAGTATGGATAGGCCTTTAGCAACTGCCTTGGGCAGACAAAATCGTAGGTTATATCTGCTCGTTGCCGTACTGATCTTCGTAAGTTTGCCTGTTCTCATATTGCTGATCGGTACCACCTTTGAAATCAAAGTAAGCCCTGAGGATGCAGAGGCGGACCTTCAGACACAATTGGTAAGTGGCATCGCCTTACCTTATTTTGATCGATATCTGGTCATTTCTTCATCAGCACAGTACTCGCTTCGGAGTCCCGGTTACCGGGATGAAGTGGTTACGCTCGAGCGCGGATCGATGTCCTCAACGGTAGTTGCTGATTTATCGCCTCTTCCGGGAATAGTAGACGTTGAGGTCATTACGGAAAAAGAGGTTTTTTGGCAGGTCTTGGGATCCTCAGATCGATATTTTGACGGTGGACAAGAAATTGAACTGCCTCAGGGGCCCGCTACTATCATTGTCGAAGGGCCCGAGGTGGAGACCCTTCGTCGCGAAATTTACGTTGAAGGAAAGGGTGAAAGACAGCTAGTTGAACTTCGACCTAAAGAAGTAGACCTACAACTAGACTTAACGATACGACCCAAGCACGCAACCGTTCGATTAAACGGTATGGAGCAGCCCACCGGAGACGGCGTTGTCACCATGAGCCTCGAAGTGGGTGAAAATACCTTAGATTTTTCAGCTGTAGGCTATGAAAGCCTTCAAAAAAATATCAGCGTCACAAAATCGGGTCGTTTATCGCTTGGTCAAATCACGCTTACGCCTCGGGACGTAAAGTTAGCGTTGACCTCACAGCCGTCACGTGCAGCGGTATTTATTAATTCAGTATTTAAGGGAGAGACGCCGCTCGACATATCAGTAGCGCCACAGAAGTCTTACGCGATTAACCTTCGCAAGGTGGGTTATGAGCCTATTGAGCTTGAAGTCATCCCTAAGATCGGTAGGAACATTGAGCGCAAATTCGATTTTTCAGCTACAACCCATAATTTGAAGATTGTTACGTCGGTACCAGCGGAGCTTCAATTGAATGGGCGTAGAGTGGGTGAGAGTCCTTTGACGGTCGATGTTCGTGAGGGCGATTCGATAGAGGTAGTCGCTCAAGGCTATGCCTCAGAGAGCTTTGTCGTCTCTGCCACTCACATGAAAACACAGGAAAAATATATTCAGCTAGTGGCTCTTGATCGAAAGGCTTTTGTTGATGCAAAACCGATAACCAGGGTAGAGGACGTAACCTTTGTTAGATTGGCGGGTGTTAGAGATTTTCAGCCCGAAGTGGAGGATCAGCAATTACGTTACTTCCCTATTCCTGACCTTTACGTTAGCGAGACCGAAATTTCTCAAAAGGCATTTTCGCGTTTCACTGGAGAGCGAGTACCCGTAGGTCAGGAAAATCTGCCCAAGACCAATCTCGGGTGGGAGGACGCTATAGCCTATTGTAATTGGTTGAGTGATCAGGAGGGGTTCGAACCGTTTTATGCTGTCAGGACAGTTGCCGGGGTGAGTGCCTTGGTTGCCAACTATGAAGCGGATGGCTACAGACTCCCCACTCTTGTCGAATGGAAGTTCTTTTTGGCAGGGGGCGATATAGGTTTTGACGGCTATGAGTCTAAAACAGGACTTGCTGCTCCTGTTCGTGGAGTTGGCAATCTTTCTGGTAGAGAGCGTTCTGAACAGGCAGCGTGGTATTTTGAGAGCTACATTGATGACTATGTCGGCATATCGCCCGTTAGATCATTTCGACCCAACAAGTTAGGGCTATATGATTTAGTGGGAAATGCGAGAGAGTGGCTTCATAATCGCTCGGGTAGTTCTGACAGCTATTATGGTCCAGAGACGGGGGTACAGCACCTAGTCGCAGGTTCCGGTTATCAGTCAGGTAAATCGTCCGAATTACACCACAACCAACTACTATCGGCGCTATTCGGAGGCGACGATATTGGATTTAGAGTAGTGAGGGAAATTCGATGAGATTCTTCGTTGGTTTAACGAGTCTTTTTTTCGCATCAGCAGTTTTCTTCAGCTTCGCAGATGAGCGGGCGCCTTCAGCTCCCTGTGAGGCGGAACCTCTGGCTGAGTCAGCGCAAAAACTATGCAAAAGTGATGCGAATGAAAATGCTCCGTCGTCTGAATCTGAGACAAAATCAGCCCCCACAGCCGTCGATTACGCTCAGCTGAAACGCCTGCTTTTGGCGCAAAAAATTTCCAGCACCTCTGAGGTCGAATTGCCAGACGATATTTGATCAACCCACGAGGACCATCGCTTGAACAAGATCATTAAATTACTGCGAGATTTTCCTGCCATTAAGGATCTCGTGTATCTGCTTTTAGCCATTTTTTTAGTGCATTCTTTTTATCTTGTCTACATAGACCCTGCAGCCGCTGTTGGCATGGCCGAGTCACTTGCTGCAGGTGAAGTGCCTGAGCGAACACTATGGCTCATCCTTAAAGATTTCGAACAGGAGCTTTGTTTAATCCTCGGGGTTTGGTGTGTTTTGCTCCTATTGGACCGGTATCAGGCTTTTAGCGATGATTCTAGGTTGGTCAACATCGATTTTTTGGATCTCAGCGATGGCGATCACGCTGTCGAAAACATCTCTGAGCGCCTTTCAGAGGCTGAGTCCTTGGAATTGAACTCATTTTTAGTTCCCGGTATCCGCGTATTTTGGGATAGCTACCTCGCTAATGGATCAACCAAACTAGCGAAAGAGGCAAGTAATGAGTTTTTTCAGTTGAGAGAAGAAAGGCTGGAATCAAAGCTGCAATTGGTAAATTACGTGCTGTGGGCGATCCCTTCGGTGGGTTTTTTGGGAACGGTCCGAGGTATTGGTCAGGCTCTTGCTGAAGCAGATCAGGCCTTGTCGGGTAATATTGCGGTAGTTGCGCTTAATTTAGGAATTGCATTTAACTCAACTTTTGTCGCGTTGATTCTAAGTTTAATCCTCACCTTCCTCGCCTCTACGCTTAGAGGGAGAGATGGCGAGCGGCTCATAAAATGTAAGTCATATATTGCCGACGCTCTTTGTGAGCGATTATCGAAGCAATCATAAGTTCCATGAGTTCTGCACGCAGGAACTTGGGCGATGGTTTTGGACTCTCTTTTCTGGATGTTCTCTGTTGCGGCTTAGGCGCCGCAATCTTATTGCTGTTGATTGTTAAGCATGAGGAACCAGGCCTGGATATGGCCGACTGGCAGGCTATGTTAGAGCCCGAGATGTTGGAAATACAGCAAGCGGTTGAGGAGTATGAGTCTGAAAATGAGATGCTTAAGCAGAGAATAACGGCGCTGAAAGGAAGCTTACGCGAGAGTGAACAAGCTAACACGCAGCGTAATAGGCGCCTCACTGAACAACAAAAAAAGTTGATTGAGCTCAAGACACAACTAGCGAGGGAGGAGGCTAAGTCACGCGAGCTCAGTAAATTAACAGCAAGGGTGACGGAGCTCCCCGAGCCGGTTGAAACCAGGTTAGATACCAAAGGTGTAAATTTCGGGGCGCTTTCGGGGCTTCAATTTAGCGGTGAAGAGAGAGTCGTCATACTTTTGGATAATTCCGCCAGCATGATCGATTGGTCACTAGTTGAAATTGTGAGGACACAAGCGGCAGGGAAGGCAGCGGTTGAGTCTGCCTTTAAGTGGCAACAGGCAAGAAGTATTGCTAATTGGGCTTATACGTCACTTGAGACCGGAAAAAGGTATAAGTTTTTGACTTTTGCCGAGCGCGTGTTCGACGCCAATGGGCAAGAGGTTAGCGCTTCCAAAGAGATACCTTGGGATATAAAGGCTGAGGACGACAGTAAATCTCGGTTGGAGAATTTATCAATCCTCCCTGACGGAGGGACAAACTTAAAAAACGCCTTGGAGGCGGTTAGCCGATTGGTTCCAAAGCCCAAGAGAATTCTTCTAATTACAGACGGACTTCCCAATAAAATCGAAAAGCGAGGCGTCCTGCCAGGATGCCCATCTTCCTCTGCAACAGTGCGGATGGTGTCAGGTGACTGCAGGACTTCCATTGCTCTTGCATCACTAGATACGCTCTCGGAGAAGCTTGCGCGAGTGCCGATTGATGTTGTCTTGTTACCATTGGAAGGCGATCCAAGGGCGGTTCGAATGTATTCTTTGATTTCAGGCATTTCGTCGGGTCGACTGATCACCCCCTCCTCTGATTGGTTGCTTACCCCGTGAGTAAGAATGGACCGCAAGCATCTATGGTGGCGTTTCTAGACGTTATTGCCTGTGGATTTGGAGCCGTAGTGTTGCTGGTTTTAATTCTTCCAGTAGGGGACTTCACGAACGACTTAGATTCAGACGGATTAAATCAATATGCGCGCGCGCAGTCTGATCTGGCAAATCAAGTAGACATAAATAATGAAGCGCGGGTAGAGATTGCGGGGCTGAAGGTGATGTTGCAGGCTTCGCTCGATCAGGCCCGACTTGAAACAGACACCGAGGTTTCTCGCTCGGAAATTGAGAGTCTTCGGCGCCGAATTAGCATCATGAAGTCAGTAATAACCTCGCAAAGAGGTATTTTGAAGGACAAGATGATGTCGGTGTCAATCAAGACAGATAGAGGCTTACCAAGCCACTTCTATGGGATACCAGTTGATTCAGATTATCTGGCTCTTGTCATCGACACCTCTGGGAGCATGCAGAAAATCAGAGCTAAGGTTTTGCGGACTCTATCGGACATCCTAAAGAATTACCCAGATCTGAAAGGATTCCAGGTTCTAAGTGATCAGGGCGAGTTCTTATTCGGTAATGAGCCAGCTTGGATATCAGCAGAAGAGTCCAGTATTGACGATGTTATTCGACGTTTGCGCTCGTGGAACCCTTATTCAAATAGCAGCCCCATAGAGGGTATTGAGGTCGCGGTTCGCGAGCTCTACCAGCCAAATTTGAGCTTGGGCATCTTTGTGGTGGGCGATGACTATACTGGTACTAGCTTTGACAGTTTCTTGCGACAGATAAACGCTATCACTTCTCCAATTGGATCCACGGGCCAATTAAGGATTCACGCACTCGGATTTCATAATGAGCAGTACTCGCAGTATCCCGACAGATTTGGTCGATTAATGCAGGTGCTCACTTTTAATCACGGTGGAGCATTCATGTATGTTGGGGAAGACAAGCCCGAGCCAATAAAGATATCCCGAGGGAGAACGCGACCAAGCTTTGAAGGTTAGGGACTAGAGCCTATCAATATGGCCCGAGATTTTGAGCGAGAGCTCAAAAACTTTATAGCGGGAGCAGGAGTAAATTGATTATCAGGGTACTACGTAGATATTCGAGCTTGCCAAGATGCGTCTTGGTTGCGTCACTTGTATTGCTGGTGGCTGGATGCACGACGGCGCAGCGTGCGCGTGATGTCAGCGCACTGGACACGCCAGTGGAGCCTTATCTGTTGATGGGATGTACAGAACTAGAAGCTCAGTATACGGAATTGGATCAACAGGCAGAGTCGGTTTCGGTTGAGGTGGATGAGAAGTACCGGTCCGACAAGAGAGCAGAGCTCATGGCTTGGCTCGTTTTTTCGGGTGCGGCTCTACTGATAGAGGGCAATGAGGAATCTGCGGGCCGACTCGCCGCGATTAAAGGTCGGATAGCTGCAGTAAGCGCAGCGCAGAAAGCAAATGCTTGTTTGGATTAGCATTACGACCTGATAGAAAATTCACATCTTGCCTCACTTGAAGGCGTCAACTTTAACCATGATGTGATCTATCCGGTTTGCCCAGGCTTGTTGCCATTCAGGTCGCCAATCGGCCCCTAAGTCCTTACCCAAAACGTCGCGCATACTTTGGAACAAGCTCTCGTACATGGCTGTGGTCGCAGAGTAGGCCTTAATGTGGTTTTCCAGCTCCCAATCCAGA
>MDSZ01089664.1_pt1 | contig 10731 bp, 5 predicted proteins | sample 811201 | NCBI WGS metagenome assembly MDSZ01 (sample SAMN05326647, study PRJNA326480) | marine metagenome | isolation source: seawater | place: Indian Ocean: North | collected 2010
ATTGGGTAAAATGGCAGTTGAAGATGCACAAGTAACGAGAAAACCTGTTGGTTCAATGGAACCTAATGCAAGTTTTGCCTTAGGCGATGCATCATTTATTAACGTGTCTAAAGAAACACAACAAGCCTTAGATTTAAAAACAGCAAGTCTTGAAAACAATCAGAGACAAACTACTGAAGCTATAAAGGGTTTAGAAAAATCTATAGTTTCAATAATGGAAAGAGTTGCTAATAGTACTGACCAAGTTGGTAGAAACGTGAGAGGTTTACAAGACTAATGGCACTAATTGATTTATTAGATAAAATTGAATCGTTTGATTATAATAAAGTTGGAGAACCACAATCATTTGAGGCTAATGGTGGTGTTGTTACAGGTAATCAATCATTTGACAGACCATTAGAAGAACCATTACCCATACAAGAGGATATAGTAGGATATGGATTACGTACTTCATCACAAAACTTTATTGAAGATACTTTTGCAAATGGTTTTACTACAGAATTATTACCTGATGGTACAGATGGACCTGGTCCAACTCAATTTAATTTTATAACTAATGGCATTTCAAGTTATGACCCATCATTAACTTTTGGTGATACTACTTTTCAGTTTGGAGATTCTGTAAACTTTTTTAGTGATATTAGAGTAAACGGTTTTACACAAAATACATCACCTCAAAACATTGGACCTGGTTCTACAGATTTTAAATTTATATCAGGAGATACATATACGGTTAAACCTGAGATAAAAGATACGGTTTATAAATGGCCATCATTTAATAGTCCATTAGAAGTCAATTATTTTTCTGATGACTTCTTTGTTGGATTTTCAAAAGAGATGAACACTACAGATACGTATCCATTCACACGACCAAGTTTAATAAATGCAACACAACTTCAAGGCATAAATGATGATGGAGACGGATGGAATCCAAACCCAAAACCATTTCATCTTAGTGATGATTATCAAATAAAAATACCTGTAGGGCCAAATCATCTTATAAATTTTAATGGTTCTACTTATCAATCTAAAGATACATTACCTGAAAATAATTTTGAAGGACAAGGCGGGCAACAATTTAGAAGACAAACTGCAAGACTTAAAAATTTTCAAAGTCCTTCATCTTTTAGTCCAATAACAGCAAGATTTGCAAGTAACTTCTTAGTAGATGCTGACCCTGCAGTTGACCCTGTATTACAAACAGATATAATGCAAGGTAGTATCGAACAACTGAGTGTAAGCACACAAGGAGATACGGTAAATATAGGACCAGGTAGAGGTGGTATTAGATATGCCTCATCATATACAGGTAGACAAGTTCAACGTGATGGTTCATCTTTCAAATGGGGAAAATATTATATTGGAACCGGTATGGGATTCTATGATGATAAAGATGTATTTTTAACTCCAAACGAATTAGAAGACTTTGCTGAAAAGTATATGGTTGATGAGAAACGTGTAATGATATTAGACGTTGATGAAGATGGTAAACCTATTACAGGTAGAAACTCAGGACAAATCTTATCAGATAAGAGTAGTGGTATAGAAGGATTCTCTAACACGTATACAGATTATATACAAGCAATGAGTCCTGGTGGAAGTCAACCATTTATTGTTCGTAAGATAGGAGATGATTGGGGTCTTGGTGGAGATAACGAAGGATTCTTTGAAGGTGTAGGAGACTTTGTAGGAGAATTAGCAGGTGGCTTTATTAGAACGACAGGTTCACCCTTTGATTCATTTACAGGAAGACTTGGTAGAGAATTTGCAGATGTTGTTCGTAAGGGTAAATATTTACTCACATCAGATGGACTTACATTTGGAATACAACAACTTTTATTAAATGCAAGCAATAGAACGATAGAAACAAGACTATGGAATCCATTATCTTTAGCAAGTAATAATTTTGTTGCTATACAAAGACACGTTGGAGGAAAATATGAAGATGCTATAGGTGGAATAGGAAAAGCATTAAAAGCTTTTATACCTGATTCAATATTAAGTTTATTTGACATTTTTAATATTGGAGAACCTGATGAAAAAGTAGGAGAAGGTAGAATAATAAATCAAGTTCTTTGGACTAAAGGTAATTTAGGACTTGGTGGTGATGCAGTTAAAAATATAAGTATTAGACTCCATAATCCAAATCACGCCTTTAGACTTACTTTTCCTGTTGACCCATATAAATCACCCGATGGTGAAAGGGATGTGGGAACCGGTAAAGGCGCTGAAGATTTAAGAAAGGCCTTAGAAGGTGGTGGATTTGGAAAACAATATACAAAAACATTTGTTTCAGAACAATCAAAAATAGCAAACGTTCAAGATGGTGGAAGTGTAGGAGCTAAGTATAACTTTAAAACATATGGTCAAATACCAATGGATAGTGATGACTATGGCTTTTATGAAACAGAAATTAAATCTCCTACAAAGGATGATAGTATTGATTATGGTGTAAGACCATTAATGTCTCAAAGTATTTTTCAACCTGACATTAATGGAGAAACTACACTTTATAATATTGGTGGTATTACGCCAGAGGAAGCAGCTCGACAAGTAAGAGCTGCAGATGGAAAACAAAATCAAAATGACCCTGTAAATAGTAGACCATTATCAGAAGTAGATGGTGGTTCTACTGAAAAATTAGATTTTGTCTTGTTTAAATTCAATACATTAGCATATATAGACAATGTGGCACAAGCAAGAACTTTACAATTCAGAGCAATACTAAATGGTATAAATGAAAGTGTTACTCCTGAATATCAAGAACAACGTTATCTTGGTAGACCTGATAAATATTATACGTATAATGGTGTCGATAGAGATGTTAGTCTTGAGTTTACACTATATCCAAAAACTGCTAAAGAACTACCATTCTTATCAGAAAAATTAAATTATCTTGTTGGATTAACATATCCACAATATACAGAGGCAAATTTTATGATAGCACCCTTTACTGAAATTACTTTAGGTGATATGTTTAAAAAACAACCTGGTTACATAAGTTCGTTGAATATTACCGTACAGGATAATACTACTTGGGAAATAGACGTATTTCAATTTCCAAAACATATCACTGCAAATCTTACTTATCGTGTTATTGGTAGACATCTTCCACATACTTTTGGAAAACACTATGATATACCTTGGCTACAGAAAAATGAAGATGGTTATACGTTACGTAAAGTGAAAGAAGAGATGAAACCAGGTATTTTACGTAAAGGTGATGGACCAATTGGAAAATTAACTTCAAAAATGGATACACAACAATTATCACAAGAGGCGAGTTAAACTATGCGATATACTAATACACCAATAACTAAATCTCCTGAGGGACGAAGTGTATATAAAACAACTTTTTATCCTAAGATACCAATAAGAGATACAGATAAATTTATTTATATTTCAAGAGGTCAACGTATCGATTCTTTGGCATATAAGTATTATGGAGATTCATCTTTATGGTGGATTATTTCACGTGCCAATGGTCTTAGTGGAGCAGAAATACAACCTGACCCTAAAATAGAATATAGAATACCTATAGAAATAAATCCTATATTAGCAGAATTTAATCAATTAAATAAATCAAAGTAGTTCTATGATAGGAAATCGTTTACATCAAAGTATAGTAGATGAACTTGAAAAACGTAAAAATTCGTTAAGCCGTTCAAATTATAAATTATCAGATGCAATAGAAGAATCAGATACTTTGTATGGTTTTGATGAGATGGCAGTACGAACAACTTATGTTAAGTTGATGTCACCTTTTTTTGCAAAGGAAGGCGAGCCATTACCCACAATAGAAGGTAGAATGTTAGACCCAACAATGGGTGGTAATATGACATCAGCTTTTCCATTAGGAAGTCCTGAATCATACAATCATTACAATTCTGAATATCATTTCGACTTTGAAGATGGTAGAGGGTATGTACCACCACCAGGTATCACTGCAATAAGGACAAATTATATTGGAGAGGGAGCTACATTAAATACAATGAAAGAGGCTGAAATAAGTTTAAAAGTATTTAGTAGGGCTCAATATAATTACATAGTACCAAGATTTGTTAGAATGGGAGTACCACTCTATCTTGAATTTGGTTGGACAAATCCAAAACTTGAAGCATTAAGAGTAGAACGAAATCCAAGAGAATTTCTAATATATAATCCTGAACTACATGGACTAAATGCTATTGGTATAAATTACGAAGAACTTGGCGTACACCCTACTGAATTTTCACAAGCAGTAAATGGAAATAGTGATTTATTATTTGGTGTAGTTCGTAAATATGATGCAAAATTAACGGAAGATGGTGGATTTGATATTACAATAAATATAATAACTGAAGGTCACGCATTATATGCTTCTGATACCGATAGAGATGCACATAGTAATATAAAACTTTATAAACCACCATCAGGAAAACCTGCAGGCGGAGAAGAAGATACTGAAGAGAAGGAAAAGGCAGTACCATTTCATCACGTACAAGATGTTAGAAATGGTTTGATTTTATTGGCTAAATTAAAAGTTTTAATACAAGATGATTTTGGTTTAACAGACATATTTGCAAATGATTTTAAATCAGGTGGTTATAATGAAAAGTCTACGGATAAGATACCACAATCATCTATATTTTATATGAACAAAGAGAAGGATAGTGTAGATTTAGTAAATGCATTAAAAAAACATCCTGAAGCTGAAGTTGTTGAGGTAAAACAATTCACAAACACATCACCAACCGTAGGTTATTATTCGGGTAATGTGTTAAGTTCAGGAAGAGACCATAAACAACACGATTATATAATTGTCTATTTTCCAAATATACCTGATTTAATCATCACGTTAACAAGAGCAAAAGATGAATTAACATTCACTTATACTAATCTTGATAAGGGTAAAGAGACAGCCGAAAATAAAAAAATGTTAGGGATGAAAATAAACTATTATATTTCAGGTAGATATTTAGAAGATAATGTTTTATCAAGATTGTTTGGTACGGTAAACAATAGTGGAAATTTGATTTCAGGAGTTAGGTCTCTTTATGCTGATAATGGAACTACTATTTTAAAAAGTAATAGAATGTTAACACATAAAATTTTAATTCCTAAAAACTTTAATGACATTCTTGTAAACACAGAAGCTATGCGAGCAGTATTGACGAGAACCGCAACAGGTCTGCATAAGTTTAATGAAGACTTCACAGCTAAAAAGCAGTTTAAAAATTTTTCAAAAGCCTTAGCTGATGTATTAAATGCACATCCAAATTTTATTGATATGGAAACACAATCAGACTTAGGCAATGCAGACGTAAGAGATGATTATCCACAAGACCCAAATCACGTTGTGGCAAGATTAAGACATATGTTTATAAATGTTGACGTAATACAAGAAGCATTTTTAGGTTCAGTTAATAAAGATTTTTGTAGTAGACAAGTTTTTCCAAGTAATGCTTTTGTTAGTGAAAAAAAAGTTGAAGGTATTGGTGCTGATGTAGATTCTGTAATGTTACCAGCATATGCTTCATATAATGTTGAATGGTTAGGTAAAGATGAAATAAATTTCTTTTTTCTTGAACGAGAAAAAGTCTTTCATCCTGATGCGTGTGTTGATTCTGTAAAAGAAGGATTAGATAATCTCTATAGTACAATTTCATCTAACTTTCATAATTTTCCAAATTTCGAAGTAGGTGGTAATCCACATTTACCAGGATTTTTACAAGTCTATGATTTACGTTATAGTAAACCTGATGGCTATTATGAATTTGAAGTGTTTAGTAAAGATTCGATTGTTAAAAATTTAGAGTTTAATAGTAAGGTACCAAGAAATGTAGAATTGGCTGCAACCTTTGGAGCAAGTGTAAGTAATGTTAGTGACGGTTTAGACTCTATTTTAGGTGGAAGAAATGCAGGTGTATGGGATGATTTATTACATGGATTAGATAGAAGTATAAATAAGATAGAAGTAAAAGACCAAACTAAAATGCGAGGTATGTCTTTTAATTCAAGTGAGTATGTAAAGAGTACACGAGAGTCAATTGGTGAAGGTTATGTAAAAGCTGTACAAGAAGCTGCAGCTGAACAAGGACAAATATCATCATTACAATATGATGCTAACCCAATGGGAAGTGTAAATGTAATGCTGACAGGAGATGAAAGTGGAACTACTATGGCTGAAGCTATAAGAGATGAAGCTAGCGTAGTAGAAGGAGTTAATGTAGCAGCCAAAGCATTTAGCAATTTAAAAACATTGAAATTATCAAATTCTGATACTCCGCCACCATCAATGTATGGTATCCCAAGAAATTACATCCACAGAAAAGATACTCCAAAAGTTGAACAAGAAGATGATACGGAAAAGGCTGTTAGAGAATTATATCCAAACATAAACGAAGGTTTAGCACAAATGTCTGATATGATTAATAGAATATTTTCACTTAGTGGTGCAACATATGTCGAGGAAAAACTTGTAAAAGGTGGGGAAATGACTTCTGTTAATGCTGAGTTTGGAACAATTAAAAATCCTCAAGTTTCTCATAATAAACTTCATAATTCTACAATGCAATTCACAACAACAACTGCAGAATATGTTGGAGGTGACGGCACTGCTCAATTATTAGCTTTTGGAACTCATTCTGATTATCAAGGATATATTGATTATATAATTTATCAAGATGAACAAAGTGCTTTGAGTGCATTAGCAGGAACTATTAGTTATTTTGAATTAAGTATGACTATTGATGGTATAGCAGGTATATTACCAGGAGAAGCATTTACTATAAGTTATCTACCTGATTTAATTGGTGATTATTTTTATTTTATCGTTAAGAACGTAGAACAGACTCTTACCGAAACAGGTTGGGAAACCACTATAACTGCACTACAAAGAAGACGTTTTAATACTACGGTATCATTGAATACAATGGAAAAACAAATGATTAAGTTGAAAAAGGTCGAACAAAAGAAGATTGAACCTAAAAAAGATAATATTGACCCAGGATTTCCACCAGCTGATGATAGAATACCTCCTGAACTTGATAATGCTGAACCAATAATAGGAACAGATGAAGACCAAACAACTGATATTATCTTTCCTCCTCCTCCATATCCAGCAGCACCAACATCTTCATATGATTATGATGCAGAGTTTGATTATGAATTACCATTAGACAAGTTAGAATTTGAAACCTTTAAGTTCGACCCACCACCGCCAAGACCATTTTTACCATACTCCTTTGAAGAAAGTGATACGGCAGAAATTATTATGGAAATGACAGATGGTCAAGTATCAATACAAGGATTAGAAAATTCACCAACAAAAGAATTTTCAATATATCCTAATGGAGAACCAAATGCAGTTCCTGTACAATTTAGTCTTGGTGTAACTGACATATTAACAGATAAAGAATTTTGGTCTATGGTCAACGCATTTGAAGTACAATATGGACCAGTTGGTTATGACAAAGATGCAATCAAATCAATGTTAAGAGAAATATATGAGGGACCATTAACAATAAGAGGTGGTAACTTTGATTTTGCAAATAAAAAATTTACAACTGAAGAAAGACTTGGTGATTCTGAGGCAGCAATGGGACAATGGGACCAAGCAAGAAATTTTAATTTTTATGTTGCAAAACGTACAACACCTGAGGGTGAAACTATAATGGAATTATTAGATAGAATGAATAAGGCTCAAAAGTCTATTGGTAATGACCCTAAAAATACGATGAAGGATAGTGTTGGAGCAAATAATGAATATTATGACGACATTATCTATAAGATATTAACAGAACCTGAAAGAACTAAAATAACCGTTTTACCAGGTAAAAAAGTTGAACCTGAAAAGCCACCTGAACCAAAATTACCACCACCGCCGCCCGAAGAACCCATAACATTAGAGACGGCAGCAAAAGACCCTGAACCGGAACCTAAACCTGAAAAGAAAGAACCACCTGTACCAATAAAAATGGGTTCTGCTTATGTTTCAGGGTTTAGAGCTCCTGAATTAGATGATGGAGGTAAACAGCCAACACCTAAGCAAGATGCAGCTAAATTATTATTAAATAGACCTGGTGACCCATTCTTATTTTATAATAATGGTGAATATGATAATGACTTGATATACGATATCGTGAATGGTTGGAGAACGAAAGATTCAGCTAAAAAAGGTGAAAAGTACAAAGCTAAAGACGAAAATAAAGCTATAAACAGATGGATTAGGTGCTATTTCTTTGATTCTTTTTTACATCCACAAGTAAAAGAAGGTGAACCACGTGATTTTAATGTTATAGCACAAAATTATAGAAGACTTATGTCGGAAGATAAATTTAAAGCTGTAAGAGAAATGGACTATCGAGCAACAAGAGCAACAATAGATGGTTTACCAAAAATATATCCTAATGCCTTGTATCAAGGTGAAAAACGAGAAAAAATAATATGGGGAGGTCAATACTTTAACAAGGCTTCTTAAACTATGATAGACTATGACAACATAAGAAAAATACATAGTGATACGGTACGTGTAGTTACTGATGCAGGAAGAGTACCAAATAATAGTACATTTATTTATGCTTCAAATGGATTTTATGTTAAAGCAGGTACTCCTTATCACATACATTATACATCAGATTTACAAGAACATTTTATGACGGGTGCAAAACATAGTATTACTTCAAGAATAATTAAAAAGGTAAGAGAAAAGACTAATTTTCAACTCTATACTGAAAATCGTGGAAAAAAATATACAATTTTGGAACCATTACAAGTAAAGGGTACACCAAATTCAAATGATTATATCGAAGGTTTTTTTGTACGTTATTTTGCATTAAAATTAGATAGTGAAGATGCGCCAATAGAAGTAAATGCAGATTTTGAATCTCCTCTATATGATGTACATAAAATAAATTGGGTTATAGCTGGGTCTAAAACTGAAGTTAAATATACAAATAATAGAAGTTCTAAAGAGTTTAGATTACGAAGTCCAAGATTTAAAAAGATTTTAACTAATCCACTTGAGTATTACATTGAACCATTTAAGAGTGAGTTTCAAGAGACTTTAGAAAAATTAGGATTAGGAAATGTAAAACGAGATAAAGATGGTAACATAATGAAACCTGAAGCAGGTAATGCTCCTATGAATACAGAAGAAACTACGACAAGTGGTACATCAATATCACAAACACAAAATCTTCCTTCAGGTTTTAATGCTGGTTCAGGTCCTCCACCAGGATTTGGAACAGGAGGTAGTGGTGGCGGAGGAGGTGCCGGAGGCTACTAAAAAACACTTGACATTATCAATAAAAGGTTATATATTAACACGTGGTTATAATAGAGAAGTACACCCAATTTGAAACCTTTAGTGAGGAATATCACTCTTCAGATTGGGTATTTTTACATTTTATAGGAAGTAAGAACAAACATCCATTAAACGATTATCCGTTAATGTTATACGTACGGACATCAAACGATAATGAGTACATTCTATCTTTTGCACACGATGAGGCAGCTGAATTAACTTTAGATGCATTGACATATTTAGATAATGATAAACCAAAATATGTAGCAGATATTAAAGCAGTATGTCACTTTACTAACTTTCGTAATGTTATCGATTTACAACAGGCAGAATTTCAAGAACACGGAAATTTAATTGATAATCAAGTCTTTTTAACTACATCGCATAGATTCTTTTATTCTAAAGGTATGAATAATTACGTGGTTCCCTTAATGAAACATTTAGAATGTTGTCAAGATTTATTCACTAATTATAAAGAAAATATTGGAGTTGAATATAATGACTTTTATCGTGATGCCAATAAAGTATTTGCAGAGGTCGAAAGAGCAGGCTTATACGTAAATCCTTTAAAGGTTCCAAGAGGTCAGAGCGATAATATCTCAAAAGATTATTTGATGTTTACTAATTATAATGTATTGACATCTACAGGTAGACCAAGTAATACTTATGATGGACTTAATTTTGCAGCATTAAATAAAAATGATGGTTCACGTAAAATGATAGAAAGTAGATACGATGAATTGATTGAATTTGACTTTGATGCTTATCACGTAAGATTAATTGGTAAGATTATTGGTTATGACTTTGGTACTGAAAGCGTACACGAACATTTTAGTAAATTATATAATGTGTCTTATGAAGAATCAAAATCAATGACTTTTAAATATTTATATGGTGGTGTTCCTGATGATATAGCAAAAAATCACGAATTTTTTGGTAAAGTTAAAGATTTTTACACTAAATTATGGTCACGTTTTAACAGAGATAAAGTTTTCTTAACTGATATTTATAAGAGAAGGATTACGTTAGACGTAAAAGAGTTTTATCCTTCAAAACTTTTTAATTATATGATACAAAGTTTAGAAACAGAACGAAATATCGTAATATTAAAGAGTTTATTAAATGCAACAAAAGACTTTGAAAGTAAATTAGTATTATATCATTATGATAGTTTTTTGTTTGACTATAATAAAAACGATGGAGATAAATTTGTTGAAATTGTCCAAAAAGAGTTACAGAGAGATGGATTTCCTGTCAAGATGAAACGAGGTAAGAACTACGATGAACTCATTTGATAAATTACTTACCGAAATATCTTGGTTATATGATAAAGGGTATCCTGATTTCAGTATAAAAGAAGATAGAGAAGCATTATATGATTATCTCTTATCCATAGGATTTCCACATTCTGCTGTTATAGAATTATCTGAAAGATTTATTAGAGA
>MDSZ01145356.1_pt1 | contig 10731 bp, 9 predicted proteins | sample 811201 | NCBI WGS metagenome assembly MDSZ01 (sample SAMN05326647, study PRJNA326480) | marine metagenome | isolation source: seawater | place: Indian Ocean: North | collected 2010
AACAATATTGTAGATACCATCAAAAATTAAAAAAAATATTTATTAAGCATATATACATGGCGAGTCAACTATTTAAAACACAAGTATCCAAGAAAAGTTTTATAACATTTTTATTGAGCTGTTGTGACGTTGATTATGAAAATAGTGTTGTGATTATGAATAATAATTCGTATAAAAGGGCACAATTAGCAGAAACACTGCAACCTTTTCTAGACTCGATCATTGAATGTTATCATAAATCCAAGCAACATTATGTATCTCGTAAAATGAATTATACAAGATTAATAACTGTTATAAGGCAGATTTGCAAAGATAATAAAATACCTTATGTTTCGAAAATTAAGTATGATAGATCGTCATACGAAATTATCTATTATATTTGTTTTGAGAAAGATGTTTTATTGAGAGATCAAAAGTAATTTTCCCATTACTGTGTCACTTTCAATTGCCTGTCTTGCAGATAATCTTGCAAACCATTGATAATCAGTTCTATTTAGAATATCACATTGTGGAAAGTAAATACCTAATGCCAAAGGTGAAAAATCAATAAAACTGTTGCCAATTAGCCTATCTATATTGACAACATTTCCATCAACATCAGAAGATCCTGTCATTTTTGGCTCAAGTACGTTTACTCCAGATCTAGGTGTTAAAAGCCATCTGTCTGCATTTCCTTCAAAAACACTTTCTGCAGTATAATCATTAGAAACCTGGTGTTCCAAATATTGAATATATTCCTCCATAATTGGACAATCTTTTTGACATCCCATCATTTTATTTGAGACCATAAAGTCTACATTTGCGCTTGTAATATTACGATCTACCATTGAAGCGACCATAATACAGTTATTTGCTGTCATTTTGTTATACGTGCAAGCTAGATTTTTAGTGCATAAAAATGATGGTGGAACAATTAAGCCACCATAACTCTTTAAAATGCGTGCCATAGCTAAATCTCTTAGTTTTCCACGAATAGGATCCGCTACTCTTGACATGTCAATATTCCATCCAGGAATAATATTTACAAATGAATCATCATCTATTAAACATACATTAAATGAACCACCGCATTTATCGATGATAGACTTAATTGTTAACAAAATATATGGTTGATTAAGATCTATTGTGTTTCTAGAAAAAAAACTTGGCCAGTTTCTAGCATTAACATTATATTCATTATGAATCCAAAGAATAGGAAGTTTGCTCTTCGCTAAAGAGGAATCACTTACTAGATACCTTTTCACGATCTCATAATTTCTAATCTGCTCATCCTGTTCTGTATGATCTTTGAACTTCTCATATGCTACAGATACAGCAATAAGAACTCCGATTGTCACTATGTATTTGAGATAATCCATATATATAGAGACGATACAATTTTTTATCTATCCGAATTAGTTAGTTTAAGAAGTGAACTAGCCGCGGCTTTATTAATTTCACGAAAATGCTCATCTTGTTTTGCCAAGGAGAATGCACGATAAGTGTCACTTTGTATTTCAGCTTCTTTTTGTTTTCGATATTTTTCATCATGGTCTTTCATATCATAGCTTGCTACCTCGTGCGCTCTTTCTCTCCTGTAGGCATCCATACTACTATGTTTTTTTCTTGATGTATAATCTTCTTCTGTTACAGGAACAACTGACTCAGTATAAGCAGTTTTAACATCATCATATTGCAAAGATGAAAATAAAGATGAATGATTACTTCCACCAGCGCCTGTTAAACTGGTTCCACCATCACCACCCATTTCTTTTATCCCGTCATAAACTATTAAACTTCTGAGGGATGCTTTCTTTTCTCTAATCATTTCATCCATTTCATTTCTATTTTTAGCTTGTTCTATATCCTGTTCTTCTTTTAGCCAATCACCATGACCATCATTTTCATTATTAATAGTAACGTGCTTTTCAAACATTTCATTAAATATTTTATTGAAATCTTCTCTCTGAGATAACTCCTTCCATGCATTACTATGATCTTGAGACTCATCTAATTCGTTGCTTGAATATTGTCGTTTAATACATGTATCCTGTTCTCCTCTTTTTCGTACCTTAAATACGTTATATAATAAACGATATGCTGATGTATAAAATAAAAAGTATTTGGGATCTAGTCCAGATTTATCTGGATGAGTCATAAGTACTATTTTCTTGGCAGCTCTCATTTCTTCTTCATCAAAGTTTACATCAATCTTAAAAAGATTGAATATATCATTCAGTGAATAATTTGATATGTTAAGGTCAATTTGTTCCATATCTAATATGATTTATTATTATTTTAAGCTTTTTTAATTGATGCAGCTTTATACATTGCTCTTTGAAAAAAGCTATTATGATCAGGCTTACTAGATGATAAAACAGAGTCATCTGGAATATACCATTTTTCATAATCACGATCTTTTACTGGATGCCACGAAAGGATGCATGGAATACCTGTTACCATTCTCTTTTTTTTAAGAAACATATACAGATCTAGTGCTTCATCTATGTCTATGACAGCAATAATCACATTATCAGGCATATCACTAAAATAATCTGTACATAGTTGTGCTACACTTTTACACGGTTGACACCAGTTTGCGGAAAACTTCAAAAGAAGTGTTTTATCGCCCTCTTGATCAATACACTTTATAAGTGATTCAAGATTAGGTTGTTCAAGTTCAGTAATAATATCTCGAGTTTCCATAATATTATTACTATTCGATTATCTTTATATTTTGACTTATTATTTATGCTGTTTCTGACTGTTCACCTTCAGTCTTTGAATGTTTCCCTTGTTGCCGAAGTTTTTGTAGCTTATGTTGTAGGTTATGATATTTCTCCTGCTCCATCTTTATGACTTGCTCCTGTTTCCGCAGAAGCTCCGATGCCACAGCTAGCTGCGCCTCTATTTGTTGTTCTTCATCTTTGTTCATTCCACCTTTCTTACCTTTATGATTATGTCGTCTCTTCTTTGTTGCATGGCGCTTTGCTTTTCTGCCACGTTTATTAGTCTTACCGCGTTTTCCTGTCTTTCTTCGTTTTGCTGTCTTTCCACGTTTAGCTTTCCTTCTTCGTCTGGTTTTCTTACGACCGCCCATCAAGCTGCATGCTTGACACGCTTCATCTTTCTCTCCGCGTGCAGTTCGACGCTCTTGTCTCTTTTCTCTCAACTCAGTTTCGAGGGCATTTCGGTCACTAATAGACATATCATTCTTGCGATCTTTAAGCATACGTTCGATCACAGCAATTCGGATTCTCAATTCTCTATCGTGCAATGGATCTATACTCATTTATATCATAAAGAGAGAAAGTTATTATCTACTTAATTAGATCTAACGCACAAGGACGAGTTGTAGTTTCTAATTAACACAGATATTTGGTGTTATAAAAATGCAGTCTATTCCAATTTTAGATATTCTTTTACCAATTTATCAACTTCCTCAATAGATTTGGTTGCACCGATTACATGACCTTCCCAGAAATACTTGCAATAAGAATATTCAACAGTATAAGAAACTTCATTTATCCAATGACTTTTCTCTTTATAAATATTGCTTTGCAACTTACTTGGAAGAAGATGGTAACATGAACTAGGGATTACGTAAGTAAGTTGCGTGAGAGGATGCACTGGACCATTATTGGTTTCTGTAAAAAAATCAACATCAAAATAAGGAACATATTTTTTCAAATCTTGCAATAGAGGAGGATACTCATATTTGTAATACCAATTCCAATCAGGACAACCACTTGTATAATATTTTAATGTCCATTCTAATCCTGAAATATAATTCATAGATACAGCTTTACAAAAATCTTCATTATTCTCCGATTCAAACAATGATTTATAATAACGATCTTGCCATCCATGACTAAAAGGATCAATATAAAGCTCTTTTGCTCTATCAAGCAATGGCATATTATTCAATCGACTAGCAATAGGGTCATCACCTTCTCTAAGATAAACGACACTTCTAGCTTGCTTATCTCTAATTACATGCTCGGTCTGAAAATATTCTTCTTCTTCATTAGCAAGAATACTGAAAAAAGCTCTCATATTTTTCCAAACAATCTTATCACCCTTGGTTATATTTCCATTCTTACTAATTGTCTGTTTATATGCTGAAGTAATTCTATCAATTCCATCTGTTCGAATATTTAATGCTGGAAAATGAGGAAGAAAGTCATTTCCTAGTAGGAAACAAATGAATATATAGTCATAAAGACGCTGTTTTTGAGATGTGTTAGTAATATCATCTCCATCGTTTAATTCTTTTGTAATAGCTTCACCCATCTCTTTCATGTTTAATACATAGTTACAATTGGGCTCAAGAGACGAGTCTATACTTTTAATAAATTGTGGAGTTTCCCTATACAAATATAGTTCATTTGATATGTGAAGGTGATTTAATGTAAGCATAATAAGGTCTGCATCTAGACCGTAAATTGCAGTTTTACTTTGAGAATGATAACTTACATTATCACGAATATATTGAAATATTTTTTGCTCACCTTCACCAGGTTCATCACTAGTAGAAATTATAATTTTCTTTACTGAATACTTGGTTGGGTCAGAAAATGCTAATTTAATTTGTTTACCTAATTCTTCCATAAATTGTGTTCCAGGAGTAATAGCTGTGGTATCCCAATTTGAATCATTAGATTGACCAAGTAATTCATAAATGTTTTTTTCAATATGGCTTCTTGTTCGCCTTGTAAGCTGCTGACACATTTTAGCTCTAGGAGCTACTCCATCAAATGCAATCATTACATGTCCATCTGGATTTACACTTGTTATATATTGATCTAGTTTTGAAATAGTTTCTTTTATTACTGCCGCCTCGAAGTTTTTTGGTATTTTACTTTGTTGTAGTATATCTCTAACTGCATCATAGATGATGGAGTTAGAATCAAAATAAATATTATTAACTTTATGAGAAGGTGTTAATTTCGAAAGTACATTTCTATACTTTCTGATAACATGAGAGTAATATTTGGGAATACCCATAGCTATAATGAGATCATTCTTTCCTTTTAAACCAAAATAATTAAGCTTATAGAGAGATTTACTTTTAATCGTTATGTTGAAAAGGACTAAAATAATAAAATCGCAATAACTATAAATGCCGAATAGTAAAAACACGAATGTTAAGAAAAATAAGAATGAGATTCTAAATGATTCATCTAATTTTTCTTCAAACGTCAATGAAATGCTTTTAAGTTTTAGAACAATTGTTCAAAAAACTATTATTAGCTCTCAGGCATACAAGAATAGTGATGTAATGACTGCGAATGATTTGAAACAATCTCTTGAATCACTACATAGGGTTTACACACAGATTGATAATCTTGAAAAATCTATAAAGGAAAATGTAGTAAGTAAAGATAATATAGTAAAGGATTTACAAGCAATCACTAATGATCTTTCGGCAGTTTTTAAAAGTTATGGAACTAGTAATCTCACTGATTTACTCAATGTATGTTTAGGTAAAGATTACATTGCAAATAATATTGAATCAGAGGGTCAAGATAGTATTAATCGATTTGAATTATTACAAAAATATGCCAAACCTATAGGTTATAAGAGTATTACATGGAAGAATGATCCTCCAAAAGAACCTGTACAAATTAAAAAGAATAGGATTGTCGAAGATATATCCATTGCTGAAGGTGCCAAAACACTAGATGCATTCGATTTGGCTAGAACTATGAGGGGTTTTCATACCAAAGTATATGGCATTAAGGTATCTTTTAGACAACCTAATGAAAGGAAAACGTTGATTGTAAACTTTTTAGTAGATGATGTCATGCTTGAATGTGCTGGGTCATCATTTATTAACAATCGCCTGAGAGTACTTCATAATGAAAAAAATCCTTCAGATAATGAATCAGAACAACAAATATTTTTTAGATTTCTTGGATGCCTTACAATCAAAGATCTACTTGTCTATAGTGATGATGAACTCATACACCGTTATGTAGGTTATTGCAATCAGGTTTCACTTATTAAACAAAAAACGATTACACAAGTTACTAAAGAGTTTTTGGGTAATGAATTGTTTTTGCAACGCAATACACTTATGCAATTATTGCTTAGATCTGATGAGCATGAATATCAATATCTAGCGTATTTACTCTATGATCTATTGTCAAATGATAACAATGGTAGTGTTGATACACATGAACAAACCCTGTTGTTTGATAGTTTGCCTTGGAATGTTAAAAAATATTTCAGGGATGCAATGAAGCAGACTATTAATTATACTAACAATTTATCTAGCTTTGATAACGCCAAGATACCTCTTGAACAGCAGATTTGTTTAATGAAAGCGGATGAATCAGTTAAAGAAAAAGCTATGTTAAAACTTAAAGAAGTAAAGGCTAAGTCAGAGGATTCCGGTTCTAAGGCTCGTCAATATCTTGAAGGTTTACTTAGAGTACCATTTGGTATTTATAGAAATGAGCCTATTTTAAGCGTTATATCTGAATCAACTGATGAGTTTACGTCTATTGTTGATAAAACTCAAGAAGCACAATGTCCTGTAGAGTGCTTTCCTCTTCAAGAAAAATATAATGGTCTTGAAGTAAGAAAATATTCAAATGCATTACTTGATACATATGTTCCTAACTTGAAATCTAAATATTCTAAAAAGATTTGCGCTGCTTTAACAAAATGTAAAAGAAACACTATTATTGCGAATGTTTGTCACATTAATACCTACATTAAAAATAATAGTCTTGATCATCCCAAATTGCTTCATTCTGGGAAAAAAATATCTTATATGCAAAGCAAGATATGTGATTTTATTGAAAAGTTTAGTTTAAAGCCTAGTATTCTCTCTGAGGTTGCTGAATTGTGTGGGCAAAAACAGGAGATTTGTGATTTAATTCCTGCAGTTGAAAAAAGTGTAATGACTATTAGTAAAAACATCTCTAAAATAACTGATTACATGAGTGATGTACATTTAACACTTAATAAAGCTGTGCATGGACATGATAAAGCTAAAAGACAGGTTGAGAGAATTATAGGACAGTCGATAAGTGGAGAAAGAACAGGCTATTGTTTTGGTTTTGAGGGACCACCTGGTGTAGGTAAAACCTCACTTGCTAAGAAGGGAATTGCGAGCTGTTTAAAAGATAACGAAGGTTCTTCAAGACCATTTGCTTTTATTGCAGTTGGTGGTTCTTCTAATGCCAGTACATTAGATGGTCATAATTATACTTATGTTGGTTCAACGTGGGGTAGAATTGTAGACATCCTCATGGAAACAAAATGCATGAACCCTATTATTTTTATTGATGAGCTTGATAAAGTAAGTAGGACCGAACATGGTAAAGAAATTATTGGCATTTTGACACATTTAATTGATCCTACACAGAATGATTCATTTCAAGACAAATATTTTACAGGAATTGATCTTGATCTATCTAAGGCCTTATTTGTTTTTTCTTATAATGATGTTGACTCAATTGATCGTATTTTACTTGATCGTATTCATAGAGTTAAGTTTGATCATTTGACTCTTGAAGATAAGCTAACAATTACAAATGAATATTTGTTTCCAGAGATTTATTCAAAGATGGGACTTGATGGTGTTGTTAATATTAGTAATGACGTTGTTGAATATTTAATAGAGGAATATACATGCGAACCTGGTGTTAGGAAGTTAAAAGAGATTCTATTTGAAATTGTTGGAGAGATAAATCTAAGCGTCCTTCAAGAATCAACTAATTATGAATTGCCTATTGATGTCTCTATTAGTGATATTAAAAACAAATATCTAAAAGATAGACATGAGTTTAGAGCTAAAAAGATTCATACAGAACCAAGGGTTGGATTAATTTCTGGATTATGGGCTAATGCGCTTGGAAAAGGAGGTGTACTTCCGATTGAGGTATCATTTTGTCCTTCTGCCAACTTTTTAGATTTAAAATTAACAGGTATGCAAGGAGATGTTATGAAAGAAAGTATGACGGTAGCTAAAACACTAGCATGTTCACTTGCTGAGAAAGATCTTGGAGCCAAAAAGATGGGTGCTTTATTGAAAAAATGCGAAGAATCGAAAATGCAAGGTATTCACATTCACGTCCCAGAAGGTGCAACGCCAAAAGATGGTCCATCTGCTGGTACTGCAATTACAGTAACATTATATAGTCTTCTAACTAATAAGAAAATTAAACATGATGTAGCTATTACGGGTGAAATGTGTTTACAAGGTAAGGTTACAGCAATTGGTGGTTTGGATTTAAAGATTTTAGGGGGTATTCGTGCAGGTGTTAAGACATTCATTTATCCAAAAGAAAATGATAAAGATTTTGATGACTTCATGGAAAAATACAAAGAAAACCCATGTATTGAAGGTATCTCATTTGTAGAGGCTTCTACAATAGACGAAGTTCTCAAGATAGTGTTTGTATAAAGCAATAATATCTACATACTATATATATTATGGCTGGTATTGAATTATCATTATCTAATGTACTGCAATTAATGGCTGCATTGTCACCTATATTAATAGCATTTTTCATGTTAATGCTTTCATTTATGAACCAGAATATGAAGGGTATTGTTTTCATTGCAGGAGCAGTCTTGGCTACATTTCTAAATCACTTCCTTCAAAATATGATGAAGAGTGAAGTAGACCCAAATGCTTCGTATACGTGCAATATAATAGATATTCCCTATCTAACTCGTTACAACAGTCCATCTACAAGCAGTTTATTTATAGCCTTTACATTTGCCTACTTGTTTTTGCCTATGAAGTATAATAATCAAATGAATTATGCAGTTATTGCTGCTTTAATGGGTCTATTTTCTCTTGATGCTGTTAGTAAAGTTACTAATAAGTGTACGACTGTTGGGGGAGCTGTATTAGGTGCACTTGCAGGATTTATAATGGGTGCTATGTGGTATACAGTATTTCATGTAGTTGGTGCAGACGAATTGCTTTATTTTGATGAAATGGATAGTAACGCAGTAAGATGCGAACGTCCATCAAAACAAACTTTTAAATGTTCTGTTTACAAGAATGGTAAGTTAGTTAGTTCTAATATTGCTTAGGCTAATATTTCGAAAGATGCTTGATTTTCTTTTATAAAGTTAAACATCTTTTCCACAGCATTGACTCTAGACATTGTATACATCATACTACGCTCACCAGGTACATTTCTTTTCATAATAGCTACAAAATTATTAACTATAGGATATAATCTTGCTTTTTCGTACTTTGTTTTGGCATCTTCAAATGATACTTGTTGTTTTTTTGTTCTCATATTCACTAGATTGTGAAACTTCCACCAAAATGCTTGTAATTCATCTCTTGTATTAATTTTTATTCCATTTCTTCTAGCTTGTGAAAAAGTTTCCTTAGCATGTTCACTGCATTCAGGACAAGGAAGATTCACACATACATTATACATCAAACTCATTAATTTATTAATTATTTCTTTATCATCAGTTTTCATTTTGAATGATAAGCCATGAAATAAATGCCAACATGCATTACCCCATTCTTGTTTTGTACTCATGATATAATATATAAAGATTATACCATTATTCTACTAAACGATGTCACTAAATGCAAATAAGAAAACTCCTTCAGTTAATATAACTGTTGAAGGAGGATTTGACTTTTGGGCTGCACTCGAAAAAGAAGATACAGAAACATGTGATGACAACATATGTCTTTTAACACAAGAACCACTTACTTTAAATTACATTACAATGCCTTGTGGACATAAATATAATTATGTGCCCATTTGTAAAGAAATATCAGCTATGAAGTCAAAAACACAATATTACACTGCTGGCATTAAACTTATGCGAGGACAAACATTCTGTCCTTACTGCAGGCAGGTATTTAATAAGCTTTTGCCAAAGATACCTTGGGATAATTTTACACCTGATAAATACGTTTGTTCTTCAACAAATTATATTGAACACCGCACTTGTCAACATATATTTCAATCTGGAAAAAGAAAAGGATTATGTTGTGGTAAAAAGAATGCATTTGATACTGAATATGGGACTTATTGTTCTCAACATGCATATAAACATAAACCTGTCTCCAGTACTGGTAGTAAGAAAAGTAAAATGAAATCTGTAGGTGATTTAGATGAAAATGGTAAGAAGCTATGGAATAAATATAAGGTAATACAGCTGAAAGATATTCTAAGGAAGCATAAATTACCTGTATCTGGTGCTAAGGCCATACTTATTACTAGACTATTGAAGGCAAATATTGAACTTGATTAAATTATTATGTAGATAATGTAATAATTTAACTTTTTTAACAAGTTTTCAAAGACTCTCAAATATTTTCAATGAATTGGTGAAATCCACCCAAATATTTTTGAGAATTGAAAACAGGGTAAAAAACGTGATTTATTTAGACACCCTAGGTAACTTTTTTGATACTTTTTAAAAATCATGTAGGACCCTTATGTAGGACTTAAAAAAGGGCACTAATAACTTGTTTTTGAAAGGATTTAGGAATAGCATATAATGCTCATATATAGCATATAAAATATGCAAAAATATGCACCTGCCTCGAATGGTAATAAAAAGCCGAAGTTTTATTGTGAAAAATGCGACTATGGTTGTAATAGACGTTTTTTGATGACTCAACACGAAAAAACACAAAAACACCAAATGCTCAAAAATGCTCAAAAATGCTCAAGTCCTACAGAGGACGAAAAAACTGAAAATGACCTACATATATGTAAGTGTGGTAAGAGATACAAGCACGTGCAG
>MDSZ01068970.1_pt1 | contig 10730 bp, 6 predicted proteins | sample 811201 | NCBI WGS metagenome assembly MDSZ01 (sample SAMN05326647, study PRJNA326480) | marine metagenome | isolation source: seawater | place: Indian Ocean: North | collected 2010
CATTAGCCGCTGCTAGAATGGCTGCTGCACAAACAGCTATCACGTCTATTCTTGCAACAGATGTTAAAATTGGTGAAGATGATGAAACCAAGATTGACTTTGAGACTGCAGACGAAATACATTTCTATGCAGCCAACGCTGAACAGGTGTTTGTATCAGATGGTGTATTTGGTCCACAGACGGATAGCGATGTAGATCTAGGCACAACAGGTGTAAGATTTAAGGATGCTTATGTTGATAGCGTGACGGTTACAGGCGATGTAGCTGTCGGTGATGACATCACAGTTACAGGTAGAGCAGTTGGAAGCCAAGACGCTGACCAAGCCAGCACTGGAGATGGCGGCACGATCACTATGGATTTAGCGGATCACAATAATTTTGAAGTGAGTATAGGTCACACCACCACACTTACATTTAGTAATCAAACTGTAGGACAAACTGGATGTATATTCTTGGATAAAACTAGTTCAAGTGCCGTGAGTTTCAATACGATAATAGCTATAAATGCGGCCTCACAGACAGCTTTGTCTACTGCTGGGGTTTATCTGTTAACGTACATGGTAAAGGCTTCGGCTGGCACGGGAAGCATTTTAGTTTCTGTATCAGGTGCATTGACTGCAGACGGATAAAGGCAAGAAGTATGGGTCTATTACATGGAGTAGGTGCAGGTCTTGGTGGTGCGGGTGATTCTGGCGGTGCGCTAGGTTCGTTTTATGGCCACACCATTGACCAGTCTTTACGCTTTAATGATGATGATGATGCAAATATAAAACGTGATATTGTCACTTCAGGGAATAGAAAAACATGGACTTGGAGTGCTTGGGTTAAAAGGGGAAATCTTGGCGGCTCTAATGGTCAATATTTATTTACTGATGGCAGATCTAGCTCTTTAAGCAGTTTTAACTTTGATAGTAACGATAAACTTTACGTTCAACTATACGCTGGTGCGGCTAGATACAAACTAACTAATCAGGTGTTTCGTGATACTTCAGCTTGGTATCATTTTGTGTGGCGCGTAGATACAACACAAGCAACTGCTGAAAACAGAAGCCGTGTTTATGTTAATGGAACACAGATAACATCTTGGAGTACAGAGCAAAATGTCAACCAAGATACTGACTCAACAATTAATGAGTCTGGCAATGATCATTTGATTGGGGGTTACAGTAGCGGCACTTCAAGAAATTTTGATGGTTACATAGCAGAAGTTAATTTTATTGATGGCACAAGCTATGGTCCAGACACTTTCGGTGAGACGAAAGACGGAGTGTGGATTCCAAAAGAGGTATCAGGCGTATCATACGGAACCAATGGTTTTTATTTGCCGTTTTCACATGACACTGTATCTGAAGGGTTTACACCTGTTTTATATGAAGGCACAAGAGTAGCTGACACTATAGTTAGAGGTGTTGGCTTTACTCCAGATTTAGTGTGGGCAAAACGAAGAGATGGTGTACAAGAAGGCAGAATTACAGATAGTGTTCGTGGCACAAACCGACAATTAAGACCAGCGACAACCAACGCAGAAACCACTTTTTCAAACGCTGTGACGAGTTTTGATGCTGATGGTTTTACTCTTGGCGTAGATCATAGCTCCGGGAGCCAAAGTTTTAACTATTATCAAGATAGTCACGTCGCTTGGTGTTGGGAAGCTGGTGGTGCGCCTACAGCAACTAACAGTGCTGGTGCAGGGGCCACCCCAACAGCAGGATCAGTTAAAATAGATGGGTCAAATCTTGGCTCTGCACTATCTGGTACAATACCAGCAACTAAATTGACGGCTAATACAAGTAAGGGTTTTAGTATTGTAGGTTGGACAGGCACTGGTTCGGCAGGAACAATAGCGCATGGACTGAACGGTGCGCCAGAGTTGATAATTGTAAAAAACAGAGATGATTCATCAAAAGGTTGGCCTACACAGGTTACTGCACTTGGTAATAATTATCTTGAGCTAGACGTTACGTCTGATACCTTTACAGGTAGCACATATTTTAACAATACAGCTCCAACAAGTTCTGTTTTTTCTGTTGGCACCGCTGGCTCTACTAACGCATCAGGTGATAATTTCATAGCATATTGTTGGGATTCTATTTCTGGATACTCATCTATTGGCACTTACACTGGGTCAGGTTCAAGTGGAAAAGCAGTGACAGGGTTAGGATTTCGGCCCATGTTCGTAATGATAAAACGGACAGACTCTAGTGGTGGCTGGCATGTTTTTGACAGTGTAAGATTTCCAAGCAATCCAATAACTAAACGGCTTGAGTGGGATAACGCTGAAGCGGAAAATTCTGATGCGACAGTAGACATAGATTTTGATAGTGATGGATTTACATTAAAAACATCTTTTGACAACATGAACGCATCAAGTGGCGAATATATTTTTATGGCGTTTGCTGATACTAGGGATTCTGCTTTTTATAAAGACAACTCTGGCAATCTAAATAATTTTACCCCAAACAATATATTTACCCATGATGTCGTGCCTGATAGCCCGACCAATAACTTTGCTACGATGAATCCTATATATCATTCAGCGTTACAAGCTACTTTGTTGGACGGCAACTTAAAAGTAGACACCGCTGGTTTTAACTCAAACGCAACTAATTATGGTGCAGTATCAACATTTGCTATACCAAAAGATAAAAAGATTTACCTAGAGGTTGAGTGTACTGATGCAACTGGAGCAAATTGGTATGCTGGATTCGCCACACAAAGTGGTTTAGAAGCTGGTACATCAAGCACAAATGTTGGTGGTGCAAGTGCTGTTACATTTTACAATCGTGCGGTGATGAAAAATGGCACACAGTTTCAATATTCAAGCAGTAGTGGAGTTGGTGGTTTAGGTGGCGGTACTTCACCACTTGCCGCTGGTGATATTCTGGGCATGGCTGTGGACGGCTCAAATGGTAATGTCTGGCTCCATAAGAACGGTTCGTACTTCAAAACGATTGCTTCCAATAACGGATCAACAGGAAATACTGGCGACCCAAGCGCAGATTCAGACCCAGTAGCAACCGTAGATAATGTTCCAGCAGAAGATTTGTTTGTCGTGATTGGTGGAAACACAAGCGCATCAGCTATATTTGTAAACTTTGGACAAGATAGTCAAAACGTAGTCAGTGCAAATTCAGATAGCGAGGGGATTGGCACGTTTGAATATGCAGTCCCGACAGGCTATGTTTCTCTTTGTGCCGCTAATCTTACAACCCCAGCAATCGGTCCCACACAAAGCAGTCAAGCTGATGATAATTTTAACACTGTGCTGTATACTGGTGATTCTGACAATGATGTGACGGTCACAAATACATTTGCGGCTGATTGGGTTTGGCTAAAGATAAGAGAGAGTAGTAGCGGTACTACGCAACATTTTTTGCAAGATATAGTGCGTGGATTCGGTGCGTCAAAATCATTAAGTTCTAGCTCTACTGGCTCAGAAGGTTATACTGGCAGTTACCAATCTAGCCATAACATTGTCACAACAAATAGTTCCTTGCGAATTGTTTCACAAGATTTAGCGGAAAATGGCAAAACATATGTAGCGTGGACTTGGAAAGCTGGCGGCAGTGCGTCAAGCAACAGCAATGGCAGTATTACATCAAGCGTATCGGCTAATCAGGATGCAGGGTTTAGCATTGTGACCTACACTGGCACAGGTTCTAACGCCACTGTGGGTCACGGGCTTACCAAAAAACCGGAATGGCTTGTAACCAAATCAAGAGATAGTGCATTGAATTGGAGTTTTTTGCAAATTAACGATATGACCACAGATAAGGTGATGGCTTTACAAGCCACTAATGGTGAGTTTAGCAGTGCGGGTTCATTTATTGAAGGTGACTTTGACGCAACAACCTTTGGTGTAGGCACTGAAACGCCAACAAACAAAAGTGGCGATGATTTTGTGGCCTACTGTTTCCACAGTGTTGAAGGCTACAGCAAGGTCGGGTCATATGTCGGCAACAATAGCACAGATGGCCCATTTTCTTTCACAGGATTCAGACCTGCTTTTCTTCTCTTAAAAAGAAAAGACAGCGCTGCGAGTTGGTTAATATTTGATAATAAAAGAGACACATTTAATCAGATGCAATACCCTTTATTTGCCAACCTTACTAATGCTGAATACACATCAAACCTGCTTCATGTAGATTTTTTAAGTAATGGGTTCAAGATTCGCAATGATACATATGGAGAAACCAACGTAGGCACATACATCTATTTAGCCTTTGCTGAAGCCCCATTTAAATTTGCGAACGCACGATAGGAGATAATTATGCCGTGGAAACTAAATGGTAGCATAATCAAGGAAGGGCGTGGTTGGGTACATAATAATATCCAGCACCCAAAAACTTGGATGCGTTACAGTGATGATTTAAAAAAACAATATGGTTTAATATGGGAAGACCCACCAGCATCAGAAGCTCCATATAATAATAAATTTTACTGGGGTAGACAGACCGATGGCACATTGATTCCAAGAAGCCTAACAGATATTAACGAAGTAGATGAAGACGGTAATGCTTTAAAAGATCCACAGGGCAATCAAATCGTAACACCCGGACTAAAAACCACATGGGTTGCACAGACAAAGCGCACGGCAAACGACAAGCTTGCAGTGCATGACTGGTACATAGTTCGTAACGCAGAAAAGTCCACAGCGATACCTAGTTCTATAACTACGTATAGAGATGCCGTCCGTGCCAAGTGTGCAGAAATAGAGGCAGCTTTGAACGGTGCAGCAAACTTAACAGAATTTATGGCTCTGTTTGAAGATACAACAGATAGTGATGGTAACGTCACGGCTGTAGCAAAAATAAACGACTGGCCTGATGAGATATAATACTTGCTTTTTTAAGCAAAATACTGTAATATAAATAGGAACTATATGACATGGCAGCACTCACAACCGATCAAGACGTTCAACAGGCAGTAGGTGAACTTGCGGCTGGAACAGGGGGAACTACCTCAGTTCAGCAGGTCAATCCTGTTCTTCAGAATGTACAGCCAAGTGAAATACAAGGCACGGCGGGTACGATGCTGGCTCCGCAACCGGGCACCGCTGCTCCAACTGCACAAGGACAAACAACAGGCATAACACCTACAGCACCCGTTGCAAGTAGTCCCACTCTTGGTCAGGTTGGGGCCATCGATGATGTTACTTCAGATGTTCAAGCTGCTGGTCCCATGCAAGCTGCACAGATTACGCAACCTGTAGAAGTAGACATGACAGGTGTTCAGGGGACAGTATCCGCTGGATCAATAGGGACTGCTGCCACACAACAACTTGATCCTCAAGCAACAACTCAATACCAACTATCTCAGTTAATGAACAGCATACAGCAGGGTCAGCCACTTCCCCCGTGGGCATCACCTGCTGTTCGTAAAATAACTGGTGTTATGCAAGCACGTGGTTTAGGCGCAAGCTCTATGGCTGCAGCCGCCATGACACAGGCCGTGTTAGAAGCTGGTGTGGTTATTGCTGCAGATGATGCTAAAAAATATGCAACCATACAATTAGCTAATCTGAACAATGAGCAACAGATGGCACTGTCTAACGCTGCAACATTTGCTGCAATGGATAAAGCAAACTTGAACGCCCGTTTAACTGCTGCTGTAACAAACGCACAATCTCTTCTTGCTACTGAAACAAAGAACCTAGATGCACAACAACAAGCTAATACGTTGAGTTTCAATGCACTCACACAAGCCATGTTCAAAGATGCTGCAGAAGAAAACGCCCGACAGCAATTCAATGCAAAAAATGAAGTGCAGGTAGAGGAGTTCTTTGCACAACTTGGATCACAGGTTGAATCAGCAAATGCAAACCGTGTTGCTGCTATGGAGCAGTTTAACGTAAGTGAGCAGAATGCAATGAATCAGTTCAACAACACCATGCGAGACTCACGTGAAAAATTCAACAGCAATATGCAGTTTGCAATAGACCAATCAAATGTGCAGTGGCGTAGACAAGTAAATACTGCGAACACTGCTTTGCAAAATGAAACAAACCGAATAAATGTGCAGAACGAGTTCAACGCTTCACAGAATGCCCTAAACAACCTGTGGCAGCAGTACAGAGACAATGCTGCTTGGAACTTCCAAAAGGGAGAGTCAAAGCTGCAGAGGGATCACGAGTTGGGTATAATGGCTATGGAGTTTGCAAATACAAACGCCTTATACGACAAAAAACAAAAAGATGATCTTGCTATGGGAGTGGGCAACTGGATAGCAACGTGGGCTGCAAGCTTATAGGAGAGTTAAATGGGATTTAATTTAGGTGACATATTGAAAGTGGCTGTGCCAGCAGTGGCTGGTTATGCTCTTGGTGGTGGTTCATTTGCAGGAGCTTCAGCAGGTAGCTCTCTTATAGCACAAGGAGCACAAGCTTTTTTAAAAAGTCAAGGTGTAGGTGAAAATCAGATGACACAGGGGTTTGTTTCAACCACTGTAGTTCCTGAAGCTAGAACCGTACAAGAATTAACAGCCGGAACACGGGCTGCAACTCGTGCACCACAACTCACACAGTCACAGAACCCTGTTTATCAAATGCCAGAAGTACAGACTGCATTTACCAATCTTTTGAACAATGCACGAAACGAACAGGTTAGACGCATGTTACGGGAGAACGGTTACGACGTGCAACCCACTGCACGGCAGGGAAGAAGGACAGCCGCCTTAGAAGCACCAAAGGTAGAAAAGGTATGAAGATAAATCAAGAACAACCACAGGCGGGAACCATTGAAGCGAAAGATGATTTTGCTATGGCACCGCCGGGATATGGCTTAATCAGTGATAATCAACGTTGGCCGTGGGGACAGCCAGCACGTCAGGTAGATCCTGAAGCTGCTTTACGTCGAGCTATTGAAACTGTTGAACGTCCAAAAATAAAAATGGAAATGCTCAAGTTATTGATGACAGGTGTATCCGTTGAAACAATGGTTGAGGGGTATCTATTTGAACAGTTTCAAAAAGGCGAGTTTATGCCGGACGTTGGTTTATTGATAAAAGGTCCGTTGGCTATGTACCTTGCAAACATGGCAGAAGAAGAGGGTATATTGTATCGTTTCTTTGAAAACAATGACGAGTTTGATAAGGGGACTATGGATGATGAAACATTCTTCCGTATGATGAAACGTAACAACCCGTCGATGTTCTCATTTATCAAGGAAGAAATAAACAGGGGCATACGAGAGGGTACGATGCCTGAAGAAGTGACAGAAGAAAACTTTTTAAGTCAGAGGGAAGCTAAGTAATGGGTATAGGTGCAGCGTTAGCAATGGGCCTTGTTCAAGGCTTTACTAGAAATATACAGGCTGAACAGACACGTCGTCAAGCAGAGGATGAACGTGCCAATGCATATCAGGAGATGATAGCAAAAGCTGTATTAGAAGGAAAAGCTACACAAGAGGGCGTAAACTCTGTTCAAACCATGATAAATAACTACAAAACTGAACTTGACAAACGCCCTTCCATTGGTCTGTTTGGAAAAGCCTCTGATGCTGTTACTATGGACATGAGCAATATTCAAACTGCTTTGACTTCTGCTGATGATTTTAAATACGTAATCGGACTTGATGGCACACGGAGTGGTAAAACTGGAGCGGGTACGTTTAATTACAGAACTAACATTGGTGACTTTAGTTCACAAGGTAAAAATGTGAGTGCTCTTGCTGCAATAAACACATATCATTTTGCAAGTCCACAACGACAACTAGAACTACTTAACGCACCATTGGCTCAAGTAAAACATCTTGGTGGTTTGATAAGAAATCACGTAGCAGCGTATACAAATGAATTTAATGTTCAACAAAAATCGGATATGCTTATTGATATGGACCCCGGTATTTTTGAAGCTGCAAGAAATTTCAATGCTCTTATGGCAAAACGGTATGCTAAGACAGGGGAATCAGATTTTAAAGATTTTGATGTAATGGCACGGGGCACAGGAGATAGTGGAGATTACTCTACTATTACAGAAACAGGGGAACTCTTTAACGGGTTTAACCCTGCAGATTATCCAGATGGACAAAGGGTGTTGGCTACAGAGTGGCGAACAACTCCAGAAATGTTGACCAAACTCTTTGAGAATTATACAGCACAAATTGGAGGCATAACTAAACAACAAAGAACAAATTATCTCAACGCTACATTAGAAGTTATGCAAGAGTATGCCGAAAGCAACATGACGTTCCCAAAAAATAGTCTTGGTGTAGCAGGTATGAATCAAGATGCCGCAAAAAATCTTCTTGACAGTATTACAGCCAAGATAGGAAACAACGATCCAGTTGGTATGGCTTATGTGCTAGGAGCGTTTCAGACTCTTGACAGTTGGAAACCTTCAACTAATTGGAGTTGGGTTGATCAAGCTGTGTCAAATAAAATGTTTGCAGCTAGAGAATTGTTTGGTCGAGATGCAAAAGAAAAAGATTTCCAAAAACTCATAGACACTACAAATGAGATAAAAACTGTTTTGGGTGCAGATGACGGTTCAGGCACGGGCTTGTACGAAATGAAGCGGATGATACTTGAAGACTTTAAATCACCTGCTGCAGTTAGTAGGATTCAGGGTTTGTTAGCAAGTGGTGGTGCGATCTTTGCTGGTCTTTTGGGTATGGATACTACCACAGGTTTGAATGATAGTATGGTTAGTTCGTTTAGCACCGAAACTAATATTGTGACTGATGAGTATTATAACGCAAACATAAATACCATAGATTCAGCAACTAACGAGCCTGTAAAGATGGTTTCACGCGGGTACATTCAAAGTTTGAATGACAGAGTAGAGGCAGCACGTAAATTTGGAATGCAGGAAGGAAAACAATTAGAGGGGGAAAGTCTCACAGATGCTGGTGCAAGGTACGCACGGTTTGAGGCACTAAGAATAGCCCTTGCATTCCAAATGGCACGTGCCGCTGATCCATCCGGTCGATTGTCAAACCAAGATATTGATCAACAACTTAGTCGTTTAGGAACAAACACAGATACAGTCCAAGCTATGGCTGCACGTATTCAGTTGGTTATAGATGACTTTGAAATAAAGAAGGCACGGTATGGTGGCATAGTTGATATGGTTGGCGACGGATCAGGCAGAGCTACAGTTAGATCCCGTAAATATATAAAGGGTGCAATCGCGTTGGACAGACTTGCAAAGAGAGCAGACTTTACTGGCTTTGCAGATTACGCCAGAAGAGGTGCTTTACCAACTTCGTTTGACCCACCAAGTGAAGGAAGTATGTCAGGACAATTTACAGCCGCTGATGGTCGTCCGGTTTACTTTGCTATGGACCCCGAAACAAATTTGCCTATATTGAATGAACAGGCCAACCCAACGTACATAGATAGCGAGGGAGCAGTTGTAACAGATATAGTTAGAAAAGCACAAGACCCTAAACCTGTACCCGGCCCCGGTCCTTTAGATAAAAGAAGAGGAGAGGTTCCTGATCCACCTGAACCACCTCAACCTGTTACTGGCGGGGAGCCGATAGATCCTAGCACTGTCACAATGGTACCCGGCACAAATGCCATAAGTGGATTTGGTTTAATAGACAACGAAACTAAAGAAGAGCTTCCGGGTAAATACATGATAAAAGACGGAAAATTTGTTCCTTTCCAGAGGGCATCATAAATGGCTGAAGCATTGACAACACCGCAAAGAACTCCCGAAGCAAACTTACCAATAAGTATGCGCGGAAAAGCTGCTGACATGCTCAAACCAGTTGAGGTCAAAGTTCCAACCCTGACAGAAATAATTGCAGGAAGCGAAACTATGATCGGTGGTATGGAAATACCAACACAAACGGTAGAGGCTGCACGAAACGGAGATCAAGCTGCCCAAAACTTTATATTGCAAAGAATAGACGTTGCAAACGCACAGCCTAAAGCAGCACCTTCACCAATTGCCGGAACTAAGATTGGACCGGGCGGTGAGATAGAGACTGATCTTCCAGACAACCTGACAGAGCGCGAAACAGGTGCGATGGAAAAATACATTGATAATCGTAAGGACTTCTTTGCGTTTATGAATGATAAGGTTGTGGATTCAAGAGTGCGAGACTTGTTGATAGATCACTATTCAACAGGTGAGTTCTTTAGAGAAACAGCCAGACAATATAAAGAAATTGGCAGATTCATAGGAAACACACCTAATTATCTGTATGCTCTGGCTATGTATGCGGCCCCTGCCGCTGCAGAAGCTTCTATTATAGACATGTTTGGGGGCGAAGATATTACTTTTTCTGAAGCTTGGGCAAAACGACAGCCACAGGTTGCACAAACTTTTGCCGCGTATCGTTCGGCATTAGATAAAGCAGGAGTGAATGCCACATATGAACAGAGTATGAATGAGTTTTTAAAAGACAAGTTCATCGAAAAATACGGACAAGAAGCGTATGAGGATTCATATGTAGCTGAACTGGAGGGATTGGGCACAGTCGAAAACCCCATGCTACCTCTTGGTTTTGGTCAGGAGATACTTGACTTTGGTTTCCGCGAGTTACCTGTTCAAGAACAAGGACTATCATTTCTTGCACAAAACCTTCCAGTAGCAGGTGTATTTGGTGCGTTAAATTTAGCAAAAGGCGGTAAACAAGCTAAACGTGTTGAAGCGGCTAGACGTGATGATCCTAATCTTAGATCCTTAGATGATGTAACTATAATTAGACAACTTGAAATACAGGATAAGAAAACCAAATTTACCAGATCTTGGAGAAAGATGACAGCTAAAATAGGAGAAG
>MDSZ01020295.1_pt1 | contig 10729 bp, 11 predicted proteins | sample 811201 | NCBI WGS metagenome assembly MDSZ01 (sample SAMN05326647, study PRJNA326480) | marine metagenome | isolation source: seawater | place: Indian Ocean: North | collected 2010
GAAGAAAATGACAATAATGAAAATAAAGCAAAATATTGGTTTACTAGAGATAAAATGGATAAGATTATAAAGGTCCATGATTATTTAGACTCATTGCCAGAAATTGGAAAGGTTCTTTCTTTTGGATCTATTTTACGTGTGGCTGAAGATTTGAATAAAAAAGAACTTCAAAGTTTAGAGATAGCAGTTTTATATAGTAAAATTCCTCAAGAAATAAAAAATGAAATAATTTCCCCCTATATATCTGTTGAAAAAGATGAAGCTAGAATAAGTATTAGAATTAAAGACTCGTTAGAGAACTTAAGAAGAAACGATTTAATCAACAAAATAAATATTGAGCTAAATACTAAACTAGGTTTAGAAAAAAATGAATATAAGCTAGCAGGAGTTTTAATATTATTTAATAATTTGTTGCAGAGTTTATTTAAATCTCAAATACTTACGTTAGGAGTAGTTATTCTTGGCATATTTTTAATGTTTTTTATTTTATTTAGAAATATTGTCCTTTCTTTAATCGGTGTTGTTCCTAATTTCATTGCTGCTTTTTTTATACTTGGGATAATTGGTTTACTGGAAATTCCATTGGATATGATGACAATAACTATAGCAGCTATAACTATTGGTATAGCCGTTGATAACAGTATTCATTATATCTACAGATTTAAAGAAGAATTTAGAAAAATAAACAATTATAATAAAACTTTAGATAGATGTCATAGTACTGTAGGAATAGCAATTTTAAATACTTCAATTACTATAGTATTTGGTTTTTCAATTTTAGTTTTATCAAATTTTATTCCTACAATTTATTTTGGTGTATTTACAGGTATAGCAATGTTGTTGGCAATGATATCGGTTCTTACTTTGCTGCCTAAATTAATTCTTACATTTAAACCTTTTGGTGAAGAAGTTAAAGGTTTAATGTAATGATTGATTTTATTGAACAGTTTTTTAGTAAAATTAATTTATTTGATTTTTTTTTCCTAGTAATTTTAATTTATAATGTGACTCAATGTTTTTTGAAAGGGTTTTCACTAAGTTTAATATCTTTTATGAAATGGGTTTTATCGACTATAGCAACAATTATTTTAGTTCCAAAATTTCAACCTCTGGTAAGTGAATATGTTCAATCTGAATTCATAAACAGTGTTGGTTTGGCTGTTGCAATTTTTATTTTTACACTATTTTTAATTATACTTATTGGAAAAACTGTAAGCAAAACAGTTACTTGGACTGGAGTTGGGTCAATTGATAAAGGATTTGGTTTTTTATTTGGTTTTTTTAAAGGTTATATTGTTTCTGTTTGTTTATTTTCAATTTTTAATTGGTTTTATCCTTATCAAAATTGGGGTATATCTGCAGAGGATTCAATGTCATTTAACTTAATTAATAAAGGAAGCAATATATTAATAGAAGAATTTCCTTCAGGTAAAGATTTAATAGATACAAAAGAAAAAATTGAAAAAATTTAATTCAGATAAATTAAGAGAAGAGTGTGGTATTTTTGGTATATCAAATCACTCTGATGCTTCTGCATTAGTAGCGCTTGGTTTGCATGCATTACAGCATAGAGGGCAAGAAGGTTGTGGTATTGTTTCTTTTGACGGTAAAAACTATCATTCAGAAAAAAGACAGGGTTTAGTTGGAGATCATTTCACAGATTCGAAGACAATAAAGAGATTACCAGGAAATTTTGCAATTGGTCATAACAGATACTCAACGACAGGGGAAACTTCTTTAAGAAATATACAGCCCTTCTTTGCTGATCTTTATATGGGTGGATTGAGTATTGCTCATAATGGAAACTTAACTAACGCGTTATTACTTAGAGAGACTTTAGTAAAAGAGGGAGCTATATTTAGAACTACAAGTGATACTGAAACAATAGTTCAGTTAATAGCAAAATCTAAAAGAGAGAAATTTTTAGATAGACTAATCGATGTTTTATTTCAAATACAAGGTGGTTATTCTCTAATATTAATGACTAACAAAAAATTAGTTGGTGTAAGAGACCCTTATGGCATCAGACCTTTAGTAATAGGCAAGCTAAAAAATTCATATATATTTGCTTCTGAAACTTGTGCTTTAGATATAGTTGGTGCCTCTTTTATTAGGGAAGTGGAAAATGGTGAAATTGTAATTATTGAAAATAATGAATTAAATTCAATAAAACCTTTTCCAAAACAAAAAGCACGCCCTTGTGTTTTTGAATTTATCTATTTTGCCAGACCAGATAGCTTAATTAAAAATAAATGTGCCTATGAATATAGAAAAAGTTTAGGATCTGAATTAGCTAAAGAAACGGATGTTGAAGCTGAATTAGTTGTGCCCGTTCCAGACTCTGGTGTTCCTGCTGCTTTGGGTTATGCTGAACAATCAAAGAAACATTTCGAGCTAGGATTAATTAGAAATCATTATGTTGGAAGAACTTTTATTGAGCCTACTCAAAATATTAGAAGTTTAGGTGTAAAACTTAAATTAAGTCCAACAAAAACAATTGTAAGAAATAAGTCAGTGATACTAATAGATGACTCTTTGGTAAGAGGTACTACTTGTCACAAAATTGTTAAAATGCTTTACGACGCTGGTGCAAAAGAAGTTCATGTTAGAATAGCTTGTCCCGAAATTAGATACCCTGACTTTTATGGAGTTGACATGCCAACAGAAAATGAACTTTTAGCCAATAAGAAAAGCAATAAAGAAATGTGTGATTACATTAATGCAAAAAGTCTAAAATTTTTAAGTCTTGAAGGCTTATACAAAGCTCTTATTGGAGAAAAAAGAAAGCCAAACTACCCTCAATTTAGTGATCATTATTTTACAGGTGAATATCCAGTAAAACCACAAGATAGTTTAAAAGGTCTAAAATTTAAACAATTATCTTTGCTTAGTGGAAAATCAAGTAACTAGTTTATAAAAAGTACTTTACCTTTATTATTTAGATATAAGATTTTATCATCAATTATAATAGGTAGACTGCTTATGCTTGAAGGAAATTTACGAATTTCTTTTAAATTTCCATTAATACCTAAATTCAAAACATATGAATTTTTTAAAAAAATAAAAATTTCATTATTTAACATCATTACATAATTAATTTTTAGTGTGTCTTTTTTAATTTTTAAAAATTCAGATACTTTTTGATTTAGATCATATGAATAAATAATTTTTCCGCTTATTGTATCCATGGCGATTAAAAAATTATTTTTATTCACCACAAAAAGGTAATTTTTATGTAAGAGTGGTTTAACTATAGACGAAATTTTTTTTTTATGAATAATCGATCCATTATTTGAGTTAATAATATAAGTAAAATGATTGCTGGTTGAGATAATTTTATTATTTTCGACTATAATTTCATTTCCTAAAAAAAGATTACTTGGATTAATATTGTTTGTCTGATTCAAATTAATGAACCATTCCAATTTTTTTTCTTTAATATCTACAGAATATAGTGATCCAAAAGTATTTATAAAAAATAATTTTTTATCATTAATAGATAGATTGTTTATAAATTGATTTTTAATATTAGTTTCTTCTGTAGGAATTGATTTTAATATATTGCCATTTATTTTATTAAGAAAAAGTAATTCATTATTCTGATTAGATGTAATAAGACTATTATTAAATAATTTTAAGTTAGATCTAAATGGTATTTTATATTTCTTTGCCCATAAAATTTGATTTTTCTTTAAATCAAAAGAATAAAGATATCCTATATTATCCGAAACATATAGAATATCATTTTCTAGGATAAGATTTAAAATTTTATCAATTTTTTTATATCTTTTCTTATAAAAATTAAATTTTGTTACGACTTCATTTTCATTCAAAGAAAAAATTATTAAATTTCCTTTAATATCAGAGGTAATGATTGAATTTTTGTAAAATAAAATATTTTTACTAATTCTGTATCTTGAAATTTTTTTACTTTTGTAAATAAGATCAAATTGGTTATTAAATTTAAAATTGTTTAGATTATTATTTTTACTATAGTATATGTCTGTCCAGTCATTATTAGATTTTGGACTATCTAAATTGAATGAAAAATTTTTTTCTAAATTTATTATTTTATTATAAGAACTTTCAGACAAGACAATTTCATCAAAATCTTCAAATAATTTATTATCTTTTTTATTAATTGTATTCTCATTCTTCCAAATACCTGTTTTGTTATCAAAAGAACAATTGATTGATAGAAAAAATAAAATTGTAACTAAAAAAAAATTCATCTTTAAATCTATTTAACAATTATTTCGTCTATAATTATTTGTAAATTAGAATTTTTATTATGTAATTTTTTTAGCAGGTCATTAGCTTTTTCTTTTTCGGAATGTTTTAAAAGAAATAAGGCTTTTTTTAAACTAATTAAATCATTTTGTTCCTCTGAAAAATTAATATTTTCTAAAATTTCAAAATATTTCAATATTTTTTCTTTATCAGAAATTAAATCTTTTTCAATTATTGCATTGAGAGATAAGATTGAATAGAATTTGTTTTTACTTTTGATTATATCCTCAAGAATATTCTTTGCTGTTTCTTTCTTTCCGGCAGAAAGATAGATCCCTGCTTGAATATATTTTTCTGCAATTTTTTTGTTCTTATTTTCTTTATAAATATCTATGAAAATCAACGATGCTATAACAATTATTATAGTAACAATTCCAATGTATATTTTGTGCTTATTTCTATTATAGAAAGATAATATTTTATCTTTAAATTCTATTTTGTTATCTGAGCTTTGGTCCATTTAAAAAATTATTTAATCTTGGAAATTTTTTATTTATTACATCCCTAGTATATTTTTTTACAGCTTTTTCAATTATTCTGTTTAAGTTTGCATATTTTTTAACAAATTTAGGATAAAAACCACTTATGCCTAGCATGTCGTCTGTAACCAATATTTGACCGTCACAGTGAATAGAGGAACCAATACCAATTGTGGGAATACTAAGATTTTTTGAAATTAATCTTGCGGCATTGGGTGATAAACATTCGAGTACAATACTAAATGCTCCAGCTCTTTCAATAGACAAAGCCTCTTTTAAAAGTTTTTTAGTTTCTGTTTTTGTTTCTCCTTCTATTTTAAATTTTTTCTTAAATTGAGGTGTAAATCCAATGTGACCCATGACAGGAATTCTTTTTTTGTTTAAAATTTTTATTATTTCATAATTTTTTTTGTTACTCTCTATTTTGATTGCATCGCATCCAGTTTTTTTTATTAAATATTTTGCATTTTTTTCAGCAGATCTTATGTCATTGTAAGTGCCCTTCGGCATATCAACTACAAGTAATGATTTTTTTACACCCATTTTTACGCTTACAGCATGCTGTATCATGTTTTCTAAACTAATTTTATGAGTATTTTTAAGACCGTATAAAACGTTCGCCATAGAGTCTCCAACTAAGATAATATCAATATATTTATCTAAAATTTTTGCAATACTTTTTGAATATGCTGTTAAACAAACAATTTTTGTTTTATTTTTTTTTTTTATGATATCTTTAATTTTTTTTAACATTATTCTAATTCGATAGTACTAGGTGGTTTTGAAGTTATATCATAAACAACTCTGTTAATTCCCTTAACATTATTTATAATTTTATTAGATATAATATCTAAGAAACCTTTTGGAAAATTAAAATAATCTGCTGTCATCCCATCCTCAGAGGTTACAGCTCTTAGTAAACATATATTTTCATATGTTCTGGAGTCTCCCATGACTCCAACTGTTTTTATGGGTAAAAGAGCTGCATATGCTTGCCAAATTTTTTTATAAAGACCAGTTTTAATTAATTCATTAATATAAATATTATCTGCCTCTTTAAGGATTGCAACTCTATCAGGAGTTATATTTCCTGAAATTCTAATACCAAGTCCTGGTCCTGGAAACGGATGTTTAAAATTTATATTTTTTACTAGCCCAAGAGACTTTCCTAACTTTCTTACTTCATCTTTAAAAAAATCTTTTAGAGGCTCTATAAGTTCCAAATTCATTTTTTTTGGAAGTCCGCCCACATTATGGTGTGATTTTATTTTAGAAGTTTTGCTTCCTGTTGAAGATCTACTTTCTATAATATCAGGATATAGTGTCCCTTGAGCTAAAAATTTTACATTTTTATATTTTTTAGCTTCCCTCTCAAATACTTTTATAAATAAATTTCCAATTATTTTTCTTTTTTTTTCTGGATTAGAAATATTTTTTAATTTTTTAAAAAAAAGTTTTGAAGCATTAATTAATTTGATATTGAGATTATATTTTTTTTTAAATATTTTATAAGTATATTCAAATTCATTTTTTCTCATTAGTCCAGTATCAACCATAATACAGATTAAATTTTTTTTGATTGCTTTGTTAATTAATAATGCAACTACACTGCTATCTACTCCTCCTGATAAAGCACATAAAACTTTGAAACCTTTTGCTTTATTTTTTATCTCATATATTAGTCTTTCTTTTTGAGATGAAACATTCCATTTATGTTTAATTTTGCAAATTGTAAATATGAAGTTCTTAAATAATTGTTTTCCATTATCAGTGTGTGTTACCTCTGGATGAAATTGAACCCCATAAATTTTTTTTTTTGAGTTTTCTATAACAGTCAATTTTGAATCTTTTGTTGATGCAATTTTCACAAAATTTTTTGGTAAACTTACGACAGCATCTTCATGGCTCATCCAAACTATTTTTTTAGAATTTAAAAAATTTTTTATTAATGGAGAATTTTTTTTTTTAAATAAGTATGCTCTACCAAATTCTCTTCTTTTTTTTGAAGGCTTGATTTTTCCTCCAAATATTTTTGCTATTAATTGTAAACCATAGCATATCCCTAATATTGGTATTTTTTTTTTAAATATATATTTTGAAATTGTTGGAAATTTTTTGTTTGTTACAGTAGATGGTCCACCTGAAAGAATAATTCCTTTTATATTTTGAAAATTATTTATTTTTTTTAATTTTTGTGGTGTAACAATCTCAGAATAGACACCTAATTCCCTAATTCTTCTTGCTATCAACTTTGTTAATTGAGACCCAAAATCAATAATTATTACTTTTTCTTTTATTTTACGAAACCGCATTTATTTTTTAGATAAATTTTCAATTTCGACTTTTAGTTTATCGCTTTGATTGCAAAATTTCTTACACAAAGATTTCAGCCTACTATTTAATTCTTTACTTTTTTTGTAGTCAGAGGAGTTTAATTTTAATTTTGCAAGGTAATAAATTGCTTCCTCATTTTTAGGATTTAACAACATAACCGTATTTAAATTTTGCTCCTCTAGTACTTTATTTTCTTGCTTATTGAATATTTTAGATAAATATAGATAAGATAACTCGCTTCTGGGATTAAATACTATATCTTGTTCGAATTTGAATTTTGCATCTTCAAATTTATTTTTATTATATAGCTCAACTCCTTTTTGAAAATACTCTGACTTTGCATACAAAATATTTGGTAAAAAAAAAGTTATAAGTACAAATTTTAAAAATTTAATTATCATAGTTTAAAATTAATTGTCTTTTGTGTCATCTCTACACTATGAACCATACTTTCATAAAATCCTGCTTTCGTTATTTTTATGAATTTAGCTTTTTTGTTAATTTCTTTTAAATTTATTGCTCCAATATATCCCATTGAAGATCTCAATCCACCTTGCAATTGATATATTATATCTGAAACTTTTCCTTTATATTCCACCCTTCCTTCGACACCCTCAGGGACAAATTTAGATTTATCTTTAAAGTTTTTTTGAAAATACCTATTAGCAGATCCTGCAGACATTGCACCAATAGAGCCCATGCCTCTATATACTTTGTAAATCTTGCCTTTAATTTTAAACTTTTTTCCCGGACTTTCATCAGTTCCTGCAAATATTGATCCCATCATGATGGCGTCTGCTCCAGCTGCTAAAGCTTTTGCAATATCACCAGAAAATTTAATTCCTCCGTCTGATATTATTTTAATCTTTTTTTTATTGAGTGCTTTTTTAACTTCAATTATTGCTGATATTTGAGGCACTCCAATACCCGCTACCATTCTAGTTGTGCAAATGGAACCTGGTCCAATTCCAACTTTAATAATATCTGCACCAGAGTTATATAATTTTTTAGCTGCTTCTCCTGTTGCTATATTGCCAACACAAATAGGTATATTTTTTGTGATCTTTTTTACTTTCGATAAAGTTTTCAAAACTTTTTCACTATGTCCATGAGCCGTATCAATTACAATTAAATCTATACCGCTAGATATTAATGATCTTGCTCTATCAAGATCTTCTTTATTTGTACCTATTGCTGCTCCAACATTAAAATTTTTATTTTTAACTTTTTTAACTTCAAGTGATTGTTTTTTTATACTTAAATTTCTATGAATAACTCCTAATCCACCTTCTTTCGCAATTCCAATTGCCATTTTAGACTCAGTAACAGTATCCATTGCAGATGATAAAAAAGGGACTTTTAAAGATATTTTTTTTGTTAAATGTAATTGAATATTAGTTTTAGAGGGAAGAACATTAGAATATTTAGGGAGTAATAAAACATCGTCAAAGGTAAGAGCTTCTTTAATTGTTTCCATGAATATTTATATACAATTATTCAAATTTTTAAAGACTTTAAAATTTCACAATGTAAATAAGTTTCTTTCGACTCTTTTCTGCTAGATTCTGGCTTAAAAAAATTTACTTTTTTAAATAAAGCTTTAGCTAGGTTTTTTACCTCTAAAAAATCTTCACCCATAAAAAGTTTAGAAACCAATACACCCTTGGGTTTAAGAGTGCTTATTGAAAAATTAATTACTTCAGTACATAGCTGGTTTGTCCTTATTGAGTCTAATGATTTATTGCCAGTGGTGTCTGCAGCCATGTCGGAAATGATAACATCTAAATTAGACTTAAAATAATTAAATACTTCTTTTTTAATTCTTTCATCCAAGATATTTCCCTTAACAAACCTAACGTTTTTTATTGGCTCCATGTCTTTAATGTCTAAAGCTAATATCTTTCCTGATGTAATTATTTGACTTGCTACTTGCGACCATCCTCCAGGACAAGATCCTAAATCTATCAAATTAGAATTACTTTTTATAAATTTGAATTTTTTATTTAATTCAATTAATTTGAATGATGCTCTAGAGCGATAACCTAAGGTTTTAGATTTTTTGAAAAATTGGTCTCTATGTTGTTTTATTTTCCACGAATTACTTTTTTTAATTCTTTTTGATTTTTTCATTATAAAATATCTTCATGATTATCATCAGATATTTTTTCTAAATTCTTTTTATTTTGATTGTTGTAAATTACTACACCCACTGGAATCATAATGAGATATCCAATTCCAAAAATTAAAAGAGTTTCAAGGGTGTAAAATAAGAGAGCTATAAAAACTACACCTATTCCTAATAATAAAAAAACAGTTGTTTTTGGTGAAATTGATATTTTTTTAAGAGCTAGTGTTGGAATTTTACTTACTAAAAGGATAGCTATTAAAACTGTTAGGTAAGGAGTAAACATTTTAATATCTAAGCCAATGTCTAAATTTGTTAATTCATAAATAAGTGGCATCAAAATTAACAATCCTCCTGCTGGAGACGGAATCCCTTCAAAAAAATTATTTTTCCATTCTTGTGACTCTTCAATTTTAGTCAGATTAAACCTCGCTAATCTTAGAACGCAACAAACAGAATAAATTAGAGTTATAGCCCAACCTAATTTTCCGTAATTATTTAATTCCCAAAAATATAAAATAAAAACTGGTGCAATACCAAAACTTACAAAATCTGTTAAGGAGTCCAGCTCTTTACCAAATTCAGATGTACCTTTAATAAGTCTAGCAATTCTTCCGTCCAATGCATCTAAAATAGCAGCAAACAAGATTAAATTTACAGCTAAACTAAAGTTACCGTCAATTGAAAATTTGATTGAACTAATGCCTAAACATACTCCTGCTAATGTGAGAATATTAGGTAATAAATATCTTGTTCTTTTAGATGAAACTAATTTAAATTTTTTATTCTCTTCCATTATGTTGATGCTAATAAACTTTCTCCAGCTACAACGTTTTGACCAAGTTTAGCTAAAATTCTTTTATTTTTAAAAAAAATATCAACCCTACTTCCAAATCTGATCATTCCAATTCTATCGCCTTGCTTTAATTCTTGACCTTGTTCAACTTCACAAACTATTCTCCTAGCAATTAGTCCTGCAATCTGAACAATTATTATTTCTTCACCATTATTTAATTTTATCTTAAAATAATTTCTTTCATTTTCTTCACTTGCTTTGTCCAATGATGCGTTAAGAAATTTTCCCGGTTTATAAAAAATTTCCTCTACCTTTCCCGATGATGGTATTCGATTTACATGACAATTAAAAACGTTCATAAATACGCTAATTCTAGTATAAGAAGTATTTTCTAATCTTAATTCCTCAGGACCTGATTTTTCAGAAATATCGGTAATTAAGCCGTCCGCAGGACTAACTAAATAATTATCATCATTTATAGAATATCTTTCTGGATCTCTAAAAAAATAATAAACCCAAATTGTTATCACAATAAATAGAACTCCAAGCAATTTCGAGAAAAATAAAATGATAAAAGTAGCTAAAATGGAAATAGCTAAAAACTTGTACCCCTCCTTATGTATTTTTGGAAATATTGTATTAAACATAATTAATAGTTTGATAATTTTTACTTAATATGTATAAAAATCAAAGTTAATCAATCTA
>MDSZ01155290.1_pt1 | contig 10729 bp, 11 predicted proteins | sample 811201 | NCBI WGS metagenome assembly MDSZ01 (sample SAMN05326647, study PRJNA326480) | marine metagenome | isolation source: seawater | place: Indian Ocean: North | collected 2010
AGCTATATTATCAAAAAAATGAAAATGGAATTATTTAAGTTTAATTCTTTAGTTTTCTTTTTTTTAAATAGGCTATTTCAAATTAATTTAAATTTTATTCAAAAAATATTAATGGAGCCAAGCGGATTTGAACCGCTGACCCCCTGCATGCCATGCAGGTGCTCTACCAGCTGAGCTATGGCCCCAAAAAGTTTTTCACTTTTATTACAATATAATCATATTTTTTTAAATGTATAAATTCCGCAACCATAATTATTATTAAAAAATTCAGAATATTGCCTTTCAGAAAGTAAATCTCCTTCTTCATTAATATAGTCAAATCTAATTATTTTAAGATTTTCTTTAACTATCTTTAAATTCGGGATAAACCCTGGATGAAAAACTCTTTGACTATTAAAGTGGACTTGATTTTTGTTTGATAAGGGACAACTTAAGTAAAATGTTCCACCTTTTTCAACCATTGAGATTAAATTTTTTAATGCGATTAGGTGACCATCAATATTTACTTTATCACCATATCTTCCTAAACCAAAATGTTCGATTGCATGCAAACAAGATAATGAATCAGTTTTTGGCAAGTTTTTTTTGGATATTATATCTGCTTGCAAAAAACTAATATTTTCATGAGATTTTATACTTAGTGGTCTTATATCCAAAACTACAATTTTGCGAAAACTTGCTACATGGGAAACAAATCCGTCAATTCTTGATCCGACATCTATATGTCTTATTGGATTTTTTTTATAAATAAAGTTAGCTACTAGTAAATCTTGATGAAAATAGTCTCCAGAACATAACCCCGATTCAGAATAAAAATCATGTAACATCAAAAACTCTTTATCTATTTTTCCACCTTTCCTAAGCCAAGATCTTCTAGTAGAAAGATATTTAGGAAGATTAAATAAACTTCTCAATATGTTTTGTTTAATTTCAAATGATACTTTTAATCTGGCTATAAATTTTATTATTTTATAAATTTTAGATGTAAATTTTCTCATAATTACCTTTATTAAAACATTAACTTATATAATCCATTAGACAAATTTCTAAGAAATGAAATTTTATGTATATTACAATACTTTGAATAATAAGAGAAATAGGGTTTTTTATAAGGGCTACTTAAAAAGTTTTATAAAATTTATTCATTAATTCACTATAATAAAAAGATGGATACTGAATTTTTTACTAGTGAGTTTGCAAAAAATTCAAGATTTGATAATGACTTCTATCAAAATGTAACTCAATTAGATGAATGGCACGCTTTAGCTAATAAATATTCTTTATACAAAAAAGGCATTTTTTTAAACGATCAAAATGAAGAAAAAATCCCTAAGATTATCCATCAAATCTGGATAGGGCCTAAGAAATTCCCTTCAAAATATTCTAAGTGGGCATCAACGTGGAAAAAACTTAATCCAACATGGATATATAAATTCTGGACTGAATCAAATTTAGTTGAGTTGAAGTTTAAAAATCAAAGAAAAATTGATTCGTCTAAAAATATTGGCTATAAAACCGATCTTATAAGATATGAGATTCTTGAAAAATTTGGAGGAATATACATTGACACAGATTTCGAATGCATTAGGCCAATTCCAGATGATTTTCTTAAATTTAATTTTGTTTCTTGCCTTGTGTTTTCAAATAAACCACAAATCGCTAATGGAATGATGATGTCTAAAGTTAACTCAAAATTGATTAATGAAATCATTAACAATATTAAATTTGATGGGAAGACAGAAGATCCTATGAAAATTATAAATTCTTCAGGAGCTTCAAATTTAACTAGACAATATTTACTTTTAGACAATAAAGAAAAAGAAAAATGTCTTATATTACCTTCTAATTATTTTTATCCTTACCCAAACTTCTTAATTAATAATTCTAAGAATATAAATATTTATAATTTAATAACTAAAGAAACAATAGGTCTTCATCATTGGGAAATGAGTTGGATTAAAGAAAATTTAATCAAAAGAATAATAAGAAAAATTATTTTTATTTTTAAGAAATTATTTTAATCTACAAAAATCAACTTCTTTCTTACGAGATAGAAATATATTTCTTGATACTCTTAAAAGTTCATGTGTGTCGCATAAAAAATTATCGTTAAAAGCCAATTCATCCTTATCCACAATAATTGTTTTTATTCCTAGATTACTCACACATAATTCATATCTATTTTCTTTAAAATTATTCTCATAGTAAAAACATTTACCAAATCTATGGGTAGAAATAAATTCATCATCATAGTATAAATCTGACATAGCCATAAAATTATTCATTACAGGTCTCTCTGCTTTTTCCATTATATATTTTGAGTTATAGTAATTCCAAGCAAATTTATCCATCCCTTTCTCATGGTCCCATAAAACATATAGGGAAATAAATATCATGTAAAAAGAAGAAATTATAAACATAAAAACTTGAGCAAAAATTGCAATTTTTAAAAAGTTTTTTGTAAATAACTTGTTTGTAGAAATCAAACTCTGATTAATTTTTTTTGATCCACAATATGTAATCAAAATTGGAGCTGCATAATAATCAGCGCTTCCTTGAGCAAATAAAAGCAACATAAAAAATTGAGCTAAGCCAATTACAAAATTCACTTCTTTTTCTGATTTATAATTTCTTATAAAACAAAATAGAGAAAAAATAAACAAAGCAAAGTTTGCTGGACCTAATACATATGAAATCTTTCCAATACTTTTTGGTAAGAATACCCAAAATTGAAAAAACCCTGTTCTATTCCATGACCTTAGCATTTGCTCAAAATCAATCAACTGTTGATTATCTGGTGTAAAAATTTCCGATAAAAGTGGATAAAAAGGATTCTCAAAAATATAGTATCTATATAGAAATATAGCTATCAAACAACTTATCGAAATTAATAATGCTCCACTTAATCTGTAATCTTTTAAAAGAGCAAAATTAATTTTTCGAATTTTATTTTTATAGACAAATAACAAATATAAAAAAATTGGAATACAAATTAACAAGGCACTTATCTTAAAAGAAATTGATATTAATGAGAGAGATATCAATAGAATTAAATCTCTATATTGTCTTTTGTTTTCCCATACTAGAAATAATATAGATAGACATGATTCACTTAAAAAATTTGTTTTACCAATCGTGAACCATTGAATAAAAACTGGAGTAGAAAAGATAATTAACACTATTAATTTATTTGTATTTCTTTTGAGTATTAAAAATAAAATTGGAATAATTGATAAAAATTGAGTAGTTCTAATGAGCCATGTTGTCTGATCTTGAAAGTAAAAAATATTAGAAAAATCTCCAATACCTAAAAGTCCTTGATATAAATTTCCATCTATAAAATGAGAATTTCTTAGCCAAAATTTATATGGCAATCCTACATATCCATTAACTGCATCTGAATGATTAATCGGTCCAATAGATGCGAAAATCATCAAAAATATGAAAAATATAACTATTTTAAAGAAATTACTTTTTTTATAATTCTTATAAATAATTTCAAACTGATCAGCTAATGCTTTTACGAAATAAAACAAATTTTTTCTATGCTTTTGCTGATAAAGCAATAACAATAAGATAAACGTAAATAATGCTGATAAAGGGAAATATGTTAATTTAAGGAAAATAAATGCTAATCCAAATAATCCATTTGTAGCTGTGCCCAGCGATAATGAAGCAGCAATAATTGAATATACTGATTCATCATTATTTTTATATTCTTCATTTCTTGTAAATAAGGTTACATAAATAGTAAAAATTAAAAGTAAAGATATCATTAGTTCATATAATTAAATTTTTATTTAAAAAATCATTTAATTTTAAAATAACTTATGGATTAAATTTAGTTAAGATATTACAAAAAGCTTCATTTTTTGATACTTAATCTAGATTTTAATATGAGAAGATATAGACAAGTTAATATTAAAATTAATTTCTAATTTTGAAATCAATAAAAGAACTTAAAAAAGTATTTAACGGTAAAAAAGTTTTAATTACAGGCCATACAGGATTTAAAGGTTCGTGGTTAAGTATTGTCTTACATCACTTAGGTGCAAATATTGCTGGAGTTTCAATTGATTGCAAAACTGATAAGGGTCCTTATAATTCCTGCAAAATGAATGAAAAGATCTCTTATGATGAAAGAGTAGATATATGTAATAAAAAATCATTAAATGAATTAATCAATAAATTTGAACCTGATTTTATTTTTCATCTTGCTGCACAAGCCTTAGTTTCAAAATCATACAATAATCCATTTGAAACAATCTTAACAAATGCCATTGGAACTTTAAACTTATTAGAGGTTATAAAAAATGTTAATAAAAAAATCTCAATAGTTTTAATTACTAGTGATAAATGCTATGAAAATATTGAAACATTTTATGGATATAAAGAAACAGATCAACTTGGAGGTAAAGATCCATATAGCGCATCAAAAGCGTGCGCTGAAATAATAGCCAATAGTTATATAAGAAGCATATTCTTTTCAAAAGATAATATTAATATAGCTACAGCAAGAGCAGGAAATGTTATAGGCGGTGGAGATTGGTCGGAAAACAGATTAATTCCAGATGCTGTAAATTGTTGGCAGAATAATCAAGTCTTAGAAATTAGAAACCCTTTTTCAACTAGGCCTTGGCAACATGTGTTGGAGCCAATTTTAGGTTATCTTGAATTAGCTTGTTATATCAATGAAAATAAATTAAAGGGTAAGGAGTTAAGTGGGAACTCATTTAATTTTGGACCTAGACAAGTTGATATTGTAACAGTGGAAAATGTAATCAAAAACTTCTGCAAGATATGGGGTTATTCGAAATATAAAATATCTAAAAACTATCACTTTGAAGAAGCAGGATTATTAAATTTATGCTGCGATAAAGCAAACAAAATACTTAATTGGTACCCTAGATTATCTATTGATGAAGCTCTTTTATTGACATCTAGTTGGTACAAAGAACAAAACAAATCTGCAGATATGTATGAGTTTACAGTAAATCAAATTGAATATTTTCTAAAAAAATGAGTTTTTTTGAAGAAATCGAATACAAAATTATTCCTAATGAGAAAGGAGATATTTACAAAATTGCAACTTCTAAAAACTGTCCAAAGTTTACTAAAGGTGATTTTTATTTTAGTGAAGTTAAGCCTAAAATTATAAAAACATGGAGAAGACATACTATTCTTAATTGTATTATTGGAGTAGTCTCTGGAGAAATAGAAATAAAATTAAAATCTGAAGTTAAAAACAAAAGTATAACCAAAAATCTTTTTTTAAAAAAATCAAAAATGATTAAAATAAAACCTGGAACTTGGTATTGTTTCGAGAATAAAAAAAAGATTCCATGTATGTTATTTGTAATTTTAGATGGTGAGCATAATGACAATGAAGTTGAAAGATTATAATTTGAATAAAAAGGATTAAATATGAAGGTAGTAATTCTTGCTGGAGGTTATGGAACAAGGCTTTCTGAATATACAGAAAGCATCCCTAAACCCATGGTTGAGATTGGGGGTATTCCAATGATAGAACATATTATGAATCATTATTCAAATTATGGTTTTAAAGAGTTTATTATTTGCCTTGGATATAAACAAGAAATAATAAAAGATTATTTTCTAAACTACAATCTACGAAATAGTGATATTAGTGTTGATCTAAATTCAGGAAAGTGTTCATTAATAAAAGCAACAAAAAAAGATTGGAAGGTAAATTTAATTCAAACGGGACTTACAACTAAAACAGGAGGAAGAGTCAAAAAAATTAAAAATTTGATATCAGAAAAGAAATTCTTTTTAACCTATGGGGATGGATTATCTAATATAAATTTAAATGAATTACTTAATTTCCACGAATCGAAAAAAAAGTCGCTCACTATAAGCGCCTTTAAACCTCAGGCAAGATTTGGAGAATTAGAAATCACGAATGGAAATGTTGATAGTTTTCAAGAAAAACCTCAATTAAAACAAGGAAGAATAAATGGAGGATTTTTTGTAGTAGAAAAAAGCTTTATAGACTACATAAAAAATGAAAATGAAATGCTTGAAGTAGAGCCTATCAAACGAGCGATAAAAGATAATGAAGTTGCCGCTTTCGAAACGGATAATTTTTGGCGATGTGTAGATTCCAAAAGAGATTTAGATTATGTAAGGAATCTTTGGGATAAAGGAAATGCTCCATGGATTTCTTAATAATAGGAGGATTTGGATATTTAGGAAGTAGGATTGTCGATCACTTCTCTGAAAAAGGAGTAAACATAACAATAGGAACTAATGCTTCACAATATAAAAAATTAGCTGATATTGAAATCATAAAAGACTATCGAAAACTAGATGTAAATCAATTATCAAATTTGTTAATTAAGTATGATTTAGTTTTTGATTGCTCAGGCATTAGTGGGACAAAAATAAAAGAAGCTACCTTATCTGAAATAATTAAGATAAATAGTTTATGGCCAATAAAGCTTGCAAAGGCTTGTATAAAATCAAATACAAAATTAATTTGGTTTTCATCAATTCATTGTGAAAATCTTACCTTAGAAAAAAAAGAAACCATAAGAGATAATATTTACAAAATTTCTAAGAAAATTTCAGAAGATTCAATTTTAGAAATTCAGAACTGGGAAAAATATATAACTATAATTCGACTTGGGAATGTAATTGGATCACCTGGTAGATTTTTTAATGGGAATTCTAATCTTTTCCCTTTATACATTACAAAAAAACTATTAAAAGAAGGTAAAGCAATTATAAAATCTGATCCTAATAATGAAATTGGTTTTTTAGAATTCCCTAGATTATTGAACTCAAAACTTTTAGAAAAACCAGGATTTCATAGTTTATATAATTCTGAAAAAAATACACTTTATTCCATAGCAAAAAATATTCAGAATAGTTATGAGAATTTAACTAATAAAAAATCCAAGATAATTTATGAAGGAAATGTTTTTAATAAAAATGAATATAGTACATCAAAATTAATGAAAAATGAAATTGATTTAATGGTTAAATATTTCTTGAATAAAAGTTAATATTAAATACTTAGATTTATTTTCTTGAGAAAATATTATATTTAAATATGCACCAAATTGCTATGAATCCATCCTTCCAACTTACTTTTTTCCCTTCCTCATAAGTCCTCCCGAAATAAGAAATACCTACTTCATAAATTCGACAATTTAACTTAGCTATTTTTGCTGTAACTTCGGGCTCAAAGCCAAAACCTTTTTCTCTAAATTTAATTTGTTTGATTATGCTTGTTTTAAAAACTTTATAACAAGTCTCCATATCAGTGAGATTAATATCTGTAAGGATGTTACTTAATAAAGTAAGAAAACCATTACCTACTGAATGCCAAAAATACAAAACTCTGTGAGGAGCCTCCCCTATGAATCTACTGCCATAAACTACATCAGCTTTTCCCTCTAAAATAGGCGTAATTAATTTTTTATATTCTGCAGGATCATATTCCAAATCTGCATCTTGTATTATTGTGATATCACCTGATGCCAATGCAAAGCCCTTAGATAAAGATCCCCCTTTGCCAATATTTCTCTCATTAAAAATTATCAAAAGGGAATCATCATTTAAATTACTGAGATATTCTCTTGTACCATCTGTTGAGCAATTATCAATTATTATTATTTCTTTTGAATTTATCGGAGATTTCTTAACTCTAGATATTAATTCTTGAATTGTCTCTATCTCATTAAAACAAGGTATTATGATTGACAAAGTATAGTCAGAAGAATTAATTATCATATTTAATCTAAATCAAAACAATAATAACTGATAAATCATAGAAATTTATCTAAAAACAAAATATTTTTGCGATAAGAAAGAAATTAATACCAATAATGGAATTATAAAAATTGCGGCCAAATTCTTATTAATGCCATAATTAAAAAGTGACTCAATTAAAACAAAATTTGATAACCATAAGATTAAAGAAAGAAACAAATATTTTTTAAATACTAATTTATTTAATCTATTATGTTTAAAAACTTTTTTACCATATAGGTAATAACCAATAATCAAATTAACTAACTGACTAAAAATTGTGGCAAAAATTGTTTGAGTCAATAAAAGTAAAACTTGAAGAGTGAAATTTGTAATCAAGAAATTTAACATTCCGAATGCTAAAAATAATCTTTTCTCTCCTTTACTCTCAAATCTTCTGAGAACTTTTATTAATAAAATCCTAAGTTTAAAAAACTTATTTAAAAAAAACATTTATATTGAATTTCTTTTTTTAACTTCCTAGAGTCCAAACTTTGAAACCAATATTTTTCAAAACTTCAACATCTAAAGATATCCTCGAATCAAAAACCCAAGCTGGTTTGCGCATTACTTTGAAAATATTCTCCCAATCTAACATTCTAAATTCATCCCATTCAGTTAATACAATAACAGCATCTGCCCCCTTAGCTGCTTGCAAAGGTGTCAAACTGACTAGGATATTGTCTTCCTTTGCATATTCACTAAACTCACTCAATATTTGATTTTTATTTACTTTGGGATCATAAAAATCTAATTTAGCTCCTTCTTGCAATAAATTTCTTGATATGTTTATGCTAGGTGATTCTCTTGTATCATTTGTATTAGCCTTAAATGAGAATCCAAAAACAGCCAACTTCTTGTTTGTTAAAGTGCTAAATAAATTTTTTATTACTATTTCTGATATCCTTTTTTGTTGCCACAAATTAATATCTACTACTTTTTGCCAATAATCTGCAACTTCATTAAGTCCATAAAATCTACATAGATAAGCGAGATTTAAGATATCCTTCTTAAAACAACTACCTCCAAAACCAGGGCCAGCATTCAAAAATTTTTCTCCTATCCTACTGTCTGTGCCTATCGCCAAAGCAACCTCATCAATATTTGCACCAGTTTTCTCGCACAAAGCAGTAATAGAATTTATGGATGAGATTCTCTGAGCTAGAAAAGCATTAGCAACAAGTTTAGATAATTCCGAACTCCAAAGATTTGTAGTTATTATTTTTTTTGGATTTATCCAGTTTTTATAAATATTAGATATTAAATTAATTGAGTGGTTATCCTCTCCTCCTATCAACACTCTATCAGGATTTTGAAGATCATTAATAGCAGTTCCTTCAGCTAGAAACTCCGGATTAGATACTATTGAGAACGTTTTATTGTCATTATTCTCATCATTTTGTTCTGATGAACTCAAAATATTTTTTATCGTCTCAGCAGTTTTTACTGGTAAAGTACTTTTTTCTACTACTACCGTATGGTTCTTTGCAAATTTTGCTATTTGTCTCGCTGAAGATTCTATCCACTGTAAATCGCTGGCGAAACCGGCACCAATTCCTTTTTTCTTTATAGGAGTATTCACTGAAATAAAAATAATATCAGCTTTCGATATGCATACTTCAATTTCATTTGAGAAAAATAGGTTTTTTCCTCTACATTTTCTTAGAATAGCTTCTAAACCTGGTTCGAAAACAGGTAATTTTGAAAAGTCCTCGGAATTCCACGCCTCTATTCTTTTTTTATTTATATCAACGACATCAACTCTGTATTCAGGACAATTTGAAGCAATTACTGACATAGTTGGCCCTCCAACATAACCAGCGCCTATGCAACAAATATTTTTAATGGTTTTATTTTTCATATTGAAATTTAAGCGCTCGTCTACTATAAATTTAGTTATTTGGAATTGAATTTTCGCATAAATACTATTTATTTAAGTAATCTTACTATCAAATACTTAATATGGTAAGGGACTTTAGAAATATCTAAACTTATTTGGATGTTAAATAAAAAGAAAAATTTGATTACAGGTGGAGCAGGATTCATTGGCTCACATCTTGCAAAAAAAATTCTAGAAGAAGGTGACGAAGTTATATGCATAGATAATTTTTTGACAGGATCAAAAAAAAATATAGAAGAATTATTCAAATTTAAAAATTTTGAATTTATAAAACATGACGTAACCGAACCTTTTAATCGAGATATTGACAATATTTGGCATTTAGCTTGCCCAGCCTCACCAGTTCACTACCAATACAATCCGATTAAAACTAGCAAGACAAATTTTATAGGGACTTACAATATGTTGGGTTTAGCCAAGAGAGTAGGAGCTAAAATATTATTGGCAAGTACCAGTGAGGTGTACGGAGATCCTGAAGAACATCCACAAAAAGAATCATATAAAGGATCAGTAACTACAACTGGCATCCGAAGTTGTTACGAAGAGGGGAAAAGGATAGCCGAAACTCTTTGCTCAGATTATCAAAGAATCCATGGGGTTGATGTAAGGATTATTAGAATTTTCAATACATATGGACCAAAAATGCAAAGAGATGATGGGCGAGTAATTAGCAACTTTATTGTTCAAGCTCTTAAACAAGAAAAAATTTCCATTTATGGAGACGGTAATCAAACAAGATCTTTTTGCTACATTGATGATCTGATAAATGGAATGATTCTTTTAATGAAGAGTAATTATGAAAAACCAATAAATATAGGAAACCCAAATGAATTTTCAATTAGAGAACTTGCATCTCTGGTAAGAGAATTAATAAATCCAAATCTAGAATTTATTTATAAGGAATTACCTGAAGATGATCCAAAAAAAAGACAGCCATCAATACAGCTAGCTAAGGATTTATTAGATTGGGAACCTAAAATAGAACTTAAAGATGGTTTATCAAAAACTATAGATTGGTTTAAAAAAAATTTATAGTTATTTATTCATAAAAAT
>MDSZ01026679.1_pt1 | contig 10728 bp, 8 predicted proteins | sample 811201 | NCBI WGS metagenome assembly MDSZ01 (sample SAMN05326647, study PRJNA326480) | marine metagenome | isolation source: seawater | place: Indian Ocean: North | collected 2010
AGCCTACTGCGGCCATGCTTAAAAGCCGTTCGTATTCATTCCCGATCCGGGGTTTAATGGACCTGCTGTCAGCGGGTCGCTTCGCGTTACCTCTTACCGGTTCGCAGGAGCGGCTTGCTGCAGTCAAAGGTCACCCCGAAGAGGGAGGGGTCAGAAGGGGACTGAATGCAGCCAGTTTGGGTAAGATGACGCTAGGAGAGCTTCTTGAAACTTTATCACTGCTTTAATTCAAGGTCCTTGCGACCGCTTTGGTGCCTTGAAGAGATGGGCCTTGAGTATGAGCTGGAAGTGATGCCGTTTCCGCCGCGCTCTGAACGGGAAGGCTACCTCGATATCAATTCCCTTGGGACAGTTCCTACCTTCATCGACGGCAACCGGACCCTGACGGAATCGACTGGCATCTGTCAGTATCTGGTCGAACAGTACGGGCCCACAACTCTTGCTATCCGGCAGGATGAAAAGGATTACGGTGACTATATCAATTGGTTATATCGAAGTGATGCGACCTTTACCTTTCCGCTGGCGCTGGTCTTAAGATATACCCGACTCGAACCCGAGGATAGGAAAAATCCCCAAATCGTGGAGGATTACACCATTTGGTTTTACTCCCGCATCCGCGCCGTAGAAGCGGCCCTTCAGGATAAGGAATTCCTGGTAGGCGGTCGATTCACTATTGCCGATATCGCAGTGGGCTATGCACTGCATTTCGGCAAGCGTCTGGGTCTGTCCGAACGTTACAAGCCGAATACTGCGCGCTACCTGGAAGCTCTGATGTCTAGGCGGGCGTTCAAGAAAACACAACAGATCAAATGAGAAAAAGGATTCTATGAACTCAGCAGGTGCGCAGCTTTTGGATGTTGTGATTGTTGGTGCAGGCATTTCGGGGATCAGCGCCGCCTGCTACTTGAAAATGCAATGTCCGGAAAAGCGATATCGCATTATTGAATCGAGAGGAAGTGTCGGGGGTACCTGGGATCTTTTTCGCTATCCCGGCATACGCTCCGACAGTGACATGCACACCTTTGGTTTCAAATTTAAGCCTTGGACCCGGCCCAAGTCGATTTCTGACGGACCGTCGATCCTCGCGTATCTAAATGAAACGGTGGATGAATACGCAGTGAGGGACAGCATCGACTTCGGCGTGCGCGTGGTTTCCGCTCGCTGGTTAAGCGCAGAATCAGTCTGGGAGACCGTTGCGCGGGACGGTCGTGGACAGGAAGTCCGGTATAGATCGCGCCTGCTGTTTATGTGCAGTGGCTATTACCGCTATTCGGCGGGCTATACACCAGACCTTCCCGGCCTTGAAGAATTCGCCGGCACGGTCGTTCATCCCCAACTATGGCCCGACGATCTGGATTACAGCAACAAGCGGGTTGCCGTCATTGGCAGCGGTGCTACGGCGGTGACCCTGATTCCAGCAATGGCGGATAAAGCCTCCCATGTCACAATGGTGCAGCGCTCGCCGACCTACATTTTGTCAATGCCCAGCAAGGACAGACTGGCCAATTTGCTGAATCGCTTGATGCCGGCAGCCTGGGCCTATGCTTGCACGCGCTGGCGCAATATTCGGTTCCAGAATTATTTCTATAAGCAAGCTATCGAGAGGCCAACTAAAATCCGAGCGTATATCCTCAAACGACTGCGCAAAGCGCTTGCGCCTGAAATTGACGTAGAAAAGCATTTTACCCCAAGCTACGATCCGTGGACTCAGCGGCTCTGCCTAGTGCCGGATTCGGATCTTTTTCATGTCTTGAATTCCGGTAAGGCTAGTGTGATAACTGGCACTATCGCTCGCATCACTTCAGATGGTATTGAAATGCAGGGCGGAGAGAAGATTGAAGCAGACGTGCTAGTCACTGCAACTGGCATTCAACTGGAGTTGCTCGGGGGCGTTGAGTTTTTCATGGATGACCAAAAGCTGGATTTCAGCCAGCGGTTTTTTTATCAGGGTATGATGTTTTCGGGTGTGCCAAATCTGATTCAGACTTTCGGCTATATCAATGCTTCCTGGACTTTACGAGCCGATCTGAATTCAGAATTTGTTTGCGCCCTGTTAAAACGAATGGATGAAACGGGCACTACCCAGTGCGTACCACTGCTGCGTGATTTTGAACTCGAGATGGGCGGTCAGGACTGGGTTACCGATTTCAATCCGGGCTATTTCAAGCGTGGGAACCACTTGTTTCCTAGGCAAGGTTCGCATTCCCCCTGGCACAATACACAGGACTACCTGCTGGACCTCAAGCTGCTGGCTGAAGGGCTGCCGGATGACGGGGTGTTGCAGTTTCAGAAGCCCGGCAAGGCCGACGCGGCGTAATCATCCCATTGGATCGGATCCCGGCAATTTCGATATGCTTCAGAAGTTGCCGGTTATTGTCAGGCTTGGCTGTGTACCTCCGTGAGTGCAGCGGTACTCCAGCTCCCTTAGCCAGCCATCAGATCTACGTCCATTGTACCGCCAACGCTCGCGGCATTGAGAACCGTCGGTGAGCTGCCTGACATCAAGACGGTAAGTGATACCGCGGCGGTCCCGGATTTCCGCAAAGATGCCATAAAAAGGCTCTCCTACCGAAAATTCGAAATCTTTGATGTCGTATTGAAACATGCCGCCGTCAAGCCGATCGAAATATTGCGTTCCCCAGTTAAATCTCCATTCGGGAATATCGTGTCGGGTAGTCAACGTGAAGCGGCCGCGCTGATAATTGCGAAAGCGCCGTTCCCTGCCGTCAAAGGGGTCGATGACCTGCGAGTCCTGTATGTTCAGCGTCGAATTCACCAGCAGGTTTGGAAGTCCGATCATTGCCATGCGGATACTGGCAGTAAGGGTCGCTCCGTATTCAACTCCATCCCCAAGATTTCCATTGACCGAGGCGAGCGCGTCCTCTGAAGTCGATGCATCAATCCAGTCGATGACATCCTGATGGTCAGCGTAGAAAAATTCAGCGCTGACCACGCCAATGTCACTCGGGAGACGGTACTCGCTGTTCAAAGTGTAGCGCCACTGGGCTTGCTGACGCAGTTCGGCGTTACCTCTCAGCGTGTTGGCATCGTTATCCTGCTCGTCATTGGCTGCTACGAAATCAGCGAAGCTCAACTGGTTGACAATACGTTCGGCAGAACCTCTTACCTGAAACATTGGTGTGATGTTATAGCGTAGATCGATCTTCGGTTTAATAAATTCGAAGCTTCTTGAATTCTGTGCGTCGCCAGTCTGAATGATGTCTGAGCTTTCATATAACAGCGTCGATTCCAGAGTAAGTTTCGGATTGATGCGCCAGTTGTGGATGGCGAATGGCTCATAACGAATTTCTTCCACCTGAGAGTTGGCGAGACCGAGGTTCACAGGCACCAGCCCCCCAAGCGCAGTTGACGGAGTACCGGAAGCATTGAGCAGGCCGAGCGCTAGTGCGGAATTCAGCGTGGTCTGCGCACGTTCGCCGCCTATTTCAACGCTCTGATTCTGGAGAAAATCGAATGTGTAGGAACCTCGGACAATACGTTCTTTGGTTATCGAGTTGGAGTTTAGAATCAGGTTGAGTTCTTCAGTGTTGTTCGCGAAGCGCTCGAATCGTTGCCGAATTCGCAGGTTTTCATCCTGATTGGCGATGCCAAGTAATTTAAATCGCGCGCCGTTGTCAAACGTGTATTCATAGTCAAATCCACCCTCCCAGTTGTCTCTGGGGTTCGGGTTGGCCTCCCGCTCGACGAGATGTGCAACTGGATTGCTGCGAAGATTGCTGGTTACGCGCTCAATATCTGTGGGGGCATCCCTCTCGGCAAGCAGTCCGTTGAGCTGCAGTGTGCTTTTGCTGTTGATTGCGTAGGCCAGATTAAAGCTCAATTCATTGTTAGCGCCATCAATGGTGACTTCCTCGGTAACGGTGTCGTTGGGGGAAAAATCACCCAGAATGCTGCTCTCATTGTTCAGGCTGTTGCGGTAGCGCGGCTGGCTGCGTAGAGTCATCGTGTAGTTTAGTTCACCACGTTGGCCGTTTACCGCGAAAGTTCCGCCCGGTTGAATTGCATCGTCCTGTGAATAGTTTAGGGATCCTTGATAAGAAAAGCTGGTCGAAGAAAGCTCCTCGAACAGAACCACGTTTATGATCTGTCCGCTGCCTCTGACATCCAGATCTCCGGAAGTGCCGCGAATGATCTGTATTTCCTGAACCTGCGAAGAGGCGATGCGCTGGAGCATTTGCTGCGTCGAGTTGTTTTTACCCGCGTTGCGTTTGCCGTTGATCAGAATTTCTGTAGAACCCGCGCCACTGCCAAGTCCTCTTCCGCCGCGAGACGGGCTTCCCGAAAAGCCCCCGGGCCCGCTGAATCCCCCTCCTCCGCTGCCGCGACCGTTGGTATCTTGACCTGGGATTCTGGCCAGCATGTCACCTGCGGTGATGGGTTGCCATTCCGTGAAGTAAGTTGCCGGGTAGACTACCGTAGAGCCGTCCTCCGATGCGTCTTGCGCGCGGTTTATTTCGGGTGCAAGAACACTAAGCAGCAGGATGCTCGCTGCAATAAGTTGTCGCGCCGCGCGGTGCTGGATGTTCCCTGCCATAAGTCAGCTCAAATCTGCTTGCAGTCGACCGGAGTCCGACCAGAGAGCCCTTTAAACTCAGGGCGGGCGGCAGTGTACTGATAATGAGGCGAAATTCCTCGCATCTGTTACAAACTGACAAGATTAAAATGGCAAGGGCGAAGCCTGCGCCCTGACCCAGAACCGCTGTGCCGCCTTCTGGGAGTCAGCTGGACGTCGTGGAAGGAGTAGGTTTCGAGCCCGGTAATTTTTTGGCAATTGCCAGATACTGACGCTATGATGGAGCGAGGAATCCAGACAGCCCTCGAATGAAATTGCAGCACCTCGGGCGCTCTAATGCACATTGGTTTGGTCGATTAAGGAGGACTAGAATGAAAACAACACGTCGCGGCTTTTTCAAAACCGCCGGTCTTGGCACTGCAGCTGGACTGATTGGTGGCACTGCACTCATTACCCCCAGTGTACTTGCACAGACACGCCATAATCGCAGCGCGGGCGTTTTTGACAACGGCATCATCCAGCTCAGCCAGAATGAGAGCGGCAGAGGACCTGGCCCTCGCGTTCTGGAAGCTATCAGAGCGCACACCTCGAAGCGAGTTGGCCGGGGCTACGCTCCGGATTATGTGCCGGAGCTTCAGGATGCCATTGCCTCTCATTTCAACATCGACCGCAGTAACGTAATTTTGGCTTCTGGCTCCACCTGGCTGTTACAGGGATCAGTGCACGCTTTTGTCAGCGAGGATAAACCGCTGGTCACTGCGGGCCCCACGTTTTCTACCAGTGAAGCCACCGCTCGAGGGGCCGGCCTTCCGGTTACACTGGTACCCCTGAACTCCGAAGCAAAACTCGATTTGCCAGAAATGGTCAAAGTCTCCAAAGGAGCTGGTCTGGTGTATCTGTGCAACCCTAACAATCCGTCTGGGACAGTCCATGGCCCCGAGACTATCGACGCAGTGGTCAGGGCAATCTTGAAGGAATCTCCCGATACCTATATTCATCTCGATGAGGCCTACATTGATTACGGCGATCCGGCAAAAATCCAGACGGGTCTGGCGCTGACTCAGGAGTTCAGAAATGTCTTCATCACCCGCTCATTTTCCAAAGCCCACGCTCTGGCCGGCATGCGTATCGGTTATGCCATGGGGAACCGGGATACGCTGAACGCCATTCGCAATTCCTGGGGCATGGGAGATGTCAGCATGCTTGGCGCCATTGCTGCGCTGACGGCCTTTGAGGATCGTGAGCATATTGAGTGGGAACGCGAGGAAAACAACCGGGTTAAGGCGTTTACGGTCGGCGCTCTGAATGATCTGGGTTATGACGTTCCTGAGTCCCACACCAACCATTTATTTGTCGATCTGCGCGCACCTGCTCGCGGATTCCGCGAGGAATGCATGGAAAGGAAAGTCGCTGTAGGCAGGGATTTTCCACCCTGGGAAAACACGCACTGCCGCATTTCTCTCGGCAGCATGGAAGAGATGGAAGTTGCGGTCAGAGTCTTCCGTGAGGTGCTTGGCTAGAGTTGCCGGCATCAACGGCATCGCGACTGTCGGGCTTTGGTACCAGCAGTCGCGGACGCACGCCTTGACCCTGTCACCCGCTTGATGACCTGTAGTTAAAAGAACGATAACAACATGACTCATACAAAGTATTCAAAATCCCTCTTGTCCTGCCTGGTACTGACGTCAGCCATTTGTATGTCTGCAGCGCTGAGCGCTCAGAATGAATATCAGGCCCCCAGAACGGAATGGGGGCAGCCGGATCTCCAGGGTGTCTGGAATTTTTCCTCCAGTGTGCCCATGCAGCGTCCCGCACAATACGGTATCCGTCAGTTCCTGACGCCAGAAGAAATCGAGCAGATCCAGGCACGTCGTGCCGCTGCCGATGCCAATTCTGACTCGGCGCTTGCGATTGAGGGTGTTGACGAGTCTTACAACGACTTCTGGATCGAAAACGCTGGGATCGGCGACTTGGTGCGCACCTCGCATATTGTGTATCCCGATAACGGCCAGCTACCCGGTCTGGTGACCGGCGCCATTGCGCGGCAGGGGGTCTACGGTGGTGCGACCACGGGAGAAATAAGGCCCGTGCGCATTGCAGCAGGCGGCATTGGCACGGACGGTCCAGAAGATCGCGGCCTATCGGAGCGCTGTATCATCGGGTTCAATGCCGGCCCGCCATTTGTTCCCAGTCTCTACAACAACAACGTGCAGATCTTTCAGTCGAAAGACACGGCAGTCCTGATGACCGAGATGATACACGACGCCCGTATCGTGCCTTTATACGAGTCGTTGGACGATTTGCCGCCGCTGAACGATGATGTGCGCCTGTGGACAGGGGACTCAAAAGGCTATTGGGATCAGGACACTTTGGTAGTGGTTACGCGCAATTTCAATGGATTGTCAGCAAGCTTTGGCCAAGCCGGGACATCTATCAATAAAGTGCTCACGGAGCGCTTCACAAGGGTAGATGAGGTTACCGTAGATTATGAATTCACCGTTGAGGATCCGGCAACTTTTAGCGACCGCTTTACCGGTATCGTGTCGATGACCAAGGTCGGCGGCTTGCTTTACGAGTATGCCTGCCATGAAGGTAACTACGGCATGGTCAACATTCTCCGGGGTGCCAGAGTACAGGAGCGAATGGATGCTTCGGGCTCTTAGTCCCCACTTTAAGGGATTTCACCAAATCGGTTGCACTCAGTCCAAATGAGGCATATCCTGCTTTTATTGGTGTTTCATTGGACATCATAAAACTGAATGAAAACAGTAAGATAAGAGAGCGCAAAGAGGTTATCCCATGAGCAAAAACGCAGGTCTCAATCGAAGATCCTTCATGAAGAATGCTGGCTTTACGGCCCTTGCTGGCGCAACCGGCTCTCTGGCCGTTGGTGCTTCTCAGGCAAATGCTCAAAGCGGTAGCCCTTCCCACTCCTATCCCCGACACGCGAACGGCAACTATGACTTTGGTACCGTTTACAATCGCGCCGGACACAATTGCGCCCGCTGGGATTCTCCACCTCGTAACTACCCCGGTGGGGAGTTCAAGTTCGGGATGGGTGTCGCTTCTATGGACTTCGAATGTGCACCCTGTATCACCGAAGCCTTGATGGAGCGGGTTCAGCACCACAGTTGGGGATATCTCGCCAGCACTGCTGAACTGACTAGCGAAATCGTGAAATGGAACGGTGAGCATCACAACAACGATATCGACGCCAGCATGGTGACACTGTCAGATGGTGTCTATCCCGGCATGATCGCTGCAATGCGTTCATTCGTGCCGCGCGGCGGCAAGGCGTTGATTATGTCTCCTGCTTACTCCGGGTTTTATACCATGGCCGGTGCGGCAAACATTGAGACCGTTGATAGCGAATTGAAATTAATAAACGGTCGGTATGAAATCGACTATGAGGATCTTGAGGCCAAGATGACTTCAGACGTTCGCATCTTGATTGTCTGCAATCCGCAAAACCCAACAGGAAACGTGTGGCGCGAGGAAGAGCTGTTGCGCATTGGCCGCCTGGCTCTGGACCATGGTATCGTGGTGCTTTCGGACGAGATCCACTCTGATGTTATTCGCGGCGATCAGAAGTTTACGCCGTTCTCTGCGCTGCCTGACCGGGATGTCGTTAGCAACAGCCTGACTTTTAACGCAATCAGCAAGACGTTTAATCTGGCCGGTATGAAAAACGCCTACTACTACTCAAAGTCCCCAACCATGCTGCAGCGCGTGAATCAGTACCATCGCGCTGAGTTGAGCACCCTGGGCGTGGTAGCCAATGTTGCGGCCTATAAATATGGTTGGGAATGGTTTGATCAGGCGAATGCCTACATGGATAGAACGCACACCATGATTGAAGATTATGTCAAAGCTAACATGCCCAGTGTCGGATATGTGCGCAATGAGGGTACGTACATGACATTCCTTGATTTCAGTCAGACAATGGCCTCAATCGGTGCCGATGAGCAGTATGAGTCCCACGGTAAGCGAACCCCAGAGCACTACTTCCAAGACTGGATGGTGCATAACTCCGGTGTCTATCTCAATCCGGGTTCCGTGTACGGTCAGGGCGGCGGCGGTCATATGCGGATGAACATTGCTTCCTCGCAAGCCGTTGTCAAAGATGTAATGGATGCGATGGCCGCTGCGGTTAACAAGGTCTGAGCCAGCAACCCTATCGATTAAGTAAGGTGAGAGACGGGCGGATCAGTTATGCTGATCCGCCCTTTTTTTGTAGGCCTCTCCTATGCAGTCTCTGGTGAAGCGGATGAATCGGTGGCCGCAGATGTGACGCAGGTGCTGTTGAGGTGGCGTTTGATGCCTAAAGATGAGTCTAAATCAGAGTGAGGCTAGTTTCGTGTCCGGTCCAGTTTGAAGCAGACTCGGGCACGGAAAACTGGGCAGCCATATCTGTTGAACAAAGCTAATTTCCACGGGGAAGGTGATGTCAGAGCCCCTGCACTATCAGTCATTGATGTCAGTCGCGCAGCAGCTGCGATCAAAAGAGTTATCTGCGCGCGCCCTGACTGAGCATATGCTCACCCGCATTTCTAGGCTTGACAACGAGTTACTCAGCTATGCGACCGTTACTCCAGAACTGGCCAGGGCGCAGGCGCAGCGCGCTGAAGAAGAGATACAGGCTGGCCGGTATCGGGGTTTTCTGCATGGTGTGCCTGTTGCGATAAAGGATCTGTGTTGTACCGCCGGCATTCGAACCATGGGGGGATTGAAAGTACGGCAGCAATTCGTGCCAGAGTTTAACGCGACGGTAGTGCAGAAACTTGAGGATGCAGGTGCCGTGTTACTGGGCAAACTCAACCTGACCGAAGGCGCTCTGTCTGCCTACAATCCTGAATTTCCGATTCCTAAAAACCCCTGGGGAAAAGAGCTGTGGGCGGGCGTGTCTTCTTCCGGCTCGGGCGTGGCGGTGGCGGCAGGTCTCTGTTTCGCCGCTATCGGCACCGATACCGGCGGCTCTATACGTTATCCAGCCATGGCCAACGGTGTGACCGGTCTTAAACCGACCTATGGCAGGGTGAGCCGCCATGGTGTGCTCGCACTGGCGGAGTCACTCGATCACGTTGGCCCGATGGCTCGTTCCGTGGCCGACGCAGTAGCCCTGTATAACGCCATAACCGGTTATGATGAGAACGATCAAACTTCGCTGAATCGTGAGGATGCGCAGATTGCTCAGCCCTCTGCAACGAGTCTAAATGGTTTGCGTCTGGGAGTAGATGCCGACTGGTTCAGCTATGGTACTGATCCGGGTTTACTCGCCGCTCTCGAACAGGCGATTGGCGTGTTCAAAGCGCTCGGCATGGAATGTGTACCGGTGGAGATGCCGCATGAAGGCCCGACGCAATACCGAAACCTCTGGCTACCGCTGACGGGGTATGAAGCCTACCGCGCCCACTGCGAATACTATCCTGCCAGAGAAGCATGCTACGGAGATTATCTGGCCGATGTTCTGCGCATGGGCATGCAGATGACGGAGAAAGAATACGCCGAAGCTGTTGAGAAGCGTTCAGAATTCAGTGCACGGTTTGAAGCGGCGCTTAGTCAAGTTGATGCTGTCATCTGTCCTTCCGGAGGCATGGTATTTGCGGTAAATGAGGTCGCACAACGGGGCGACGCAGAGGCTATGAAGGAGGTGATAGAAAATTTTCAGGGCCAGTTCACGATACCGGCAGACCTTGCCGGCACGCCCACGCTGTCGCTGCCCTGCGGATTCAATGATCGAACGCAGCCTTATGTGATGCAGTTGATGGGCAGCAAATTCGCCGAAGCCACGCTTTGTCGAATCGGCCACTCCTACCAGTCAGAAACCGATTGGCATCACCGCCATCCTGATCACTGAAACTGGACTGGTGGAAGCTAGGCCTCGGCTTGCGCACGCGTCAGGCGATGAAACGTTGAGTTCGTAGACTTGGAGACTGCTCGATTAACTCCGCGCTGGTTCCTGCCGGAGCTGGGCGGGCAAGAAGAGCAGCCATGGATGGGCTACCGGGCCGAGCCTGCCGGATTCACTGCCGGTGATCAGCCGCTAGCCATGCTAAGACAATGCGTATTTCGTCTTGAGTCATGGCTACCTTGGATTGACCATGGCTGCGGTGACAGGCGCCGCCTATTGGCACTGTGCCTTACAGGATTAAACGACGGTACTAGTCTGGCAGCGCGAATACCCAGATAACCCC
>MDSZ01158585.1_pt1 | contig 10728 bp, 12 predicted proteins | sample 811201 | NCBI WGS metagenome assembly MDSZ01 (sample SAMN05326647, study PRJNA326480) | marine metagenome | isolation source: seawater | place: Indian Ocean: North | collected 2010
AGAATGGCTTGGTCAAAATGGAATTTATATAATTGAAGATGCTCAAGATAAGGATCTGCTTAAATTTAAAAGATATTTTGACAAAAATTTATCAAGTTATAATTACAATATACTTCTTCTTAAAAAGGCTAGAAATACCAAATCAAATAATAATTTAATTGAAATAAGAAAAATCTTTAAATAAAATTTATTTTAGTAAAATAAAGTAAATATTAAGTAATGTTAAATAATCAAAAAATAAATTTTGTTTTTTTTTACATTGAAAAAGACGAAAATAAATTTAACTCAAATAATGTTCTTCATAATCAAAACAGAAAGCAAATTTCCTTTTTTATTTCTTCTATCAAAAAAAATCACCCAGATTGTAATATTATACAATGTAGTGATCAAACTACTGAAAAATTCGATGATACAAATAGAATCTTTAGAATGAAAGTAGATCAAAACAAAATTATGGAAGCAAGAATAAAAATCTATTCTGAATTAAATCTTAATACAACTTCAATTTTCTTAGATACTGACATGTTATTAGTTCAAAAAATTCCTTTTGAACTATTTATTAAAAAAGCCGATGTATTTTTACTTAAAAGGTCATTCAATATTAATAGCAAAGTACCTGTCACTTTTAGAGGTCAAAGATATGAAAATCATTCAACAGGAACTTTAGGTAATTTGTATCCATTTTTAGGTTGTTTTGTTGTTACTAAAAATACTAAATTTTGGAAAGAGTGTTATGATATTTATAAAAAATTAGATAATAACTATAAATTTTGGTTTGGTGATCAAGAGGTTTTAAAAGAAATAGTTAAAAGAAATCTTTACGATTTTGCATTTCTTAGCGAAGCTGATTTTGCATGTCCACCTCAATTTATTAGAGACAGTAAAAATCCTTTTTTAATACATTTCAAAGGAAAAAAACCAAAAGATATGATAGAAAGTTATTATAACCAAATTTATAATACAACTAAATAAATATATTTTTTCTAGATTTTAAAAAAAAACTTAGTCAGTTAAATAAATAATGATACAATCTATTTATGCAAATTTTTAATCTTTTCCCATTAACAGTGATGAAAGAAACTATAACTATAAATGATAATGAAAGAGAAATTTTAGTAAATGAGATTAAAAAGATGAGAAAAGAGGAAAATGATAGTCATAAAAATAATTATGCTTGGACAGGTGACAGATATGGTCATGAATTTCTATTTTCAAAAAAAATATTTAAAAATTTATCTACTAAAATTTCTAATGCAATTATTAAATATTTGAATACTTTAGAAATAAATACTAATCTTTTGGATATTTATTACCAAAGATCTTGGGCTACATATACCGAAAATGAACAAAGTATTAATTTTCATACTCATTCCCAATCAAATATTAGTTTTGCTTATTATCTTTTAAAACCTGAATCATCAGGAGGAATTATCTTTAGATGTAATGAATTACAAAATGAGGTTGCCAGAAATATTTTTACAAGTAGCAAATTAGAAAAATCACTAGTTAAGAATCCAAATGCTTACAATTCTGATAGATCGATGTTTGATTTAGATCAGGATTCAATAATTATATTCCCATCTAAAACTCCACATGCAACAATTCCAAATCAATCAGGAAAACCAAGAATTTCTATATCTGGTGATATTTCTCTAATGCTTAAAGACAGTAATGGTTTTGAGCACTTAATGCCAAATTTTAGTAATTGGACAAAATTTTAGATTAAACAATTAATTATTATAAAAAATATACTGATTTATTTTGGGATATTTATTTTTAAAATCAGAAAAAATTTCGTCCCAGTCATTTTCATTTTTTAAAGACAAATGTATATTATTACCATCATCAAAGTATTTTGTGGCTGGTATAGTTGCTATTACTACAAAAATAAATTTATTTGATAACTTAAATAAATCTTCTATAAAATTTACTACATCATTTTCTGGAATATGTTCTATAACATCTGTACATATTACACCATCAAACTTATTATCTGGATATTTAGAATATTCTTTTACACCTGGGTCGTATAAATATATTTGTTTAAGGTTCCAAAATTCTGATAAGTTTGAATATTCGTATTTACCTATCTTTAGTTTTTTATTATAGAGAAATCCTTTTCCACAACCAAAATCTATGACTGTTTCACAATTATTTAATTCAATAATTTTTTTTATTTCTATTATCCATTTTTCCAAGGAAAAACCTAAAAAAGTTCTAGATCCAGAAATATTTTTAATTCCATTTTCATGAAATAGCTTATACTTTTCAATAACTTCATAATAATAATCAGAATATTTTTTAATCATTACTTACTTTAATATAACATCTAAATTATAAATGTAATAAATTTATAAATATATGACTTTTAATCCTATCGCTGCTACAAACGTTTTAGAATGTAAAAATATAATTTTGGATAATAATCCAATTGCCTTAGACTTGGGCTCACAAACAGCATCTATCGATAATACTTTTATTAAAAATTTGATTAAAAACAAAAAAATAAATCATTCTCAAAAAACAAGTTTGGAAAATTTATCTAATAAAGAAAATTTTAATACTAAAGACTATTTTAGATCCTTAGGTTTCAAAGAATATAAATCAATCGACATTAACGGTGCATATGAAAGCCTTCAATTTGATCTTAATAAAAATATTTCTAAAACATATAATTTTAATGAAAAATTTGATTTAGTTATAAATAATGGTACCGGTGAACATGTATTTAATCAATACTCTTTGTATTTAAATTTCCATAACTTAACTAAAGTAAATGGAGTGATGCTGAATATATTACCTTTTATTGATTGGATAAATCATGGTTTTTATAATTTTAATCCAATATTTTTTGCTGATTTAGCTGCATCCAACAATTATGAACTTATCAAAATATCTTTAGCTAATAGAAACGGTGCAGAACTAAAATTAGATAATAATAACTTTTCGATATTATTTGAACAAATAAAACCACATTTAAATAATTCAAAATTTGCAAAAATGATTGAAATTGCAAAAGAAAAAATTGGTAAAAATATACTTCTTGTTGTTGTGACAAAAAAACTATCAGATAATGATTTTAAAATTCCTCTTCAAGGAAAGTATTTAGATGATGTTTTAAATTTGAAAACAGATTACAATTCTCAAAAGAGTGGAAGTGCAAATGCTGCTAATCAAGTTGCAGATAATAATAAAAGAGTAAAGTAAAAATTATTTTTCTAAAAAAGCTCTATAATTAAATAATTCAAAATTAAATTCTCCAATAATATTAATATATTTTCTATAAAAATTTGTTTTACTTCTCTTAGTTACCCCATGGATTGAATATGGAGAGTTTAAAAACATTACCAATCTATTTTTTTTATATTCTATTTCTTCTATCAAATTTACTTTATCTTCTCTTACTCTTGATTTACCATAAAAACTCGGTTTGTCTTTAAAGGTATATGTCGTTAAGTTTCCCCCAACAGAATCATCATTATCATCCTTCATATATAAAAGCGCAGCATAAAATTCTACTGGATTATCAAGATGTGGTTCTATAACTGATGTATCTCCACTAGTAGGAGTGTTTATTACAAATTGACAATCTAGATTAAAATGATTTCTATTTTCAAATCTAACTCCAATATTATCTTTATTAAATAATTTGTCTTTTTCTACATTATAAATTTGTTTAATCGAATTACTAAAAATTTCATAAAATTCTTCCAAAAATTCGAAACTAGTATGAAATTTTATAAACTCTTTCCATTCATTAGTTATTTCTTCATCTCTTAATGAATTTAATGCATTGTATCTGTATGCAAAATTTTCTTTGTATTCATTATTACCAATAATTTTTTCATTTTTAGGAAAACTATTACTTAAATTGTCGTAAATATTTTCTGGTAATGCATCATCTATTATTAGATATGGAAACTTTTCAAATCTAAATTGAATATTTTTTTTGTTTTGTAATACGCTGTACATGTAAATAACGTTATTTTTGAAAATGATATCAGAAATGAGTCTGTTTATAAATATCTATTTAGTTTATAAAGATTATTAATGGAAAAACCCGTTGTCATATATACTGATCATATAATTAATAGGACTCTATGCTATAATTTTGCCAAAGGGTCAGATTCACTTTTATGTCATGTAAAAAAATTTACTGAATATAATAAAACAATTGCAACGTATGGTGTACTTCGAGGTACCTTTGAAATAATAAATAAAGTGGAAAATTTTTATTACATGGATCATGGTTATTTTAATCAGTCAAAAAGATCTTTTGTTAATAATCAAACAAATATAATTAACTTAGATGGTTACTTTAGAATAGTCTCTAATAATTTAATTCATAATGGCGAAGGAAACTATCCAGAAGATAGGTTCAAAAAACTAAATCTAAAAATTCATGATCAAAAAAATTCTGGGGAACACATAATTCTTTCTGAACCATCTGATGTTATGAAAAGAATATATAATGTTCCGAACTGGACTCATGATACTAAAAAATTGGTAAGAAAATACAGTGATAGAAAAATAATTGTTCACAATAAATATTCTAAAGAACCTTTGAAAATTTTACTAAAAAATGCATGGGCTTTTGTAAGTTTACAATCTACAGCAGGTTTTATGGCTATGTTAAATGGAATACCTTCGTATTTTACGGAAAAAAATTTAAAAAATATAGGAAAGTTTAAAGATATTGAGCAACCTAGTATTAATTACAAAATTTTTAATAATCTCGCTTATGGTCAGTGGACTTTAAAAGAAATTGAAACTGGAGAAGCTTGGGATCATATTATAAAAAAAAATTAATAATTTTTTTCTATTTCACCTAGTATTGATAGTTATGTTAAAACTTATAACAATTCTCTCTTCTTTAGAAAGATTCTCATTAACTGAATGATCAAGGAAGCTAGGAAACATTACTAAACCACCTTCATTTGGACTAATTCCATTTATTTGAGCATTAAGTAAATTTGGGTTTATTGCGTTTGGGTATGAATAAACTGGTGCAGGCCTAGGATCATAAAATACAATATCCCCACAATTTTTTGGAGCCCTTACATAATAAGCACCACTAATGGTACTATTTCCGTGCTGATGACGTAAGTTTGCTGCTCCTCCAGTATTTATTATAGCCCACATATTATTTATATTAATTTTTTGTTTTTGTTTTTCCCAATTCATGTCTAAAATTACTTTTTCGATAGAAGGTAAAATAAAATTTATAAAATTTTTAGGAGTATCTTCTTGAAGATCAAAATCTTTTGAATGCCATCCTTTAATATTGCTTTTATTAATTCCTACTTGATCTTTCATTTGTGAATTCTTTATGAATTTATACATTTCTTCATTAATCATCTTATAATTATTAATTTGAAATGTCCAAACCGGAGAGGGAAAAAACAGATTAGGTTTATTCATGTTTTATTTTTATATTAATTTTTTATTTGAGTAAACAAATCAAAACATAATCAGGTAGATTATATATTTAAACTATTTTTTTAAATTAAAATATTTTTTTACTAATTTTAATGTTTCTAAAATTCTTTTATGATGTTTATCAAAATTCCTTCTTCCAGAGGTAATTTGTGGATTATTTTTGATTAATGCCTCAATATATTTCGGTATACCATTTTTAGTTTTCAATGTTTAAATAACCTATGTTTTATAAAATATAATGAAATTTTATTTTTATTAGCAAATGAAATAATTTTATTATCATTAATTGAACCATTTGGTTGACCAATTACTTTACATCCATTTTTATTTAATAAATTTATACTATCTGTAAATGGAAAAAAACCATCAGAAGCACAAACAAATGATTTTTTATCAAAATAACGCCTCCTATTTTTCATTGCAAATTTTAAAGCATCAACTCTATTTGTTTGTCCATGTCCTAATCCTAATGTTTGCTTATTTTTTGACAAGACAACTGCATTTGATTTTAGATGTTTAACTACTTTTAATGAAAATATTAAATCTTCAATAGATTTAGAATTTGTATTTGTTTTAGATACTAAATTAACAAACTTTCTATTAATTGTAGTTAAATCAGTAGTTTGATATAGATCTCCAAAAAGAGTAGATCTGTACTCTATAAATCTATTTTTTATTTTGGGTATTTTTAATAAAATTAAATTTTTCTTTTTTTTTAATATATCTAAAGCTTGTTTATCAAAACTAGTTGCAACCACCATTTCAAAAAAAAAATTCAATATATATTTTGCCAGTTTTATATTAACATTTCTATTTAAAAAAATAATTCCTCCAAAAGCACTTTTTGGATCACTTTCGTGCGATCTTTTAAATGCTGTTTCTATATTATTAGCTGAAGAAACCCCGCATGGGTTAGTGTGTTTAATAATTATTGATGTTGGTTCAATAAACTCTGATAAACACTTTAAACCACTATCTATATCAATTAAATTATTATAACTAATTTGTTTACCATTAAGTTGAAAATCAAAAATACTTTTTTTTAAATTATTTACTAAATAAGCACTTTGAATAGGATTTTCACCATATCTTAATTTTAATTTTTTTTTATTTATATTCATTTAACCAATCATAAATTAATTTATCATAGCTATAAGTTTCTTTAAAAACTTTTGAAGCCATTTTTTTTCTAAAAAAAATATCAGTTTGTCCATTATTTTTATCTAAATTTCTAACCAATTTCTTATAATCACTAATATCAATAATTGGAGTCACATATTTAAAGTTCTTCCCTGCAGCACGTAATAAACTTGGTCCACCAATATCAATCATTTCTATTAATTTACTATTATTGTTTTTATTTAAAAATTTTTTAAATGGATATAAATTAACAACAACAATATCAATTTCAGGTACTTCTAATTTTAAAAACTGTTTCTTATGAATTTTGTTATCTCTTACATAAAGTAAAGAACTATATATTAGCGGATTAAGTGTTTTTACCCTTCCATCAAACATTTCTTTAAATTTTGTTACTCTAGATATATCTTTACATTTAAAACCCATACCTCTTATTTTATTTCCAGTAGAACCACTGGATATTAAATTATATTTATATTTAACTAAGTTAGAACAAAGATATTTCAGGTCTTTTTTTTCATATACTGAAATTAACGCATTTTTTTTCTTTAAATTTTTTCTAATGACCATTTCTTAACAATTTTTTTATCTGATAATACACCCTTAATAACAATTTGTTTAGTTGGTTTTGTCATATTGTTATCTACCAATATACTATCTTCAACAACCAACTCCATATCACTTTTAAACAACCAAATATTGTTTAACTTTGTTTTTAAAATTATATTTTTTTTATTATTTGTAAAATTAAATATTATTCCATCAGCTAAATGAAATCTAATATGATAAATTAACCTACTACTAATCTCTTTATATGAAATTATGCTATCTTCTCCTTCTAATTTTTGTATATTTCTATAAATATTTAACTTTCTCTTTATTATTTTATTAAATTTTTTTAAGTATCCATTATGAGAGCCTTCAAATGTTTGATATTTATCATTAGCTTCTTTTCTAAAGACTACAGATTGAGGAAATTTTATATGAGGATTGCCCTCTCGTATTTCACTTATATTTGTATTTTGTAAGATTATAGTAGAGTGTGCTGCACTATATCTTAAATATTCTGGATTTTTTCCAAAATTTTCAGATGCACCACAATTAGTTAATATCTTTTCACCAAAACCACTTAACTCAATTGATAATGTCCCAGCACTCAAATTTGAACTAATTAAATCTTTATTAGGCTGGATAACATCAAAAAATAACTTTTTATCTTTATCAGAATAGAACGCTATTCCATTATCAACATTATTAAATTTTCTTCTTTTTAAAAAATTATCTTTATTAAGAGAATCGTAGATTTTTTTTGTATAAATATTATTTGATCCATTAAAAAGAGGTATACTTCCATCTGTGTGGAAATACTCATTCAATATAGAAGTCATCTTAAGAATGATCTCATCAAATAGATTTAATTTTTTAAACTTAAAAAATAATAATATACTTTTTATTTCTATCAGGTTGTTTATAAACTTAGAATGTTCAAGAACATTGTAACTCTTATGCATCCCTAATTTATCAACTTGACTATCAATAATATATTTTATGTATTCAATTTTTTTAATATTAATTTTTTTTAATATTGCTGATGCTAATAAATATCCTATCAAATCAAATGAAGTAATATAATTAATTTTTTTTGAGTTAAAATCTAATAAAATCCTTTGAATGTGAAAATAAATTATTGCATCAATTTTTTTTCTATCATTAATTTTTGATGAAGAGTTTATATATTCATAATTATATAAAAGATTAATTAGTCTTTTTGATGGTAAATCTTCCGACCAAGGAAAACCTAATTTTCTTTTATTGTTGTTAAACCAATCAAATATTGTATCTTTTGATAGGTTAATACCTATTTTCCCACCAAGTCTACTTGAAAAATTTAAAAAATCAAAGCTCTGAACATTTCTATTTTTATTTTTATAAAAATTTTTTTTAAAAATGAAGTTCTTAATTTGATTGTAATTTGTAAAATCTACTTTTCTAAAATTTAAATCTAAATAAGAATAATTTGATGATCTAAATCTAAAATAAATAAATATGAGTAATACTTTTTTAAAAAAAATGATCATTTTATTTTTTTTAAATATACAGCAAAATAACCGTCTATATTTTTATTAAAAATATAATTAGGCAATGTTATCATAAAGTTGTTTTTAATTAATTTAGAATAGTTATAGCCTTCATTTTTCATATCAAAACTAGAAAGTATGAAATTATTATTTTTTTTTAAAAATTGATTAACCTGGTTAAAAGTTTCGTTTTGTATAAAAGAACATGTCATATAAATTACAAAACCATTCTTGTTGACTAATGTCGAGGCTTTTTGCAACATAGTTTGTTGTAGATTATTTAGTTGATTAAAATTAGGGCTTTTAATTTTAAAAAAAATTTCAGGGTTCTTTCTTATGGTACCAACAGATGAGCAGGGAGTATCTAGAATTACAACATCATATTTTTCATTTTCATTAAATTTAGTAAAATCTTTATTTAGAATTATAGGATTAAAATTTAAGCGTCTTAAATTTGTTTTCAGAATTTGAATTCGTTTAGCATTTTTATCATTAAGGATAACTTTTTTATTTTTTGTCAAAAGCTGAAATGATTTTCCACCTGGTGCAGCACAAGCGTCTAAAAATTTTTGATTTTTATTCTCGATCTTAAAATTATGCAGAGGAAGAAAAGATGAAAAATCTTGTACCCACCAATCACCCTTTGCAAATCCCTTTTTATCTTTAAGATTTTCTTTATTTAATAGAAAACCAGATACATCAGATGTTTTTATTATATCTTCATTAAATTGATTTAAATATTTTTTAGTTTTGAAAACTATATGAAGGTCTGGTTCTTTAAAAAAATTGTTTAAAAATTTTCTTTTTTCTTGAGTTGATAAATTTTTAGTTTCATTTTTAAACCATACCGGAAAGTCACTATATTGAATTTTAATTTCTTTTAATGCTATTTTATCTTTTGCTATTCTTTTTAAACTTGCATTAATAAGGCCTGCATAAAGTTTTAACTTCTTCGCTATTTCAACTGAACAGTTTATAACTGCATATTCTTTAAAATCTAAAAAGACTATTTGTGTAATAGCACTTATTAGTAAAATTTTTTCATGATCTCTTATTTTTTTTTTTATATATTTTTTTATTATTTTTAAACAGTGTATATGAAGCCTCATAGAGTTTAATGTTACATTATTTAATAAAGAAACATCTTTTTTGTTATGACTACGAATTATATTTTTAATATTTGAATGATTTAGTGTGTTATTATATTTGTAAATTAAAAACAAAATTTTATGAATATCTTGTCTAACCTTTACTCCTTTAAACATTTCTATAAATAATTTTAATTTAACTAAATTAATTATATAATAAATTTAAAAAATAAAATATATTGAGTTATGCGAGGTAATCTTGAAACAATCGTTGGTGCAATGTTTGCAGGTAAAACCAGCGAACTTCTTAAGAGAATTCTTTGGGCAAAGCATCAAAATAAAAAAATTATTGTTATTAAACCTAGTATAGATAATAGATACTCAAATGAAAAAATTATAACTCACAATGATTTAAGTCATGAATGTTATGCGATGACAAATTGGGATAAAACCTTAAAAAAATTTACCTTTGATAAAGATAATGTAGATATGGTTTTCTTAGATGAAATTCAATTTATGGATACACATGATACTCTTCACAATGTTGAAATAATTTTAAATAAAGGAATAGATGTTGTTTGTGCTGGTCTTGATCAAGATTCAAGAGGGAAACCCTGGGAAACATCTTCATTGCTTTTAGGTTTATCAGATAAAATTATAAAAATTTATGGTTTTTGTAATGTTTGTGGCCTTGAAGCAACCAAAACATATAGAAAGAAAGAGGGTGGAGAAAGAACTCAAGTTGGTGCAGCAAATATTTACGAACCTAGGTGTCTAAAACATTGGGAACCAAGATAGATAATTTTATTTATTTTTTCTATTTTTAATTAAATTATCTACAACAGACGGATCTGCTAAAGTAGAAGTATCACCTAAATTTTCAAATTCATTAGAAGCAATTTTTCTTAAAATTCTTCTCATAATTTTTCCAGATCTTGTCTTTGGTAAACCAGATGTAATATGTATGAAATCAGGAGTAGCAA
>MDSZ01076383.1_pt1 | contig 10727 bp, 6 predicted proteins | sample 811201 | NCBI WGS metagenome assembly MDSZ01 (sample SAMN05326647, study PRJNA326480) | marine metagenome | isolation source: seawater | place: Indian Ocean: North | collected 2010
ATAATAACAAAATCAAATAACTCTCTAGTAACCTTACATAATTCAGCATCCGTAATACTAGCACTACCAAGTTTAGCAACCCGGGTATATTTAGCCATTAATTTAGCACTATCAACATCCCATACACTAGCAAAAAAATCCACTCCTAATTCCTTAGAATATTGGCAAAGTTCTTTAATTTGTTCTTCAGAAAATTCCATACGATATTTATATTCTAAATAACTCATTTCACCCCAAGGTGTCTGCCGTCGTTTCGTTTTTTGGTGTTCAGGAACACACACATCAGGATTACGCTTTTGAATTTTAACATAATCAGCACCCGCAACTTTAGAGAGCATAATTAATTCTTTACAAAGGTCCATTGAACCATTGTGATTAATACCAATTTCAGAGATAATTTTAACCATTGTTTTAGTTTTCTTAATAAGTATTATATTAGTATTTTTTTACTTTTATTTAGTAAAAATTTATTTAAATTAATAATTTATATACCTAATCTAGATTAGTAAATAGTTGTTAAGTTAAAATAATAATCCTATTCTAGATTTATTAAAAGCAATAAAATATAGTATTGTAAAACATATTATTGTTTTGTGAAATTATTACCTTCTAGATTAAAATTAATAAATGGATTAAGTGATAATACATTACATCCATATTTGTCTTTTAATATTTTTTTAAGGGTAATTGTGTGATTTTCTATCTTGCCTAACCAATCATTATACTGTTTTTGAGGATTTTTTTTCCAAGCAACATTTAAACTTTCTTTAGTGTGATATCCTTTAAAATTACTTTCTCCATTTAAAAGACCACAATCGTGTCCTACAATAATGATATTCTTAGCACCCATATAGGCAGCTAAATGGATAGCAGTAGTAATAGTGGAATAAGATACAATTAATTTATCACCATCAGGTAATGATGTAATTTGTCTATTATTTTGATTATGATTGTAAATTACAATATTATTTTGATTTTTAAATTTAGAATTAATTATATCGTAGTTTTTAGTATTACCTAAACCACAATTCCCTTTTGAGACAAAATGGATTACATCTGTTAATTCATTATTTGTTATTATTTTTTCAAGTAGTTTGAATTCTTTTCTAACCAAATAAGTAGGTTTTAAACGTCGATAAGATTGATTAACACCTATTACTATTTTATTTTTGAAAAATGAATTATCTATGAAATCACAACTCTTACCAGAAGCATAGATATAGATATCCTCATCTAGATGTTTATTTTTAAAATCAGTTAATTGTTTCATAATTCTTATTGGTTATTATATATTATTATAAATAAATTTAACCCTTAGTGTATTTATTACCTTCTAGATTAAAATTAATAAAAGGATTAAGTGATAATATATTACATCTATACTTATCTTCTAGTAAGTTTTTTAATTTAATAGTTTGAGATTCAATATTTTTCAACCATCCATTATATTGTTGTTGAGCATTTTTACCACGCCATACTATTCCTAAACTTTCTTTTGTATGATAACCTTTAAAATTACTTTCTCCATTCAAAAGACCACAATCATGACCTACTATAATAATATTCTTGGCACCCATATAGGCTGCTAAATGAATAGCAGTAGTAATGGTAGAAGCAGATACTACTAACTTATCATCTTCAATGGGTAAACTAGTTAATTGATTATTATTAGTATTATGGTTGTAAATAATAATATTATTATTAGTAGGGTAATTTTTTAAAATAAAGTCTTTGTTAGTATTATTATTACTACCACAATTACCTCTAGAAATAAAATGGATAATATTTTTAATAGAATCATTATTAATTATTTTACTCATTAATTTAAATTCTTTTCTAACTAAGTATGTAGGAATTATTTTTTTAAATGATTGATTAACACCAATTACTATTTTGTTTTTGAAAAATGAATTATCAATGAAATCACAACTCTTACCAGAAGCATAGATATATATATCTTTTCCTAAATGTTTATTTTTGTAATCTAATAATTGTGTCATTTGTGTTTTAATTTAAATATAATTATATATTTTATTATTAATTTTTAAATCTAATATAGTAAGATGATATTTATTGTAGAACCAAAATTAGGATTATGTAATCAATTACAAACTATAGTTAAAGGGATTTTATTATCAATTAAATATCAAAGAGATTTATTTATTCATAATTTTCAAATAAATTTAAATACAAAAACTTTCACTAATATTAATGAAATATTAGATATTAATGAAATAAATAAATTTTTAAAACATAATAATTATAATATTAAAGTATTAAAATACTTAGATAATTCTATTTTAAGTAAAATAGAAGAATTCAAATTACCTAATATCAATTATAATAAAATTCAAGTTTTAAAAAATATTAATATAGATATTGAAAATAATTTACAAAATGAATATATTTATTTAGGAAATATCGTTTCTATATGTTTACAAAATTCTTTAAATTTAAAATATTATGATTTTAAAAATAATTATTATCAAATATTAGCAAATTTAAAGTTTAATAATATTTTCTACGAAATAAAAAATAAAATAATAAATGACCTAAAATTAAATAATTTTACTGCTATACATTTGAGAATAGAAGATGATGCTTTAAAACACTTTTCTCATTGTCATAAAATATCTATTGATGAATACAATAACAAATTAAAATCTTTTTATGAATTACATATCAAAAATAATAAAAATAATAATATTTACATATCTTCAGGTATTTTAAATTTTGATAACAAAATAAATAGTCAATATTATTTAGATTTAAAATTAAAATATAATAATATTTATGATAAAAGTAATATTCAAATAGATAAATATTATTTAAATAATAGAGAATTAATTGCAATTGTTGATCTATTATTGTGTTTTGATAGTTCAAAATTTATAGGATGTGGAATAAGTTCATTTTCAAGAGTAATAGAAGGTTATTTTAATTATAATTCATTAATAGAAAAATCAAATATTATTTTAGCATAACTGTTAATAAATTAAATTTTAGATTCTTCCTTCCAAACTGAAATATTTTGAGTTATTCCTAATTCTGGTATAGTCTTAAATTGTAAATAACTTGGAAAAGTAATTTCGTAATCTTTAGTTACGACAACCTTATTATTTTTAAAATCTTCAACGTATTGTTTTAATTTTTCATAATAGGTAATAATATTACAACCTGCTATTTTGTAAAATGATGTAAAATGATAATCTGGTCTATCCTTAATCTTAGCATTCTTAAATAGATTATCTTTATTATCATAATATTCATAATTAAAAGTTTCATTAATTAGGTACCTACCTGAAATCTTAAATAAATTGGAAATATTGTATGTATCTCTTAATTGTAAAACCAAAGAGTTAGTAGTATGTAATTGATAAGCCTCACCTATCCCTTTGTAAATACATTCATCAGTGTAATAATTTAATTCATCATTAGTAATATCATTCAAAAATAAATTACATATTTTAAGTAATTTTAATTTCATTTTATCTTCTAACTTAGAATTATCAACTAAAATAATGAAACTTTGAGGAAGATATTTTCTAATAGATACTATAGTATTAATAGTTTGTTGATATCGTTCTTCCGTAGTATAGATAGACCTATTTTTACAATAAGAATATTTTTTATCAGATACCACTATCTTACTTGAAATAAGAACCACATTAATATTAGGTTTTATTTGGTTTAATATTATAGTATTATATTTATTATTTGTATCTTGACTATTATTTAGTTTATTACCATTAACTAATGATTTTGAAATTAAATTATAATACAATGTTTGATATCTAGATAGATTATCATATTTAATTTTTTCGGGTTGATTTATGATAATATTAGTAAATAAATGTTTTTCCTCAATATGACAATAATATTTATTACTAGTAATTAAATTCAAATAATCAGTAAATTTATTATCAATTTCATTAATATCATAATATGTAGTGTATTTATCAATATTATCAATTGTAATTTTTGATTTGTTAGAATTTAAATAAATATAATTTAAATTAGTATTATTAGTATTACCATTATTATTAATATTAGTATTTAAATAATGATTTATCCGATATTTAATAGCGCCTATATTACTTATTAATAATGGCAACTTGCTAATTAAACCTTTAGTAAAGGCATAAGAATAAGTCTCATACCAAATATTCAAAAATATTAAACCATTAATTTTGTATTTACTTAATAATTGTAATATTTCTAATTCATTATATAATTCAATACTAACAACATTGGGATAATCATTAAATTTATGCTGAGAATCAGTAAATAAATAAAATTTAATATTAGGATTATCAATATATTTATTAATTAAATAAGTAATAATCTCAACCCCTTTATATTTAGATAATGATGTAATTATTCCTAATCTTATAATTTTAGAATGATCTGTTTTTAATTTTAAAAAGTTATTTAACTTATTAATTGAATAATCAATATGAGGCATTACCACCATTTTCTGGTAAAGTTTATTGGTTGTAATATCTTTTAAAAATATTTTATTATATTCGTTAAAGACAGATTGATTAGGACATATTAAAAAAGAGGCGTGATTTAATATTGTACTTACTTTAGGTAATATTTTTTTATATTTAAATAAATAGTTAATTGGTGTAAAATCATTGAATTTATAATATAGTTCTTCTAAAGAATTTAACCAATAGTAATCGTGAAATGTAATAAGTAATTGTAAATCATATTTATTAAGGATAGTAATAATATCATCTAGAGTAATATCTGTTTCAATCAAATATTGTAAAATAAGTATTTGTTTTTTTTTAAAAGAAATGCTTTGTAAATGTGTTTTGTTTTTTATTTTAATAAAGTTAATTTGATAATTATTAATTGTATTTAAATAAAACTTAATATCTTCCATATATAATTTAGAACCACCTCCCCAAACATTATGGATATAATAAATATCAATACTGGATTTTGTATTATTAATATCTATAGTTTTAGTATCTAATGATTGGTATTGATAACTATTATTGGTATTAATATTATTTTTTAAGTAGTCAGGTATTTTAATATCATTTTCTGTTAATAACTTATTAATATCTTGTAATGATATTATTTTATTTTCATTCTTTAGTAAATTATCATTATTGTTTTTAATGAAATTATTATCCTCATTTTTTTCAAAATAACTAATATCTTCTTTATTTTCTAATATTAAGATTTCCTGTTCATTACTTAAAATATTGTTGGTGCTGATATTATTGTTGGTATCATAGTTATTAATATTTATTTCTTTTTCTGTATTATATTTGATATTTATTAGTTTTATTTTATTATTATTTACAAGTTCTATTGGTAACTTTATTATTTCTTTTTTGTCATATTGTGATTTTAAAATAGAAATTATCTTATTCAAATGAGAATTATAAATATTTTCTACTTTGTTAGAGTGTATAAAATCATTATAATTAATAATATTTTGTATATTTAATTGTGTGTTAAATTGCATTTCTTCTTTTATTTTAAAAAAAAAATTACCAAACCTTTTGAATTTTAGAAGTGTTATATTTACTTCTTCACTTAAATTAGATAAATTAGTTTCCACAATTTGTTGGTAATTTAGATTAAAAAAATTATATACTTCTGAATGTAATTTATTAGTAATATTAATTACTTTTCCTAATTGTTGATAATTTAATTTTACATCTGGATTAGTAAAATTTAAATTTAATTGAAATCTAATGCTAGGTAATTCTTTTTCTGGAAGTAATCTTAATTTACAATGATGACACCAAGATAATAAATTAGATATTATATTATTCACTATTAATTTAAATTTAGACATAATACTAGTAAAGATGTATTTTAATTCAATTTGAAGATTAGAATTTGCTTGAATAATTGTTTGATTACCCATTAATTGCTTAGATGGAATAAATGAATAAATAGATACAGGTAAAACAATATTAAATTGTAATGGTAAATGAAAAACATCTTGGTAATTATCAGTAATAGTATCCCAATTTTGTAATGAATTACATTTCTGATAAGTTAATAATAATGTTAATAATTTCTTAAATTTATCGGTAAATTCATCTGGAATAGTAATAGTAGATTTTAAATTTATTAGAGTATTAAATGATAGTGTTTTATCCAAACAATAATATTTGGTATGAATACCCAAGTTTAAAAAATAATTATACATTTCTTGATTATCAAATATAATATTCAAAAAAGGTTCATTCATATTACATGTCACACACTTGATACATTCTTGAATTTCCTTAAAAGAGAATACATTAGTATTATTGTGGTAATTGATATCTTTAATAAAATATACCTCTAATAATTCGTTAATTTGGGTTAGTTTATTTTTATTAACACTTCTAAAATATGAAATTTCTTCTAAAAATTTTAGAAAGAAACTATCAAAACAGTATATCTTTTGTAATCCATATTCTTTAATCCACTTAATAACACCAAATAAATATTTTTCAATTTCTTTTCTAAATTGTTGATTTTGAAATATATTATTATAAAGATTTCCTAACCCAGATGGATTACTATTTAAAAATTCTTTGAATTGTAAGTAAGTTTTGTAAATAAAATTAGTTGATATTTTAATATTTTGACCTTCTATAAATTCTTTAAAATTACAAGATAGTAAATTAGTAATAGTATCAGTAATATGATTAATAGGTGTATTCCATAAATTCAAATAATAATAAGTATTATCTAAATAATCTTTTTTATTTTTAATAAATTTTGTAAAATATTGTGTCTGTTTATTATTACTAGTTAATGGTAAAGGATATAAAATACCTATTCTCATTATATTAATAAATAATTTTGATTAGGTAATTTACTATTTATTTAATTATAATTAGTTGTATCTAGACTTGTTAAATATATTTAATCTTAAAATTAAACAATAAAAAGCAAAAACAGGGTAATATTAATGAAAAGCATTATTTAATAAGGCATTATAGTAAAACATATGATTAATTACCACAATTTCTTTTTTAAAGTGTGTAAACAATTTACGGCAATCTAAAAAATTATTAAGTTTATCATTACTTAAATTCAACATTTTAACATTTTTTAAATATAAATGTATCTTTTTGGTTGATTGACTATCATAAAAAGTATTGGCCTCATTATTTTCTATTATATGTCTTCCTATTAACTTAATATTACTTCCTGAATTAGAAAAATTAAATATAAAGGATCTTAATAATTTTAATAATTCAATATTTTGACTTAAATGTGTTATTAGTAACTTATTATTATTATAAAATGCAAATATACTTAAATATATTACTAATAATTTTTTATAAGAACCTTTAATATATTTTAACCACTTTAAATTATATGTATTAAAATAATTATTCAAGTCTTCATACGCCATTTTATTTGTTTTACCATTTAGTAAATTAATAAAACCAAATCGTATTATTAATTCTCTTGATAAATCACTATCAATAATTAGGGTTATATTATGATTTTTATAAAATGGCTGTGTATCATCTACATTATTATTTAAAGTATTTATAAAACTATTTTTATCAATATTTTTTCTTGTATTTTCGTCAATAATAGTTATATACTCTGATGATAAATAATTATAAATGTAATCTAGAATAAAACAATAAGTATCATTATACCGTGGTCTTAATGATAGTATTTTAGGTATTTTTTTTGGTATATTAAATATAATGTAAGGAATAGGTTTATCAAAATAAGTATCTTTTTGTTTTTTATTATTTTTCTTAAAATTTAAAAATTCATTTTTCAATTTGTTTGTTACTGAATATAATTTATTATTAGGATTAATATCATCAGTATTCGTCGAATTAATATTATTATTTTTGTGCTTGGTTAATAATGGTATAAACAACGATAAATCTAATTTTTCTCTTTTTAAATATTCAAATAAACATGGTTGAATTTCTCCAAATGTTAAAAATAAGGATAAAAAAATAATATCCTTATTATCAATAGAAATTATTTTCATAAATAATGTGTATTAATGTATAATCATAAAATAATTAAAAATAAAAAATAAGATAAGATACGATAAAATAAGATACCATAAAATTACCTAAAGACTTAGTTTAAGTTTGCTTTCATCAACCTTTTCAGGTTCTCCTCGTTTAACATCTTCTAATTCTTCTTTTAAACCTTCTACATCAGTGCCTTCCCTTTCACCCTTAGCAATTAATCTTTCTAACACTCTAATATTGCGTTCATATAATTTTCGTTGATAAATAATTTTCAGATTATTTACTACTTCCATAAAAGGGACAAATTCTTTTTCATTTGTTTTAAATTTATTCCAAAGAGGACCAAAAACTTCTTTAGTTCTTTCAATTTCTTTCATCTTTTTACCTCTTTCAATATCTTTTTTAGAAATGTACTTACTATTTCCATTACGACATTCTGAAGTAAATAGAAAGTAAGCAGTTGGTGGTTGTTTAGGTTTTGGTTCAGGATAATCACCATTTTCAACTGCTGTTTTAAATTGTTTATCATACTCTTCCTGATATTCTTTTGAAGCATTTTCAAATAATTTATCATATTTAGACTTTTCTTTAGTTGTAAGAGCAGCATACCACTTTATAAAACGCTCATTAGAATAATTTTCATTCTTTTCTTTCATTAAACGACGATAATCATCTCTAGCAAGTTCAATTCGTTTAGGTCTTTTTAACCCTTCTGGTTTAAATTTGGCATCCTTCCTCTTAACTTTCCTTTTTTGTGACTTAATAAATTTTTCTCGTTCCTCTAATGTTTTATTGTCAATTTTAGTCCAAACATCATCAAGAGGAAAATTATCATATTCTTGTTGAATAAATTTAAGACATTCAATAAAATTTTGTGCCTTTTTAAAATCTGAATTAAATCTACTAGCAAACATAGCGGTTGTTTTCACTTTACTTTTTAAAATTGAATTATTTTCAGTATCGTTAATAGTCATTGTAAATTTGTATTTAAGTTAAAATTTAAAATATGTTTAAAATTTTAATATTTAATGTAAAAATGACTGATAATTACATTATTACTATTATTAAAAACAATTTTAAAATTGTTTAGTCTAAGGTTATTATAACTAAGTAAAGTATCACTGTTTAACAGACATAATAAATTACTAAAATAATACAAACCAAGATATAATGGGAGTTCCAGGATTATTCAGTTACTTACGAAAATATAATAAAAAAGGGGATGCTTTTTCAACTATTAAAAGTGAATTGCCTAACCCAGAAGAAGAAGTCCATTTGTACTTGGATTTCAATGGGGCAATTTACCAAGTTATTCGCCCAGAGCTAAAAACTGAAGAAGCATTTATCATTCATGTGCTTCAATATTTGGATAACTTAATTACAATATTTAATGTTAATGAATACCATAGTCAGGATGATAGTTTTACAATTACTAATCCAGTTACAAAAGTATTTATCGCTATTGATGGTGTTCCTCCTCGGGCTAAAATGGAACAGCAGCGTATGCGACGGTTTCATTCTGTAGCTAGAAAGGCAAAACTTCTTCATATTCAAGAAAAATATGCGGAAGATAAAGAAGGGTCTTCTACTAATTTTCATATTGACACTAATATGATTACACCAGGGACACCTTTTATGGAAAAGTTAAGGGTTGCTATTAGGGAACATATGGAAAAAAAGGAAAGTGAAGAAGGTCATCATTTTAAAGGGATTGAAGTCCATTTTAGTGATTGGAGTTGTCCTGGAGAAGGAGAACATAAAATTATCGACCATCTGAGAAATAATCCACCTGCGGAAGATGTTAAAAGTGTTATTTACGGATTGGATGGGGATTTAATTATGCTAAGTATGGCAACACAAGTTAACAATATGTTTTTAGTACGGGAAGCTTATGAATACGGTCAGTATGCTTTTCAACACGAAGGATATCCTTATCTGTTCATGGATGTTAATTGTTTAAAGATTGCTTTAATTAATGAATGTTGTAAGAAAATGTTAATACCTGTAAATCATATGTCTACACAGGATATTAATCGGTTTATTGATGATTACATTGTCTTAACAATGATGTTAGGTAATGATTTTATGCCTAAAATACCTTGGATTAGTATTAAGCAATTTGGACATCAAATTTTACTGGATATTTACTTTGAAGTACATAATGGAACAGAATGTAGTCAAAATCCAGAGTTAAAATATTTATTTAATAGGGAAACAGGAAAATTAAATATTTTAATGTTAAGTGATATTTTCCGGTTGTTATCTAAACGAGAGAATAGTCTAATGATTAAATTTTGGGAAAAGAGACAGCATTCAAGAATTAAAATCCCTCCTGGTGCTACTGAAAAAGAAAGGCAAGAAACATTAATGGAATTTCTCCCCTTACAACATACTGATATTGAAAAGGAAATAGCACCTAAAAGACCTCAATGGCGAGGTCGATTTTATAAGATTTGCCACGAAATGATAGCAACACCAAATAACATTAGTAAAATATGTGATGCCTATTTAAAAACTTTAGTTTGGAATGCCAATTATTATATGAAAGGGTGTATTAGTTGGGAATGGTATTATCCTTACCATTATGGACCTACCTTAGCGGATATGTTCTATTATTTAAAAGAAAAGAAGACCCATTCTCATATTAGTTTTACTAAAGGTTCACCAGCATCACCACAAACCTTATTACTAATGGTTCTCCCTGAAAAGAGTAGTAAATTTATGGCGACGAGTGTAGCAGAAATA
>MDSZ01109115.1_pt1 | contig 10727 bp, 10 predicted proteins | sample 811201 | NCBI WGS metagenome assembly MDSZ01 (sample SAMN05326647, study PRJNA326480) | marine metagenome | isolation source: seawater | place: Indian Ocean: North | collected 2010
GAGATCGGTGGCGATAGCAGTAAGCCTTTCCAGTGCTTCAGCAGAAACCCCCGTCGGCAACATATCCTCTTCGTGCCCGATGACAGACTCAAATTCCTCATCAACATCGACAACCAGAACCGTGTCGAGCTGCCCACTCTGAGGAATACCACCAACACAGCAGACACGGTCCTTGAAGCCAAAAATTTGGCGAGTCAGGCCTAAAAGGATGGCAGCTCTAAGCTGGGAGAGCCTGGAATTTGATAAGGATCGAACTGCAAGGGCTGCGTGGGCTCGGTGATGATCAAGCTCGTGGTCAGATACCCCTTCGCCGGCTAAAATAACCCGAAAGCCCGGGAAGGTCATGCGTGGAGCCAGGGATGCGGGGAACACATCAGTGAAAACCAAAATGGTCGAGCAATCTGCAGCTTTGGCAATTTTGGCAGCCTCATCGGTGAGCAACTTATTAAATTTCGTACGCCGGCGGGCTGGCCTTTCATCGGTACCCGAAAAGGCATGTCGAACTACATTTTTGAAGTCTGACAAGTCGCGGGCCATCCAAAGATGGTCCATCACAGACTTGTCCTGAAAAGTGCGGGCAAGCGTGGCTAAAAAAGATAAATAATTTTTTGCGTTTTCACTGGCCAGTAGCAGAAAGACATACCTGATCTCATCGTAGCTCCCTTGCCCGCCGAATGAGAGGCCTGTAGGACAACGACCAATGGCCAGGGCGAAAGGCCGTTTCATTTTAACACGGGCATGGGGCAGTGCCACACCTTCGCCCAAGTAGCTGGTGATGGCATGTTCCCGGGTGATTAATTCGTTGAGTACTTTCTTACGGGTGCGGGGAGATGGGAGAAGATTTTTAAAGGTTCCCAGTAATTCGGAGTAAGCAGCATTCAGGTCCTGATGAGTCAGGTCAATAACTCGGTTAGAGGAAATATACCGGTCAACGCGCATGGCTCAGAAGAACAGGGGAGATTTTTCGCAGGAAATTACTCCCTGACATGTTGGGCTGCGAAAATCTTACTTTTCCCACTCCAACGCTCCGCTCTTTAATTCGTAAATAAGCCCGACTACGAGCACAAAGGTGAAAAAAAGCATGGGTCCGAGCAAAGAAACTCCAGCAAATGAAAGTTCCCGGTGGGTAAGAACCCAGGGAATAAGAAAGACCACATCAATATCGAAAAGGATAAACAACATTGCAGTGACATAAAACTTCACAGAATATCTCGAACTGCCACCAACCTCAGAGGATAAGCCGCACTCATAGGGAGAGTCTTTAATCTTACCCCTGGTAGCTTTCTGTCCGAAAATATGGCTTGCCACCAGGATGCCAATTCCGATTCCAACCGCTAGTACGATCTGGATGAGCACAGGCAGGAAATCGGATAAAATCATCTAATTTTTTTTATGGGTAAGCTGTTTTTTAGCAAGAACAAAGGACATTACCCGATCAAAGGATTCTAAGTTGTCGGGGCTTGCCAACTCAGGTGCCTCGCTTTTAGGATTTTGAAATGATTACATTGTCCGATCCTCAAAGAAAAAAATTATCTCAATCCCGCCGAGCAAACGGATTTACCCTTGTGGAGATTTTAATTGTACTTGCCCTAATCGGTATAGTTGCAGGTTTGGCTATGTCGAATCTCGGTGAAATCTTTGGAGGAGGGAAAGTCAAGGCCGCACAGACTTGGGTAAACAGCACGGGCGAAGCTTATGTGAACAGTTACCTTGCGATGGTTGGAGATTATCCCAAGAGCCTTTCTGATCTTCAAAGTCCGCCAAACGGGGTTCCTCCATTTGTTAAGCGGGCATCTGATTTAAAAGATCCATGGGGTAAAGATTATGTTTACCAATATCCAGGAACTAGAAACACAGGAAGTTTTGATCTTTCGACTACGGCACCAGATGGGACGGTTCTGGGAAATTGGGACTCTGCGACAGGCAATTGAATTGATCAAAAAAAGGAGGAGCCACAGATTCGATGGGTTTTCCCTCATCGAAGTGTTATTGGTTCTGGCGTTGGTTGGCGTTTTGGCAGGTTTGGTTGCGGGGAACGCAGGTGCATTTATTAAGGGTGCCCAATTTGAGCCACCAAGCAGAGTTTTAAAAAAAGCCATTCTGGATGCAATCTATGAAGCGTCGGAATCCAAGAATCCCACCTATGTGTCTTACGACAAAAAAACTGCTTCTTTTGTAGTTAAAAATTCGACTGGGAGCGAGTTGAGTGTTCTTCCAATTTACAAAGACGATTGGAATGAGGAATTCGAGTCTCCTGAAGTAGTTTTTACCGCGATTGGTCCGGGGTCTGGACCTTCGGGAGAATTAAGTTCTTATAATGACGATGAATTAATACTGTCCAGAATTCCTTTTCATTATGGAAGTACGGTTCCTTTTCTTGCGACGATAAATTTTCATGGAAAGGATACGAATTTACAATTCGATCCCTTTTCTGGGTTCGTCTTAAACAAAGCCGAGTGAAGAGGAAGTTCAAGCAATATGGCATGATTCGAGGCTTCATGCTGATTGAAGTTTTAATTGCATTGGCAATATTTGGTTTGTCCGCAGTTTTTTTAGTCGATGGTGCTTTTGTGGCATCTCGTGCTGCTCAGCAGATGAAAGATACAAGGGAATTAGAACAGGATCTAATTTGGGTGAGGAGTGAGGTGTTAAAAATTGCTGATTATGATAAGTTCTCAGAAGGGGGCGAAATTAATGCACTTTCTATGGGATTGGTAATTTGGGAGGCGGATGTCGAAATGACCCAGGTTCTTGACCTTTATAAAGTGACCTTGAGCTTGGAGTACGAAGGAAATACTGATTATGGAATTGAGGGGGGAGTAAGGCAGTCTTCTATGTATCTCCTACGGCCCACTTGGGGGAATCATCCGGATTTTTCAACGGATAGGACCCGATTGCTGGATGAGCGGCGCAGAAAGATGCAGGAGTATCAGGATGAAAAAAAGAGGGGGTATAGATGAAGAGTAAAAAAGGCTTCTCTTTGGTGGAAGTCTTACTTGCCCTGGCTGTGGGTGGGATCGTGCTCATGGCAGCAAGTTCTTTGTTGGTCACAATATCTCAGGCGTGGGCAAATCGACCGGCTACACGTGATGCCTTTGATGCCCATGTAAATGGAATTGCCCATTTTTTGACGGCAATGCTCGAGGAGGCAAGTGGTTCGGGGGCTAATTCCAAGGGGAATAATGTGATTGAGTTGGCTAGACCGGTTGGCTTTTCGGACCGCGACGACCCTTTAATCAAATTCTATCTGCCCGAGGCTCCCCCTTTTTTTTATTGGCCACATGGGTTAGCAAGCAGAGTGCATACTTATTTCCAGTTTGATGAGGGAGAAGGCTTTTACCTGCTTTGGTACACTGAGCTTCAAGAGTTGGAAAAAGGAGAAAATGGGATTTTGCAGCCTGAAGATGAAGACCAATTATTTCGCTCTCAGGTAAGCCCTTACTTTAGTGAAGTTTATTATTGTTATTACGGAGAAGAAGAGAGTGCAGAGGGTGACCAAAAGGAATGGGCAATTGAATCAAGCTTGGAAGAAAATGTAGAGAGCGGGAAATTTAGGCTGCCTGATTTTATAAAGATTGTTTTTAATTGGGAGGAGGAAAATCTTGAAAGAACCATTACCCTTGCTATCAAAAACCAAGCACCAAGTGGTATAGAGGAGGAGGGCAGGTGACGGTTCCAGGATTTACCAAAATACGAGGTTCGATTCTGATTTTTGTTCTTGGGATTGTTGTACTTTTAGGTGCCTTATGCTTGCGTTTAATGGAAGAGACAGTTCAGGAACTTCGTCATGTCAGCCAATTTCATAAACGCGATGATCTGCGATTACATGCCTACTCTCTTTTGGATATTACTGTTGGAGTGCTGAATGAATTTCGCACACTTGATAGCAAGTCTTTAAAAACTGGTGGGGGGTGGGAAAAACCCCTTGAGTGGAGCGAGTTAACTCCTTTGGATCCAAGGGTCAGATGGTCGGTTTCCTTTCAGTCTGAATCTGGTGAGTCAGGCAAAGCTCCGCTTTTTTCAACTAACGAAAAAGTGTTTAAAGAAATTTTTGCCATAATGGATAACGGAAGTGATAGATTAGTTGATGAGGCCCAGGGCCAGGCTTTTTACGACGCCTGGATGGATTGGCAGGATTCGGATAGTAATGAAAGAGAAGAGGGTGCGGAAGACGACTATTATGAGGATCAAAACCCAAGTTATTTCACCCCCGGAGAAAACATTAGAAGTTTTGATGAATTTCGTATGATAAAAGGTTTCGGTTATGATTCGGATAGCAGGGATGATAGTGGTCTTTTTTTTGACAAATATGGTAACGAAACAGAAAACATGCAAAACTTCAGGAAATCTTTTTCATTTTATCATGAAGGAAGTGTGAATCTATTTGAGGCATCTGATTTTCTTTTGAGGTATATCTGTGGGGATGACGATGATATCTATGAAAAAATTAGAAGCGGGGAGTTGAATGCTGAATCCCCAAGAATGCAGGTCGATTCACCTATTCCAATATCCTGGGGAACTTCCCCAACACTTCGTGTGAATATTTTGGTGATGAAGGGAAAGGCCAGGTTTCAACTACATGCAGTTTTAACTGATAATGACAAAATTGCGGTTAAGCCTAAAAGTTCAAACCTGATAAAACGCAGTGATCTGAATTCAAAATTAAAGTATCCATTTAGAGTATTCAGCTTGCGAGAAAATGAGAATCTGATCGACTAGGATGAGACCCAAAATTACTTTTTTCAATTGATGTCGGATGAGCAAGAGAGCGTCTCCGATCTTCCGATGGGAGAGCTGCGCGAAATTACCCTCCGTATTCCTGGAGAGTGTTTCTTTTGCGAAACAATAAATTTACCACCGTCTGCTTTAACTGTTGAATCCGAGACGAAACCTTCAGCAGGAATTTCCCATTGGGACGACTATCTTGTTGGTATTCTTAATCAGTTGGACTTTTCCCCGTATCCAGTCGAACAATTAGCGTGGGGATATCATTTGTGTGAAAACTCAAAAAAGGTCTTGTTGTTTGCGACTCCTTTGGGAAAGTTACGCCAGATGGGTTGGCAAAACCTCGAGTTATTCAGGCGGGTGTTTCCTTCCTTTGTGAGTTTGTTGGGTAAAAGATTTGATGCGCCAACTTCGATATTTCTTCTGGTTGATGAATCTTTAACTCTTGCTTGTTTTGATACAGGATCAGAAGTGCCCGATTACCTGTATTCACGAGGGGTCGAGGATGAGGAGGAGGAGGCTTTAGACAAGGCCAAGTCCATGCTTCTTGGATTAGTGGACTTATCCAAGTACCAAGTCTGTCCGGATGTTCTGGTAGCCCGAGAAGTATTCAGGCGGGAAGATAACTCCTTTGAGTTTGAGCACCAATGGATGATAGGCAAAGATCCATCGCTCGAACTTGAACAGGATGTCATTATGGACGCCGATCTTCTATGGCAGCATGATCTGAGAAGTCTTGAATTTAAAATTTCTGAAAAAAAGCGACGCAGTCAAGAGCGTAGTAGATGGAAATCAATCAAAGTCAGCCTGCTTTTTGCCGTCTTTTTGATTTGCGGGCTGGTTGGTCTTAAGATTGTTGATTTCAATCTGGATGGGTTAAATCTTGATGAACAAAAAATGAGGACGCAGGTTCCACTAGTTTTGGAATCTCAAAAATTATTGGAAAAATTAAAACAAAACCAACTTGGAGGGATTGATCCATTTGGCACTATAGGTCGTGTTACCATTTATCGTGGTGGTGGATTTGATAATCCTCATGTATGGTTTTCACAGGCACATTTCGAGACCCGCAACCATGTGAAGATCGAAGGAGAGGGGAGAAATGTTGAATCGATAAATAATTTTATTGAACGATTGGAAACCAACCAGGTAGCATTAATTCGCAAGGACCGAACCGGTGACGAACTACGTTCAATTAAGAGTGGAGGGGGGAGCACTTCGTTTGAGGTGGAGCTGGAAATGTTGGAAGAAACCACGGTTGATTCTGAAGCAGAGAATTTGGAGCAAAATGGCAAGGAGGCGCCGAGAGAATGAAATACCTGGAAAAAGTATTTTTTCGTATGCAGGACCGGGAGCAAAAGCTGCTTGTTGTTGCAATTATAGTGGTACTTGCAGTTGCTTGTTTGAAACTTTTTCAAAGTGGGATACAGAAGTTCAATTCTTGGCAGGAAATCGACCAACTAATGGAGAGTCATGAGATGATCCTTCGATTAAAGCCAAGCATTGATCAAGCTCTAGAAGAACAAAAGATTGCACAGCAAAACAAGAGCTATGATAAAAAGAATTTGAGTAACAGGGTGTCCAGCCTGGCCGATCAGGTTTTTCCAGCAAGGGATTACCGGGAGCTCGATACCGAGGAGCGAGAAAGATATTCCCAGCATCGAGTACGTATTACTTTTAAGCGCTCCAGTTACGACGAGGTAAATGAGTTTGCCGGCTTGATTCGGGGCGAAAGTCCCTACATGTTTTTAAGTGAGGTGAAAATTACGCCAAACTATCCGCCCAAATCCAGGCCTTATGAACCGACCACCTTTGATGCGGTCTTTGAGGTCAGTTCTGTTGAATTTATCAATCAATGAAAAAATCTTACCTTTTTACATTCTTCTTATTGGGTCTAGTAATTTGTAGTGCACAAGTACCTGTTGGTCAGGATTCTGATAATTTAGGACAGCCAGGTTCAGTGCCAGCCCCCAACGATTCTTTGGTTGGTGGAATATTTTCAGATCCTTCCGAAATCGAAAATATAGAAGGCTTGGACGATCCTCTTGAGAGGGTTAAATTAAGGGATCAGGACAGCAATTTAATTTTGGATATGATTCAGACTATCACCGGTAGATACATTCTTCGCCCCCAAAATTTGCCACAAGTAAAAATCACCTTTGATAGCATGAATGTTCTAACCAGACGGGAGACTTTACTGGCGCTGGAAAGTTTGCTGGCGATGAACGGGATTGGCATTACTAAGATTGATTCTCAGTTTTTTAAGGCAGTCCCCGCGACTGATATGAATAAACATGTACCAATCTGGCTGGATGTTCCGCCTTCATCATTACCTCCCAGCCAAAGAATATATGTTAAAATGTTTCACTTGGATTATGTGCCCGCTGAAAGGATGAGGGAGTCTTTAAACGAATATGCCACAAATAATGTTTCCAGACTGATCATTGAAGAGGTAAGAAACACCATAACAGTTACTGACTCTTTGTTGAATTTGCAAAGGATGGAAAAAATTATCGAGAATATGGATAAGCCAAAAAACGATTCCTCCAATATTATTTTTTGGTATAAAACCAATCGTCTAGGTGCTGAAAGTTTGGCTGCAATGTTTGAAGACCAATGGGAAAAGGTTTGGAAAAACGAATTTTACTCAAAACCGATCTTGATTCTAGAGTCACAGACAGAAGTGACCACTAAATCGGAGAGCAAAGGAGGGAGAGGGCAACAAAAAAAGGTGGGCAGTGGGAGCAGTTATGATGGCAACAGGACTCGTTCAGGGAACCAATCTTCGGCCAGCCGTTCTAGTGAGAATGAGACTATTTCGAGCTCTTCTGGTGGAACCGGAGATTTGCCAGACAATAGACTGGGTATTATTTGCCACAAGGGTGACAGGGATAAGCTCACTGCAATTCTTGATGCTTTGGATTTAGAGCCAGAGATTACTTCGGACTTTGTGACATTTTGGTTTTTGCCCAATAGATTTGATGCAAAAGATTTAGAAGACCTTTTCTTCAGCCAATGGGAAACAATTTGGAAAAATGAATTTTACATGTTCCCGGTTTTTATGCCCACATCAATGGGGGATCAGCTTGGGATTGTTTGTCATAAAAAAGACGAAGTAAAATTAAGGAAGATCTTAGAAGACTTAGATGTGGATATTCGGGCTAAAATGGCAAGTATGCTCGTTCCACTATACCATGCCTCTGCTTTTGAAGTTTTTGAAACTGTTAATATTCTCCTAAACAATTTGGGGGTTGGTGCATACAAAGACGATGTAAACGGAACAAAAAGTTTGGATCAAGGTAACCCTCTATCAAAACCAGTACCTCCTTTGGATGATGCAAGGTTTAACAATATGAAAGCACTTGGAAATGTTACTTTCTCGGATCACGCTATGGTTGTAACCGATAAAAGAAGTAACGGAATTTTTGTGTTTGGGACTGAAAAAGATGTAACAAAACTCGAAGAGTTAATCAAGCAACTGGATACTCCTTTACCGATGGCTAGGATCGATACCATTTTTGTCATGGTTGACTTAAGCCAGGCCAACCAACGCGGCATCGATGCATTATTCCAAGACCTTTCTTGGAATGACAGTGAAAGGACAGAGACCATAAATATAGACACAGATGGAAACAACCTGCCGGATACAACGCAAGATGTAGCAATCGGCTCAAGGACTCTTACGGGAGGGTTGAAGATACCAGGATTGAATTCAGGCTTGGAATTTGAGCTCGAGAATTGGAAAATTCAACAGATTAAATGGAACCAGATTTTCTCCCTGGCATCATCGCGCGAGGATGTAAGAATATTTTCTACGCCCTCCATTACTGTTAGTCATGGAGAACAACCAGATAGGGGAGGGAGCGATAGTTATATCAGAATTTCAGATGAGCGGAGCATCGGCCTTCCGGGTGTTACAATGAGCAATGGTCAAACAAGCCAACCAAATGTAGATAAGCTCAGGGCAAGCACTGAATTGAGGGTGTCCAATCCAAGAATAAGAAAAACCATACGAGATTCTGAAACTGGAAAAATCATTGAGCGAGGAACTGTTTTTATGTCGGTTACGGTAATGGCAGAAAAGTTTGATACAACGGTATCAAACACCTATGAAGGCCAGTCTTTGCCTTCGATTAAAGGCCGTACCGCTGTCACTGACTTAGCCATTAGAGATGGTCAAATTATGGTTCTTGGAGGGTTTCAAGAAGTCCAAACAGATGAAGAGGTGTCCAAATATAATTTTCTTAGTGATATACCGTATCTTGGGGAAAAACTATTCAGTCCCCGCCAAAGAAAATACACTCCTACTGAGTTGATGATTTTTATTAAACCTACAATTATTGATCCTGAAAACCCGATGGATGACCAAAGTAAATTTAATGCAAGTAGGATTGATACCATGATGCAACCTGGCTACACACCTGCATTTCGGTCGCCTTCTGGAGCGATTTTAGGAGAACCAGGTAAGAAGAAGTCCTATTCGAAGCAGGATGAGCCTTCCGGGAAACCATCGCTGTAAATAGTGAAGGTAATTATAAATATTAGTTTATTTACGCTACTTGCACCGATTTTCTGTGCTGCCCAAAACCCCTTTCTGCGACCAGGCTCAAACAGTGCTAAGCCACCTGTCATCCAAAGGCCTGCACCACCCCCACCCAAGCCCATTCCTAGAAATCCAAATATTGAGTTCAGGGGATACTATGAATTTAAGGGTGAGTGGAGACTTGCCTTATTTGATAAAGCAAAAAACCAAGGATTTTGGCTGAAACAAGGAGAAAAAGTAGAGGGTATCGATACCGAGGTTGAAAGTTTTAATTTGGAAAAAGAAGAGATACAGCTCAGAGGGGGCATGAGACTGGTGCTTAAGGATTCAGATAAGAGTGTCCTTCCGGTGCCCAGTGGGCAGGTCAAGAAGGGCTCGCCTCCTATTCCTGTCAAACCTAAGCCTGCCAATCAGGTGCCCAGACCGGGCATCCCACCCCCAAGGAGAAGATGATATTCTTGTTATGATTGATGATCCATCTAGAGAAAGTCCTTCGGAGCAATTCGAAGATATTGGAACATTCTCTGTAAATCAGTCCATGGATTGGTGGCCGGATCTCTCTGACTTAGACCGCTTAAATGTGCTAAGTAATCCGACTGAAGACAGGGCAAGGGTGCTCGCAGCCAAAGTATCTCTAACCGTGGAGGAGACCATGGAAGCGATGTCCAAATATTCAGATATCCCATTGGTTGAAAGCTTTGTCCTCAACGAGAATCCCACAAAACTAATCCCTCTTCGATTAATCCATAACTTCAGTTGCTTGCCCACGGAGGGCAGTACAGAAGAAAAGATTGAGTTGGTTACAGTATGGCCACCAACCAATCGTATGAGTCGGTGGGTCTATGCAGTTACTGGGTGCAAGCCAGTTTGGAGATTAGGTATGCCGGAAAAAGTCCTTCATTCTATTACAGAGAATTTTGGGATAGGGGCAGATAGCTTGGACGAATCGGAATTTGATCTGGATGATGAGCAAGAAGAGCAAGATGACATCGAAGATCAAAATGCGGCCATTATCAGGTTTGTGAATGAAGTCATCCAAAAAGCAATTGTTGACCGTGCAACCGATATTCATTTTGAACCGCACAAGGAAACATTGCAGATTCGTTATCGTATTGATGGGCAGCTTGTGCCGGTTCGTGTGCCTGATAATTTAAGAAGTTTTCAGGATGCGATCATTTCCCGAATCAAAATCATGAGTGCCATAAACATCTCGGAAAAGCGTCGACCTCAAGGCGGTCGAATAACTTTTACGATGGGGCAAAGTGACCTTGATATCCGGGTGTCCACCTTGCCCACCTTATATGGGGAAAGTATTAGTTTACGTTTGCTCAATGAGAAGTCCCAACCCCTTTCTATGCGCGAACTTGGGTTGCATACTCAAGATGAAAATAAGATCGTTTCCATCTTGGAAAAACCTCATGGGATTGTTCTTGTTACCGGGCCCACAGGGTCTGGTAAA
>MDSZ01146258.1_pt1 | contig 10727 bp, 12 predicted proteins | sample 811201 | NCBI WGS metagenome assembly MDSZ01 (sample SAMN05326647, study PRJNA326480) | marine metagenome | isolation source: seawater | place: Indian Ocean: North | collected 2010
AAAACTGAAACAAAATAAATACTATTTTTTTTATCAATATTTATTAGACTTTTTAAATTCTTAAAAGGGACGTATCTTTTGCTTTTTTTAAAATTACATATGAAACCTATAAATTTTGGAGGATATGGATGGTTCAGAATATAATTTAATGTTTTAAAGTCTGAGACTCCACAAATTTTTGTACCTTTGATCATATATTTAAATGATCTAATAATTTTTGAAGATTTTTTTTTATATTACCCTTGGTGATTGGTCTTCCAATTACCAACCAATCACTTCCTTTTTTAAAAGCATTAGATGGTGTCATCACTCTTTTTTGGTCATTAATTTTTTTATCAAAACGTATTCCTGGAGTAATAATCTCATTTTTAAATATTTTTTTTATTGTTTTTAACTCGTGTGGGCTGCATACTAAGCCATCTAATTTAGCTTTTGAAGCCAGCTTTGCCTGGTGAGCTACAAGAGAATTAATACTTTTGTTGTACCCTATTTCTTTCAATGAATTTTGATTTAAAGAAGTAAGAGTAGTTACTCCTAAAATTTTTACCTTGCCAGATACTTTTTTAACTGCTTTTAACGCTTCTAAACCAGAACTTATATGTATTGTTATATAACTTACATTTAAATCTTTAATTGCTTTCATTGTTGATAAACAAGTATTAGGAATATCATTAAGTTTTAAGTCAAGAAATATTATTTTGTTTTTAAGTTTGGCTATAAATTTTCTGCCTAATTTTGAATTTATAAACTCAAGACCAAATTTATATCCTATTTTAATTTTTGTTTTTTGTGTCTTATTTATAATTTCTTTTACTTTTTTAATTTTTGTCGTATCACATGCGATAAAAATTTTATATTTTTTCATTAATTCTTTTTTTCCATTCTTTAGAACATTTAAATACAATGCTTTTTTTTTCTGGTACTTCTACTTTTTCAAGTGTTTTTGGGTTTAAAGATACTCTCTTTTTTTGTATTCTTGGTTCAAACGTCATAACATCTCTCAATTCAACTCTTTCACTATTTGATAGAGCTTTTAATACTTCGAATAAAAAAATATCAAATAATTTGTTAATATCTTTTTTATAAATGTTAGGAAAGTTTTTGGCTAATTTATTGATTATTTCTGATCTAGTAACAGACAATTTATATTTATTTATCTTCTTTCTTTTTATCTAATTTTTCAGAAAGTGATGAAAAAGGTAAATTTTTACCACTTAATGGGCTCGAAAATTTCGATACAGCCTCTTTATTTTGCATTTCTTCAAGTAGCTTGATGCTTAAGGCAATTTTTCTTTTCTCAAAGTTTATCTCTGAAATAGCAGCATCTATCCTGTCCCCTGTAATAAATCTATTAGCTCTAGCATCTTCAGCATTAATGGCAATTTGATTTTTTTTGATTAATATTTCGTATTCACTGCCCTCGGGTGAAACAAGAATACCCTTTGTGCTTGTCGATTTTACTTTAACAGTTAAAATATCATTAACTTTCTTATCTTTAAAAATTTCAAATGGATCAGTTTCTAGTTGTTTTACGCTAAATTTAATCTTTTGCTCTTTTGGTTTAATTTCTATAACTTTAGCTTCTATCTCATCACCTTTTTGATATTTCTTTATCTCTTCCTCTGGCTTAGCAGTATACGAAAGATCGTTAGCATGTAAAAAACCATCTATACCAAATTCTTCAATATTTAAATAAATTGAAAAATCTTTAATATTTGAAATTTTACCTTTTATCAAAGAATTAACTGGATATTTTTTTTCAAAACTCTCATAAGGATTTTCAGTTGCAAGCTTATGAGATATTGCAATTCTCTTTTTATCTTTGTCAATATCTGTTATTACACAATCAATTTCCTCATTTATTTTTAGGTATTTGTTTGGAGAAACATTTTTTTTATTCCAACTAATTTCACTTGAGTGAAGCAAACATGTTAATCCAGGTTGAAGTTCACAGAATGCACCGTAATCAACAACTTTGATTACTTTTGCTTTATAGGTTTTTCCTACTTCATAATTTGATATATTTTCAAATGGATCAGGTGTAAGCGCTTTAATTGAACAAGAAATTTGCATTTTTTCGTTATCAATTGATATTACTTTTAAATCATGTTTCTCACCAATGGTGAAAACTTCATCTGGATGATTTATTCTTGAATATGATATTTCTTGAAGATGAACCAAAACATCAATTTCATTATTCACTTCAAAAAAACATCCAAAACTTGAATAACCTTTTACAACTGCATTCTTTATTACATCACCAACTTTGTATTTTTCTAAAATTTTTGCCTTATCTATTTTTTTGTAAGAACTAATAACTTCCCTTCTCGAAACACAAGCGTTCCCTCTAAATTTATCAAGTTTAATGATTTTAAAATCTTGCTCCACACCAAAAAGATGATCAAAAGATTTCAAAGGTTTAGAATCTATTTGAGAACCTGGACAGAACATAAGTGATTTAGTGTCTAAATGCTCAACTATAACACCACCTTTAGTTTTTGAAACAATTTTACCTTTAACATTTTGATTTTCCTCATATGCTTTCTCTAAAACATACCAGCCTCTTATTTTCTGGGCTTTACTAACTGATACTATTACTTCACCATTTTTATCTTCAATTTTTTCCAAATAAACTTCTAACTTTTCACCTTCTTTGAATTGTTTATTTGAAAATACAGTTTTAATCTCATTCAAGTCTATCATTGCCTCACTTTTCATGCCGTCAATTAATAGATAAACATGTTTTTCGGTAGTTTTAGTAACAGTTCCTGTAAGCAGCTTGCCTTCTTCGATTTTAGTTTTTGAAAAATTGTCTATTAATAATTTCTGAAATTGTTGATTCTGAGTATTTGAAATATCTTTATAAACTTCCATTAATTTTTTAATTTCCTATCCATAATTGCTTTAATTTTTAAAAAGCATCGTCTTCTACTAAGTTTAGTAGTATTAATCAATATTGAATCTTTTGTTTTTTTAAGAGGACCATATTTTCTATTACGATCAGATTTATCCCTATTTTTATGGCTTTTTAGAACTTCTTTATAAGAAATTTTTTTATTTAACGACCTATATTCTTTAAATCTTCTCTTAGCACGAGCCTCAACGCTTGCAGTAATAAAAAATTTAAACATTGCATCTTTAACTTGAACTGTAATAATATCTCTTCCATCAAGCACAGATCCTGAATATTTTAAAGGAGGTGAGTAAGCAAATTTCTGTTGAAAGTCATGAACAATTTTTCTTATATTTTTATCTTTAGCAATAACCGATGCTGAAATTGCAACTCTGTCTGATAATAAATTCTTATTTTCTAGATCTTTAATTTTTAATTTTTTTATTTTTTTTTTTATAAAAAAATAGTCAAATTTTTTTGGATTTTCTAATTTCATTTTACCAATAAGTCTATAAATTCTTCCTGTATCTAAGTGTATTAAATTATATTGCCTCGCAATTAATTTTGCTTGTGTACCTGCCCCAGCAGCAGCGGGAGAGTCAATTGCAACAGTAATAATATTTTTTCTTCTCCTCATTTAAATTCAGCACCTAATGATTTAAGAATTGTTAAAAAATTTGGAAAGGAGGTTTTTATTGAGTCACGGTCTTCAATTGTCCATTTTCCATTTAAAGTAAGTGCTGCTATTACAGACATCATAAATACACGATGATCTTTGAAGAATTTTTTAATATAATATTTCCCACTAAGCTTTAATTTTGGATTTCCAAATATTTTAATATGATTTTTCTTCTGTTTAACCTTTATACCTATCATCCTTAGGAAATTTATTGCGATATCAAGTCTTGGGCTTTCTTTTTTATTTAATTCACCTAAATTACTAAATGATGAAATTCCTTTTGATTTAGTACCAGCAATTAAAAAAATTAGAAGAAACTCGTCAATAGCAGCACTATTTAAATTTTCTGGGCAATTAATAGATTTTAAATACTTTGTACTTTTTACTTTTATATCTCCTATAAGCTCTCCTTTATAAGTTCTTCTATTTATCACCGAAATGTTTGCTTTCATTTTCTTTAATATTTTTAATATCCCTATTCGAGACGGATTTATATTAATATCTTTTATGATAAGTTCAGAATTTTTTGCCATTAAAGTTAAAATAATAAAAAAAGAAGCAGAACTAATATCTCCAGGAACTTTATAATTAAAGGATTTAAATTGCTCTAAACCTTTAATACTAATTAACTCAAAATTCTTTTTTTTTTTTATTTTTATTGGATAATTTAAGTGTTTGAGGAGCAATTCAGTGTGATCTCTTGATTTTTTTGCTTTAATCTTTGTTAAACCAGGAGTATTGAGCGCACTAAATATAATGCACGTTTTTACTTGAGCACTACCTTTTTTTTCAAAATAATCTATTGGTCTTAGTAAATTTGTTCCTTCCAAATTAATAGGTAACATTTTATTGTGGGAATTAATATTTACACCAAATAAGTTTAAAGGTTTAATTACTCTTGAAAAATCTCTTCTAGATAAACTAGCATCTCCAATAAGTTTAATTTTTCCATCTAAAGATGAACATAGTCCCAGTATACATCTTGCTAGTGTACCAGAGTTCCCAGCATCTATAACTGTATTTTTTTTAACCTTAAACCCATTAATGCCTACACCGTACAACTCGATAAAATTCTTTTTTTTTTTATAAGTTACACCCATTTTTTTAACAGCTTGCAAAGTTGAATTGACATCTTCTGAATCTAGCAAGTTAAATATTTTTGATTTACCTAAAGCGATGGATGCAAGCAAAATACATCTAATGCTTAAACTTTTATCACTGGATACATTAATTTTTTTTTTAAATGGGTGAATTATATTTTTTATAGTTAATTTGTTTCTCACAAAAAATTAAAACTTAAAACCTTCCCCAAAATATGCCTCGATAGCTTTAGTGTTTTTTACTAAATCCTGAGGTGTACCTTTTGCAATTATTTTTCCTTCAGATAAAATCATTGCATTATCTACGCAACTAAGGAGATCTCTAGAGGAGTGATCAGAAATAGTAACAGAAATTCTTTCAAACATCTGAAGACTTACTATAATTTGTTGTATCATTCTTACACTTTGAGGGTCCAACGCAGCAAAAGGCTCATCTAATATTAAAATTTTAGTATCTTTTACCATCGCCATAGCTAAAGTTAATTTTCTAACTTGTCCACCCGAAAGATACTTTGATTTCAATTTAACAACATTTTGTAATTCAAACTTTCTAACTAAATTATTTACTTTAGTTAATCTTTCTTCTTTCTTTTTTAAATGAAGTTCTGCAATTGCTAGTAAATTTTCGTATACAGTTAAGTCTGACCAAGAGCCGCCATATTGTGGAACCCAAGAAATTCCAAATTTAGAACATCTAATATGTGTGGGAATATCTGTTGCATCTACTCCATCAATAATTATTTTTCCAAACGAAGGTTTAACTAAACCGATTATTGAATGATAGATTGAACTTTTTCCTGCCCCATTTGGTCCAAGAAGTCCACAAATCTCTGTTTTTTGAATATTTAAATTCAAATTTTCAACAATCTGTCTTGTTCCGTATGCAATTGTTAAATCTTTTAGCTCAATAACAGGCTTTATTTCTTTAAAAGATTTAATCCTAAACTTTTTAATTAATGAACTCATAATTTGTTCGTAAATTCACTTTTTCATTTTTATTCATCATATCTAATTTAATATCTCCAGCCACCATATCTATCAGAATCCTATCAGTTTCTACAATTAGATTTTTATTTTTTAAAGATACATTATTATAAATTTTAGAGATTTTTTCAGTAAATAATAAATCTAAATTTTCTGCAAAAATAGAATTATTTAAATATTCAATTTTTACGTTTTTAAAGAAAGATGTATTATGATTTAATTTGTCATAAATTGCATTGTCAGAATATACATTTATGATACCTTTATTTTTTATATCAATAAATGATATTACACCTTCGAGTTCAATAATATTTTTTTTTGTATCATCATTTTGAACGATAGCTCTTTTTGCGTTAATATAATAAATATTTCCATCATCATCTACTGAGTTATACTCAATATTAATTAATTCATTTGATATTTTGTCATCTAAAGCAATGTTTATTTCTTTATCAATTTCTTCTGATTTAGAGGTTTTATTTTTTTTATCTATTATAAAAGAGTAATAAAAAACTCCTGAAATCACTAATATACTTAAAATCAATATGATCTGCAGGAAAAGTTTAACTTTCATGTTTATCTAATATTCGCATTTAAAATACTATGCATATGAATTAGACCAATAGTTTTTCTTTTATTTTTTTTATAAACACACAAAGCAGTTATTTTTTTACTATTCATTATCGATAATGCTTCGACTGCTAATATATTTTCGTTTACCATGATTGGATTTTTTTTCATAACTTTTTTAATTATTAAGTCGTTTATATTATCTGTTTTATAATTTATTCTTTTAAAATCACCATCGGAAATTATTCCTGTTGTATTTCCCTTTTTATTTTTTGCAATTAAAACACCTAAATTTTTCTTATTAAATATTTTTAAAGCTGTCTTAATGTTTAAATTTTCATTTATAAATGGTATTTCTCTTCCTTTATGCATTAACTCGCTGACAGTTTTAAGTTTTGCTCCTAAACTACCGCTTGGATGAAATTTTTTAAAATCTAGTCTGGAAAATTTTCTCACTTTAATTGTCGATATCGCCAATGCATCACCGAAACATACTTGAGAAGTAGTACTAGAGGTTGGAATGTAATTGCCAGGACCTGCCTCAGTTATAGTTGGAAGTAAAAAACTTATATCACTAGATTTATATAATAATGAATTTTTTTTCGACGTTATACCTATTAGTGTAATATTTTTGTTCCTTTTAGTATATTGAATTATATTTTTTAACTCAGAAGACTCTCCACTATGACTTATTAATAAAATCACGTCGCCAGAGCTTATCATGCCGAGATCCCCATGTGAACATGATCCGGCATCGACATAAAAAGATGGAATACCTAAAGATGCTATCGTACTTTGAATTTTATGAGATATTATTCCTGATTTGCCAACTCCAGAAAAAATAACTTTGCCTTTACATTTAATGATTGAATTAACTATTTTATCAAAATCTTTATTTAGTGATTTTTTAAGTTTTTTTAATGCATTGATTTCGGTTTGCACTACCTCTTTTCCAATCGAAGAAAAATTATCTTTCATAATTTCTAATGAGACCAAATATCTTCTGTAAAAGAAGCTAGATCTAAATCAACCCTTGTATTTATACAGCCTATCGCTTTTTTATAAAGTTCAAATCTATTTTCTCTGATTAATATTTCTTTTAAACTTTTGTAAATTGTGTGAAGGTATATTACATCATTAGCACAATATTTTAACTGTTTTTCATTTAATTTTCCTCCAAAGTCTGTGCTTTGAAGTTGCTTACTTAACTCTACTCCAACAAACTCTTTTACCAAATCTTTCAATCCATGTTTATCTGAATAGCTTCTAGCAAGTTTACTCATGATTTTTGTGCAGTCCGCATTCTCAACATTTAAGTTTAGATATTTACTGATAAATGTCATATCAGCACGAGCGAAGTGGAATATTTTTTGTATTTTTTTATCTGTTAAAAGTCTTTTTAAATTTGGTGCGTCATAGTTTTCTCTATTCAATTGAATTATATGCGCATCATTATTTCCAGAAGAAATCTGAACTAAATACAGTTTATCTCTGTTAATATTTAAGCCTGAAAACTCAGAGTCTATTGCCAATGACTTTTTGTCATCTAGCCTTATTTCATCTGGCAAATCATTTTTATGTAATTTAATATCAATTTGCATTAGTTATATATATATGAAACCTGTAGAAATTCTAGTATTTGGAGCCTCTGGTCAGATAGGCAGAAATTTGTTAAGAAAATTGACAAGAAATAATTTTAAGGTTACTGCTCTAACCAGGAATATTCATACAAAAGGATATATTTTAAAAAGTGCAGCTAATGCTGGATGGATAGATATAATTGAGATTGGCACTTTTGAATATGAAAAGCTTAACAAAATCTTTAAGAATAAAGACATATGTATTAACCTTATTGGAATTTTAAATGAAAAAAATAAAAACTCTTTTAAAAATATCCATTGTTTGTTACCTAAAACACTTGCCCAACTTTCAAAGCAAAATAATTTAAAACAATTTATTCATTTATCCTCATTGGGAGTTGAAGAGGCTATAGATAGCAAATATGCAAACAGTAAGGTCGATGGCGAAATCGAGGTTAAAAAAAATTCAAATGCTTATGTTATACTTAAGCCGTCAATAGTTTATAGTGTAGATGACAATTTCACTACAAAATTAATGAGTTTATTGAAAATGCTGCCAGTTTTTCCAATTTATTACAATGGTAAAACAAATTTTTACCCAATTCATGTATCAGATATTTGTGAAATCATTGAAAAAGTAATTTTAAATGAAATTAAAAATCAAACTATTGAATGTATAGGTCCTGAAAAAATAACTTTTAAAGAAATCATTTATAAGCTTCTAAATTCTCTAGATATAAAAAGACAATTGATACCAACTCCATTACCAATCGCAAAAATATTTGCAAATTTTTTTGAGTTTACAATGAAAAATCCATTATTAACAATAGATCAATTAAAATTACTAAATTATAATAATTCTCCTTCAAATAACCATAAAACAAATATTGATATGAAATTAAATTCTAAACTTAAGTTTTTTGATCAAGAAATATTAAAATATTCTTATACCTGGAAAGATGGTGGAGAGTTTTCTAAAAAACAAGAAAAATAAATAAAGTTTTTAATTTAAGCAGATTTGACTTTTTTTTCTAAAAATGCAGGAACATCTTCGTCTTTCAAGGTAGCCTCATCTTTTTTGATTTTTGAATTTTCACGAAACTGAAACACCATCATCATATGTAATGGACAATATGATCGCTTTTCAACAACTTTTCTTCCACAAAATTTTGAATCTTTAGAACTTGGATCACCTTCCATAAATTTACAATTATCATCAGCTAATTCCTCTAAAGAGAGGTTTTTTGCTTCTTCAAAGTTTTTATCTAAAACCAAACTTCTAAATTTTGATTTTTTACTATTTCTGCTAATTTTATTATTTGAGTTCTGATAATTAATTGTACTATTGTGTTCTTTGCTTTTTACCTTTAATTTACCTGATAAACCAAGCCTAAAACATTTTCCTATTACAGCATTTCTACTTACCCCACCAATTATTTCTGCAATTTGAGAGGCAGTTTTCCCCTTACCGTACTCATTTTTTAATATCTGAATTTTTTTTTCGTCCCAACTCATAATTATACCAAATATAGTGTATTTTTAAATTTTTAACACAATATTATGTAACCCATAAATAGCTAAATTTATCAAGTTTTTTTTTATGTTTCTTAACAATTAATTATTTTCCAAAAAACCAAAGGTTGCATTTTATTAAAGTCAATGTGATTTAAATGTGTATAAGATAAAAATAATATTTTATGAGCGCATTAGCAAACAATTATAAAAGACGAAAGATTTCATTTAAATACGGCAAAGGTAGCTTCCTATTTTCAACAAAAGGGAAAAAGTATTTAGATTTTGTGCAAGGAATAGCGGTTAACTCTTTAGGCCATTCAAATTCTTATTTAACACAAAAGTTAAAAAAACAAGCAAATAAATTATGGCATGTATCAAATGCCTTTACAATACCTGAGGGTGAAAAGTTAGCTGAAAGATTAACAAAAAATACGTTTGCAGATGCAGTTATCTTCCAAAACAGTGGAGCCGAAGCTACAGAGGCAGCAATTAAATTTGCAAGACGTTTTTTTTATTCCATTGGAAAGCCTTATAAGAATAAAATTATTTGTATCAAAAATTCATTTCATGGAAGAACCATAGCCGCAATAAGCGCGAGTGGATCAAAAAAAATGACCGAGGGTTTTGGGCCAAAAGCATTAGGATTTGATCATTTTAAATTTGGAGACCATAAAAAATTAAAAAAACTTATAAAAAAAAATACTGCAGCTATTATGGTCGAAACAATTATGGGGGAAGCTGGAATAAAGGTAATACCAGACTGGTGTTTAAAAGAATTAAGAAAAATTTGTGATAAAAAAAATATATTATTAATTTTGGATGAAGTTCAATGTGGTATAGGACGTACAGGTAAGTTTTTTGCTTTCGAACACTCTAAGGTAAAGCCAGACATTGTTCCGATTGCAAAAGGCATTGGAGGAGGCTTCCCAATAGGAGCTGTTTTAATGAATAAGAAAGTATCAAAATCATGTATTCCCGGTTCACATGGATCTACTTTTGCTGGATCTCCATTGGCCTCTACAGTAGGCAACGCAGTTTTAGATAAAATTTTAAAAAAAAATTTTTTAAAAAATGTTTCAAAATTATCTAAATACTTTATTGATGAATTAAATAAAATCAAAAATAGTTATCCAAAAATCATAAAGGATATTCGTGGAAAGGGATACCTAATTGGAATACAGCTTCACTTTGATCAATCAAAGTTTATAAAGTCTTTAGAAAAAAACTACTTATTAACAATTAGAGCTGGTGAAAATGTAATAAGAATACTTCCTCCTTTAAACGTAAAAAAAAGAGAAATTGACCTAGCATTGAATATTATCATTAAAGTTTGCAAAGAATATAAAAAACTATGAAAAATTTCATTAATTTAAAAGATATTTCAGCATATGATTTAAGAAAAATTT
>MDSZ01154511.1_pt1 | contig 10726 bp, 9 predicted proteins | sample 811201 | NCBI WGS metagenome assembly MDSZ01 (sample SAMN05326647, study PRJNA326480) | marine metagenome | isolation source: seawater | place: Indian Ocean: North | collected 2010
AAAATATTGTAGAGGCTTCAAAAAGAATGCTTAAATGGGTTAAACAAATAAATATTTAATTTAAGTCTTGCTCCACCAGCCAACTCTTTTGGTTTCATTATTTTTTTTGTTATCTACTGAATTTTCATTGTCACTAATTTTTTTATCTTTTTGAATATCATTCTCAATTTTTTTTGACTTAATTTTTTTTCCAGTAGGTTTTTTAGATTTTTTTAAGTTGGTTTCATCTTTATTACTCTTTATAGAGTCCGGAATTTTTGATACCTCATGCTTTTTTGAAATATCTTCTGCTTCTTTGGTTTGAGTTTTATGGTTTTTTTGTGGTTTTCTTACTCTTTTTTTTACATTTTGTTTATTTTTTGTACTAGTAAGGTTAGCTTTTTTTTCAGTTTCAGTATCATTTAATTTTTTAGAATTATTATTTAATTTATTACTTTTTTCATCCTTAGGGGAATTAGTCACCTTTTGATCGTCATCTAACTTTTTCTTTTTTCCACCTCTTTTACCTCTTCTTCTTCTTTTATTATTTTTTGCATTGTCTTCACTATTGTTTTCATTTTTTATTGATTCGGATGTATTGTTTTGGTCAGCATTTTTAATTATACGTTCTATATTAAAATCTGGTGGATTTATATTAGAATTAGTTATGATATTAATTTCTACATTATAAGTTTTTTCTAAATTTTGTATTGAGTCTCTTTTATAATTTAAAAGATAAAGTGCTACTTGAATGGGTGCATCAACTTTTATAAGATAATTCTGCCCTTTATGTGACTCCTCTTCAATAGCTCTCATAACCTTTAATGATGATGATTCAATTGATCTTACAATTCCAGTTCCCTTACATTTAATACAAATTTCAGTATTAGCTTCAATTAGGCTAGTTCTTAATCTTTGTCTTGACATTTCTAAAAGGCCAAATGTACTAATTCTTCCTATCTGAATTCTAGCTCTATCTGTTTTTAGTGAGTCTCTAAGTTTCCTTTCAACAGTGCGGTTATTTTTATATTCGTGCATATCAATAAAATCAATTACAATTAGCCCTGCTAAATCTCTAAGTTTCAATTGCCTTGCTGTCTCTTCTGCAGCTTCAATATTTGTCTTTAATGCAGTTTCTTCAATATTTCTCTCTCTTGTTGATCTTCCTGAATTAACGTCAATTGCTACTAATGCCTCAGTGCTATCAATTATCAGATGCCCACCTGATTTAAGATCAACTCTTCTTTCTAATATAGTTTCAAGTTGAGAGCTAACTTTGAAATGATTAAAAATTGGAACATCTTCTTTAAATTGTTGTACTTTTTTTGCATGACTAGGTAAAAGTAATTTCATATATTGCTTTGCTGCTTTATATGCTTCAGTTCCTTGAATTAATACCTCATCAGTTTCTTTTGTATAAATATCTCTAAAAGATTTTTTAATTAAATTGCCTTCTTCGTGCACTAATTTAGGGGCTATTGATATAAGAGTGTTCTCACGAATATTTTCCCATAATTGAAACAAATACTCATAATCTTTTTTTAGCTCAGTTTTTGTTCTTTCTGCTCCGGCTGTTCTGATAATTAATGCCATACCTTTAGGTATATCAAGTGAGTCTACAATCTCTTTAATTTTTTTTCTATCCTCATTATTTGATATTTTTCTGCTTATTCCGCCACCTCTGGCAGTGTTAGGCATTAGTACACAGTATCTTCCAGCAAGTGAAATATAGGTTGTGAGAGCTGCTCCTTTGTTTCCTCTTTCTTCTTTAGTAACTTGTACTAAAATAACTTGACCTTTTTTTATAACTTCTTGAATTTTGTATGATTTAATCAGATCAGAAGATTTTTTTTTCAATTGTTCTAATTCATCATTTTCATTTGTTTCTTTGATATCAAGATTTGAATTTTCATCATCCAAATTATCTTTATTAGGTTCATTTATGTCAATATCCTCATGATCCAAATCATCTGATTCTATTTCAATATCTCGTGTTTCATTTGTCTGATTTAATTCGGGATTTAATAATTCTTTTTCATAAGCTAATGCTTGTTCAGCTAATTGAGCGTCTAAAATTGCTTGTCTATCAGCAACAGGTATTTGGTAATAATCAGGGTGAATTTCACTAAAGGCTAGAAAACCGTTCCTACCACCTCCATATTCTACAAATGCAGCTTGTAAAGAAGGTTCAACTCTAGTTATTTTTGCTAAATAAACATTACCTTTAAGTTGAATTTTGGAAATATTCTCATAATCAAATTCCTCCAAACGATTATTTTTAACAACAGCAACTCGAGTCTCCTCTGGTTGTGTTCCATCTATTAGCATTGAAATAGTCATTATATTTTATATCCTTAAAAATAGCTGATACGTATTCCGTATTTAATATCAACTTAGAAATTAATCTTAAATTATTGAAATTTTTTGATATGAATTTGAGCCTCTTAGCTAATTCAAAAAAATTGTAATTTAAATCATTATTTTTTTGCATGAATAAACCTAATCTAACCTTTGTAGCTTAAACTTATCTGGGAATATCGTTATTAAATTTATGAAAATAGATATTATTGATAAATTTAAGTAAAAATCTAAATATGAATTAAACACAAATGTGTGTAATGAACAAATAAAAATTTATGATATTTGAATTTATTTATAACTTTATAAAGTATTTGCCCTTAATGGCCTTAACCTATTATATATACATTTGCTTATAAATTAAAAAATGGATAGATTTTTGACCAAATTTAGGCATTTAGTAGTTTTAATTATATTTTTGACATCTGGGATTGCTCAGGCTTCAAGTTCAGTGGAAGGAGTAAGGTCAGGAATATACAAGTCTGGAACAAGGTTTGTTTTAGATTTTAAAGAAAAAATTAACTATAAAATTATACAAAAAAAGGATACTAAGGAAATTAAAATTATTTTTCCTTCAATAAATTGGAAATTGCCTAAAAAAAGAGTTTTTTCTAGAGGAGCTATAATTTCATATGAGTTCAATAGGGTTGCTTTAGATAAAACAGAACTTCTTCTAAGAACTAATAGTAAGGTTTCTATTTCAAGATCTTTTATTTTACCACCTATAGACTATAAATATTTTCGACTAGTTATTGATTTATCAAGTATTAATAAGGGGAAAGAAGTTAAATCTTTAAATAAATCGTATAATGATAATAAACTAGTTATATCTAAAATAAAATCACCAATACCTCTTTTTAAACCACTTTTAAAATCAAAACCAGTTATAGTAATCGATCCAGGTCATGGTGGGGTTGATGGAGGTGCTATTGGTTTAAATGGTTCACTAGAAAAAGATATAACTCTCTCTGCTGCATTATATTTAAAAAAAATAATTAATGATTCAGGTCGTTATAAAGTAATTTTAACGAGATCATCGGATAAATATTTAAAGCTCAGACAAAGAATAAATATAGCAAGAAAAAGTAAAGCAAAATTATTTATATCTATTCATGCTGACTCAATAAATAATTCAAGAATAAGAGGTGCTTCTGTCTATACATTATCTGAAACAGCTTCTGATAAAGAAGCAGAGAAGTTAGCTAAAAGAGAAAATAAGGCTGATTTAATTGGGGTTGGATCTGACTTGGATAGTGAAGATAATGATGTAGCGCAAATTTTAATTTCTTTAGTTCAAAGGGAGACAATGAACCATTCTTTGAAATTTGCTTCGATATTTATTAATCAATTAAAGAGAAAAGAAAAAGTATTAGGAAGGCCAAATAGAAAAGCTGGTTTTGTGGTTTTAAAGGCATCAGATGTACCAAGTATTCTAATAGAAATGGGTTTTATGTCCAATAAAGCTGATGAAAGAAAATTGCAAACAAAAAAATTTAAAAGTAAACTGGCTTTAGCAATGTTAGAGTCCTTTGATAGGTTTTTTGAAGAAGTTGATAACTGATTAAAATAGTCTTAATTTTGCCTTTTTAATATGGTATTATATAAATTAATTTGATTTTTTATTGAGATTATAAATGTTTTTTCGATTGATGAGCTGGTTTTTAGGTTTGGTAATTTTAGGTACAATTTTGTCACTATTAATAGCTCTTTATGTATTTGATACGTATGGAAAAGATTTACCAAACTATTCAAGTTTAAGAACATATGAACCTCCAACAATGACAAGAGTTCATGCAGCAAATGGTCAATTATTAAAAGAATATGCTACAGAACCGAGGGTTTTTATACCTATTGAGGCAATGCCAGCTAATCTAATAAATGCTTTTTTAGCTGCTGAAGACGATACCTTTTATTCCCATAAAGGAATTTCTATAATAAGTATTTTTAGAGCTTTAGTGACTAATATTTCAAATTATAAACAAAACAAAAGGCCTATCGGCGCTTCAACCATAACACAACAGGTAGCAAAAAACTTTTTTTTAAGTAATGAATTATCTTTTGAGAGAAAAATAAAGGAGGCAATTTTAGCTTTCAGGATTGAGAGGTTTCTTGAAAAGGATAGAATTCTTGAATTATATCTAAATGAGATATACCTTGGGATGGGATCATATGGTGTTGCAGCAGCAGCATTATCTTATTTTGATAAATCTATTGACCAATTGTCTTTGCAAGAGGTTGCTTATCTTGCAGCTTTACCCAAGGCACCTAATCATTATCATCCTTTCAGAAAAACAAAAGAGGCTTTGAATAGAAGAAATTGGGTTTTATCAAGAATGCACCAAGAGGACTTTATTTCTGCCTCTGAAGCAAATATTTCAATGCAAATGCCTTTAAGGGTATACGATTCTAGAGAGAAAGAATTTGTAAAAGCAGATTATTTCACTGAGGAAATAAGAAAATATTTGATAAGAAATTATAACGAAAAAGGGCTATATGAAGGTGGACTATCTGTAAGAACAACATTAGATCCAAATCTTCAAGAAATTGCAGATAGAGTTTTGACTAAAGGTTTGAATGATTATGATAAAAGGCATGGTTGGAGAGGACCAATTGGAAAAGTTCAATTTAATGATAAATGGAAGGAGAAAGTTTTAATTATATCGGAGGAATATTCATTTTTACCATGGAAAGTTGCAGTTGTTAAAGATGTAAAGAAATCAGAAGCAAAGATTATTTTTACTAACGATGAATTAGGTTTTATTCCTTTAAAGGAAATTTTGTGGGCAAAAAAGTGGAATAAAGGTCAAACAACTGGACCTAGAGTTAAAAATATTTCAAATGTCCTCTCGATAGGAGATATAATATTTGTTGAACCAAAATTAATTAAAGGGAATTTAAAATACTCTTTAAGGCAGATTCCTGATATCGAAGGTGCAATTATTGCAATGGATCCTCACACTGGAAGAGTGCTAGCAATGGTGGGAGGATACTCTTTTATTAGAAGTGAGTTTAATAGGGCTACTCAAGCAAAAAGACAACCAGGTTCTGCATTCAAACCTTTTGTTTATCTTGCTGCATTAGAAAATGGTTTCACACCAGCAAGTAAAGTATTAGATGCGCCATTTGTTGTTGATCAAGGAGCTGGGCAGGGTTGGTGGAAGCCAGCAAACTATACCAATAAGTTTTATGGACCTTCAACATTAAGGTTAGGTGTTGAAAAGTCAAGAAATCTGATGACTGTTAGGTTAGCTCAGTTTCTCGGTATGGATATTATTACAAATTATGCAAAAAAATTTGGAATTACGAAAGATATGCCTAAATTATTATCTATGTCCTTAGGAGCTGGTGAAACTAGATTAATTGATATTACTGCAGCATATGCAATGTTGGTAAATGGAGGGAAGTTTATTCAGCCAAGATTTATTGATCGAATTCAAGATAGAAGAGGTAAAACTATTATGTCTAGTGATCAAAGAGTTTGTGATCAATGTAAGGTTGTATCTTGGTCTAATCAGAAAGTTCCAAAACTTCTTGATAATAGAGAGGAGATTGTAACTTCTGAAGCAGCATATCAAGTTGTATCAATGCTAGAAGGTGTTGTTCAGAGGGGGACTGGGAGAAGGATAAAATCATTAGGTAAACATCTTGCGGGTAAGACTGGAACTACAAATGATGGAATTGATGCTTGGTTTATAGGTTTTTCTGCAGACTTAGTTGTTGGGGTATTTGTTGGGTTCGATCAACCAAAAACTTTAGGTCCAAATGAGCAAGGAGCATCAGTAGCTGCTCCAATTTTTAAAAATTTTATGAAAGCTGCATTGATTAATAAACCTGATATACCGTTTAGAATTCCAAAAGGAGTCAGGTTAGTAAGAATAGACGCCAAAACTGGATTAATTGCCGAGCAAAATACTAAGAGGGTTTTACTTGAGGCATTTACGCCCGGATCAGAACCAAAGGGTTCTACTCCTGTTTTAGATAAACCTGGTAATTTTGATAGTTCTGTAATAAAAACAGGATCCGGTACTGGTGGTTTGTACTAAATATATCATGTGAGTTACTTATGAATCCAGAATGTGAAAAAATTTATGAAAAAATAAACCACTCTCTAGAGTCAATAAGGAGGTTTCTTTGACTGGGATAAATCTATAAAACTTTTAAATAAATTAAATAAAGAGGCAGAAAAAAGTAATTTCTGGAATGACCAAGAAAAAGCCCAAGAAGTTATGAGGCAACGTACTAGACTTGAGAATATGATTAATAACTGTATAAATCTGGATAATGAGTTAAGTGATCTAAAACAATTTTTAGATTTGTCTGATATTGAAAATGATAAAGAAATATATAATGAAATTTTTTCAAATCTTATAGATTTATCTAAAAGAGTATCAAAGCTTGAATTGCAGACTCTTTTATCTGGTGAGGCAGATAAAAATGATTGTTATCTTGAAATTCACGCGGGTGCTGGTGGAACGGAGTCACAAGATTGGGCAGAGATGCTATTAAGAATGTATAAAAAATGGTGTGATTCAAAAGATTTTAAATTTGATATAAATGCGGAGAGCATAGGGGAAGAGGCAGGTATTAAATCAGTTACAATTAGAATTTCAGGTTTTAGTGCTTATGGCTGGCTAAAAGGAGAAACAGGAGTTCACAGGTTAGTAAGAATTTCACCTTTTGATTCATCATCAAGAAGACATACAAGTTTTGCTAGTATAGGTGTTTATCCAGTAATAGATGATGAAATAAATATCGAAATTGATGATAAAGATTTAAGAATAGATACGTATAGGTCATCAGGTGCTGGAGGACAACATGTAAACACTACTGACAGTGCAGTAAGAATAACACATCTAAAAACTGGAATTGTAGTTCAATGTCAGAGTGAACGTTCTCAACATAAAAATAAATCAGCAGCTTTAAAAATGCTTAAATCAAGATTATATGAAATAGAAATAGATAAAATTGAGAGCAAACGTCAAGAAAATTACAATTCAAAGTCAGATATTGGTTGGGGTCACCAAATAAGGTCATATGTTCTTCACCCTTATCAATTAGTCAAAGACTTAAGAACAGGTGTTGAGAAGGGCAATGCTTTAGGTGTTTTGGATGGTGATATTGATGAATTTATTGAGACTGGTTTAAGTTTTATAAATAATAAAAACTAATATTTTTTTTAAAAACAGAATTCTATATGAAAAAAATAGCTATAATTGGAACCGGTTTATCAGGTTTAACACTAGGCAGAGATTTAAATAGTATTGCTGAAGTGACTTTTTTTGAAAAATCTAAGGGAGTAGGTGGAAGACTAGCAACTCGAAGAGTAAAAGATTTTAGTTTTGATCATGGAGCTCAATTTTTTACAGTTAAAACGCCAGAATTTAGAGAGTTTGTTAATTCATTAAAGAAAAAAAATATTGTTGAAAGATGGGATGCTAGATTTGCTGAATTTCAAATGAGTAAATTGGTGCATACAAAACAATGGGAAAGTGAATATCCTCACTATGTTGGTTCACCAAATATGAACTCTATAGGAAAGTATCTATCAAAAGATATGAAGATTAATTTAAATACAAAGATTAAAAGTATTGATTCTAAAAGCAATAATTGGGTAGTTACTGATGATAAAGGAAACACTCATGGAAATTTTGATTGGATTGTTCTTGCAATACCACCTAAGCAGGTAATTGAAATAATACCAATAGAATTTAAGTATTTTAATGAATTAAAAAATATAAAAATGCTAGGTTGTTATTCCTTATTACTAGGCTTTAATTATGATATTCAATTTCCATTTGATGCAGCATTAGTAAGAGAGGCAAAAATTAGTTGGATTTCAATCAACTCATCAAAACCTTCAAGAAATAAAAATTTTACTATGGTAGTCAACTCTACAAATAAATGGGCTGACGAAAATATGAATATGTCAGATAATGAGGTAAAAAAATATTTATTGAACGAAACTACAAGAGTTTTAAATAAAGATTTTTCAAATGTAAAAATAATTGATTTACAAAGATGGAGATATGCAAACATTAGTAAACAAAAATATCTTAAACCATTGATAGATAAAGATAATAGACTAGCAGTATGTGGAGATTGGTGTATGCAAGGAAGAGTTGAGTTTGCTTTTTTAAGTAGCAAAAAAGTTATAGAAGAGATAGTAGATTATTTATAATTAAACAGATGGTAAAGCTTTAGAGGGTGGTTTAGTATCAATTTGTTTGGGCTTAGGCTTGTTTGTATTTTGATTGATTTGTAATGTTTTAATTGATTTTGTCTTATTTTCTGCGTTCTCAATAGGCCTTTTGGATCTTTTACAAAGTCCTTCGACATAGGCTCCAGATTCTATTCCTAAAATATCGTGATGAATATCACCAATTACATGAGCTGATTTGGATAACTGAACTTCTTGGGAATGTATTTCACCCTTGACTTTTCCTCTAATGAGAATCTTTCCTGCGATAATTTCCCCATTTATAGAACCATTCTCACCGATAGTGATACTTAAAGCTGTTACATTTCCGTCTACACTGCCGTCTATTTGTATTTCACCCTCTGACTTCAAATCACCTTTTACATGAAGATTAATACTTATAATCGATGGTGGTCCAGCTTTTTGTCCGTTTAAATTAGTTTTTGAAAACATGTTTCCCAGCCTTTAAAAATTTGTTTGGATCTAATACTCTATTACCATACCATACTTCGTAATGAAGGTGACTTCCTGTACTTCTACCAGTATTACCAACAAGTCCGATCCTTTCTTTAAATTCTACTATTTCTCCTCTTTTTACAAGGATTTTTTTTAAATGACCGTATCTTGTTCTTAAATTAAATCCATGGTCTATCTCAATCATCTTCCCATATGGCCCAGTCTTACTAACAGATGTTACTTTCCCTGGTGCAGGTGAAAATATAGATTGACCTTTGGTTCCACCTAAATCTATTCCACTATGAAACGACCATTTTTTAGTAAAAGGATCTTTTCTTCTACCATATGGTGAAGATATATAATAACTTTTTACTGGTGCGGTGATTGGTATTCTTTTCATAAGCATATGTATGCTTTGCCATTTAATTAGTTGCTCTTCCATTAATAAAACAGTCTTTTGAAAATTCTTTGCCTCTTGACTTGCTTCATCACTATGATCCTCAAGTTGCCAGTCTAAAGGTAAAAGAGGCCCCCCAAGCTCTTTTGAGTTATTAGAGATAATTTTTTCTAAATTTAACCCTGTCATTTTAATAATCGACTCTAGAGATTTAAGGTCATCATTTGTTCGGTCCATAATCTTATCTGCAAAATATTGTTGATCATATCTTAATCTTTCAATATTTTCTGATAGATCAATTATTTCATTTGCTAAATTTTCTGCAGAATTTTTATATTCCTCTTTCTTTCTAGAAATCTTTTTTGCATCTTCTTTAGATGATTTTAATTCTTTTATTAAACTTTCAGAATATTCACGTTCCTTATCCATAACATTTTTTAAATTTATAATTTGATTAGATAAAGCTAACTTTTCTTTTTCAATTTTAGAACTGATAGCTATATTTTTATTTTTTGATTTTTATGTTTTTGCTTGAATAAAGCAAGATCATCAGTAATTTTTTTTAAGTCTTGTTCTAATTTATTTTTTTCAGCCACAAGATAAACTAAGTGTTTATGCTTTGATTCTAATTCTAAAGTTGTTTTGATAAATTCTTTTCTTGAGGTATTATATTTATCATCTAGCTTTGAATATGATAGTTTTAATTCTTTAATTTTATTATTTTTTGCTGATACAATTTCTGAATGTAGTAAATATTGTGAACTGGTAAAAGTAATCCAACAAAAAAGTGAAACTAAAAATAATAAAAAAATTAATTGTAACCACGATGGTATGGTGACAAATCTCACTCTTCCGTTTGTTCTAAGATAAATCTCCCTATCAGGAAAAATAAGAAAAAAAGTTCTACTTATTTTAATTATATTTGATAAATCAAAAACTCTTAAACTTCTAGTTCGTATTTTGTTTGGAAAATTTCTATTAGATAAGAATATATTTGATATAAATCTAAGAAAATTATCGAGTAATAATTTCATTGATTTTTCCTGCCCTATAAATAATTTTTTTTTAATTATAGTCTTTTAAATATTGCAATCAAATATTATATGACAAAAATTATTAATTTGAAATTAAGAATTATAGGACAGATATGCTGACATATTAGCTTTTTCTCTAGCTTTATTATTCTTTGGTAGATCTACTCGTTTGCAAAAAAAACTACTGATGGTTGTTTGCCAAGTTATTTTAGGGTTTTTACCAAATTTTTCACAAACCCATCTAAACCAGAATTCCGCTATTTTTACGTGATTTATCTCATCTTTATAAATCTTTTCTAAGCATTT
>MDSZ01257210.1_pt1 | contig 10725 bp, 16 predicted proteins | sample 811201 | NCBI WGS metagenome assembly MDSZ01 (sample SAMN05326647, study PRJNA326480) | marine metagenome | isolation source: seawater | place: Indian Ocean: North | collected 2010
ATAAATAAATTATTGAAGATTAGGGTGGAACTCCACCTCCACCCTTTTCTTCTGCTAAAGTAGGAGATTATGAGTTTAAGTAAATCAATAGCAAAAAATGCTGTTATAGATGTATCAGGTGATGCAAATAACTCTGCAGGTGTAAGTACTGATGGAATGTTATTAGCAGGTATACAATTCCCTGCAGCAATGACAGGAACTGCAGTAACTTTTGATTTTGCTACAGATAACTCTACATGGGTTGATGTAGTTGAAACAGATGGAACAGAAGTATCATATACAGTATCAGCAGGAAATCTAGTAAGAGTAGACCCTAGTGGTTGGGCTTTTGCCTCATCAGGTTATATAAGAGTAACATCAAACGGTTCAGAAGCTGCAGATAGAAATATAAATTTAATATTTAGAGCTTCTTAGGGTATAAATGAGTACCACAATAGGAAACCTAGTAGACAGGGTTTATAGAGAATATCTTGAAGCACCCGATACAGTAAACAGCTATTCATATCTTACAGGCGGTATATCTGATACTGCTACAACTATTGCATATGATGACAATTTGTTTTCTGTAGAAGAAGAAGATGCTTTAGATGCAGGTGCAATAGTAGAAGTAGGACAGGAAATAATGTTTACTACTGCTTTAAATACCGTATCTAACGAAATAACAGTTAAAAGAGGTCAAAGAGGAACTTCTGCTACAGCACACAGTTCAGGGGATATAATTAAAATAGCTCCTGTTTTTCCAAGAAAAGCTGTATATGACGCAGTATGTGACCAAATAGAAAATTTATATCCTACTTTATTTGCTGTAGAAACAAAATCTATTACTGCTAAAACAGGTATTAATGTTTTAGATGGTTCATCAGATAATTATTTAGTAGCACCTATAAAAGCTATATCACAATATACAGACTTTGATGCAGGGCAAGATAGTACAATATCTCAATTTAGAGGTGTATCTGTAGAGTTAGTTGATTTACCTAATCCTTTTACATACACAGATGATGCAGGTGCAAGTCAAACAGTAACATATACTTCAGGACCTTCTGTTGTACATGCTATGCAATCTTATGGTATTACAGCAGGTAAAACAATATATGTAACTTTTAAAAAGAAATTTTCTGCAGTAACAAATGAAAGTACTACATTAGCAAGTGTAGGTTTAGAAAACGAATACGAACCTATTGTTATGGCAGGTGTAGCTGCACAACTTGTTGCAGGTAAAGATATAGCTAATATTGATGCATCATTTATAACAGAACAATTACAAACTTCTAACGTACCTATTGGTAGTGCAAACACTATAAGAAATGCACTATTGCAATATCAACAATTATTAATTCAACAAGCAAGAAAAGATTTAAGGGCTAGATTTCCAGAGCCTGTATCATTTAATAGTATTACTTATCCGAGTACATAATGCCAAGAGTAGCTAGTACTTCTAATATTAGAAATCCAAAACGATATGGATATGATGTACAAATAGATGATGTATATTTAAGAACTGCTATTGGTCCTGAAAGACAAATGACTATACAATCTTCTGATGTTCAAGCAGGACAAAATGTTAATGTTAAACAAAATCCTGAAGATTTTACATCTAATTTAGGACGTATATATTCAAGGAATAATTTTAGTGCAGGACAAGGATTAGATACAGCACATAGAGCTGATGGAAAACCTGATGATGTTAATAGATTTTGGGATAGTAAAGGTATAGATGTATTTCATGGTGATGATGAAACTTCTTATCACATACATTTATTACATGAAACTACAGGTCAAAGTTTATCTTTTTCAAATAGTAATAATCATATGACACAAACAACAAATGGCAATATATATGTAACAGATGGTACGACTATACATGTATATGACGGAACAAGTTGGAGTAATATTACTTCAGGAACTAATCTTGCAACTCATAATTTTACAGGTATAGCAGCTTTTGGTAATGAATTATATGCTACAACTGCTAATACAACTACTGCTTCTCAATTAATTAAATATGATGGCAGTAGTTGGAGTGTATTAACTACTGCACAATCTAGTTCTGGTGGATTAACAGGAGTATGGTTTGTTAAAAATAGATTATGGATTACAGGAAATGATGGTACTGCAGAGTATATTTGGGAACTAGATATATTTGCTGCATGGGATACAGCTAATTTAGCTGATGGAGATAGCATAGTTAAAGTAGAACCTACGCATAGTTTTACAGATGTTATTGATGGCGGAGCTGCAGTATTAGCTTCAAGTACAGACGGTACTATATATTCTTTTAAATTAAGTGGTACTGCTTTTGTTAATCAAGGACAAACAAAAATACCTTTTGAAGAAATACATTCATTAGCAGCTACTGAAGGAATAATATTTATAGGTACTAAAGAAAATACAAGAGATGTTGGAAGATTATATAAAGCAGAATTAGTTGCTTTAGACAATTTATATGTACTAGCTAATAGACAATTAATAAAAGAATGGGTAGTAGCAAGTATAGATACAACACCTAAATCAATGTTTGTATCAAGAGATAGTGTTTATATGGGAGTAAGAGAAGGAACTAATCAAGTAAATTTGTGGCGATATTACTTACCTACAGGTGGTTTGGCTAGAGATTTACAAACAACAGGCAATAGTTATGCACAAGGAATTACACAATCCAATGGCAAATTTGTTATATCAGTATCAAGTAGTGATGTATTTATAGAAGCATCTACTTATGAAAGTGAAGGTTATCTTATATTGTCTGCTGCAGATTTTTTTACTGCTGAAAATAAACAGTTTGTTGGTGCAGAAATATCTACTAATAACTTACCTGCAAATACAAGTGTAGAGTTAAAATATTCTACTAAGTTTGAAGATTTAGATAATCCTGATGCTGCTACTTATATTGATGCTTTAGACCAAGTATCAGGTACAGGAGATATAGAAAAACAAATAGCAGAAGTAGCAAGATATATAATTGGTAAAGTTATTTTAAAATCTTCAGATAAAGTAGACACTCCTAAAGTAAAATCTGTACAGTTTCGTGCATTAGCAAGACCTGAATTAGTAGTAGCACAAATACCTATAAATATAAGTGACAGAGTAGAAAGACCTGGTAGAAAACCAATAACTGTTAAAGGTCTAGGAGATGAATTATATGACACATTAAGAAGTAAAGAAGGAGATAGTGTTACTTTAGAAATATTTGAACCACGTGAAATTATACGTGGAGTAGTAGAACAAATAAGTTATCCTGTAATTTCTAATGAAGTTGTAGGAAGTGATACAACATATGCTATTATAACTGTACGTGGTACAAGACAACCTACATTAGATGATGTAACATCTGTACATGTACCAGGTATTGCAGCATTTGGTATAATGAGATACGGAGCGTAAATGACAACAAGTCAAATAGTAAATTTTTATGAGAGTACGTTAGCAAGTATATTAACAGGTTCTACACCTGCAAGTACATCAGTAGCTAATGCACCTACAACTAACGGTACTACCGTTATAACAGCATCTGTTAGCTCTCCAATTTATTTAGTAGTTGACCCTGATAATTCATCTAATAGAGAAGTAATAAAAGTAACAGTATCATCAGGTGCTAACTTTACTGCTGTAACAAGAGATTTAGAAAGCAGACATTCTAGTTTACCTACACATCAAGTAGGAACTACAGTAAGACTTGCTGTATTAGCAGAACATATAAGTGACGCACAAACATTATCTACTAATGCACAAACTACTGCTAATGCTGCTTTACCAAAAGCAGGTGGAACTATGACAGGTACTGTAGATTTTGATGGACAAGAATTAACACAACCTAAACTTGCAGGTTACGAAGAAAAAGTACAAGACCTTGGAGCATTATCATCAGGTACAACAGCTTGTGATTTAGAAGCACACAATGTGTTTGAAGTAGATGTACAAGGTACTGTTAAATTAAACTTAACAAATGTAGATAGTTCATTACTTGAAAGTGCAACATTTATTGTTAAAAATACTACAGGTACTCCATCATTATCTTGGCAAATAGGTGGTGTAGACAAAACACCTTTAGCAGCAAACGCTACTCCATATGTACAAACTTCATCTGGTACAGATATTGTAGGAGTTATATGTTATGAAGGTAATCTTTATATAAACGCATTAACGGCATTTGCATAATGAGTATTTTAACAATGATGAAAGAGGGTGGTAGTCTAGTTATAGACACCATTGGCAATAAACCTATTGATGAAGATATAGATTTATTACCTGATACTAGTGGATTTGATGCAACATTATTGTTTACAACATACAGAATTTTTACAGGAACTAATGCTTTACAACAACCTGGTAATAGTGTTCATTGGGTAGAAGCAATGGGATTTGCTAATTCTGAAGAACAAAGTATGTTATTAACAGGGTTGTAATATGCCTATAGGTGCAGCACGATTTTCTTTTAGCGGTAGTTCAGAGCCTTATGATGAAAATTTGGCATTGCTTGTCACTAGATTTTTTGGTGCTAATATAGGTATAGCTACGGATAACCCTGATAATAGATGTCATTGGGTTATTGTACGAGAGTTTGAGCAAGACCAATTATTGCTCACGCAATTATAGGAGATATTTAAATGGCGAATGAGTATAAGATACTTGGACAAAGTAATCCTGCTGCTACTACATTGACAGATGTTTTAACTGTTGGTTCAGGAAAACAAATTATAGTTTCAACAATTACTGTTGCTAACTTAGAAAATGCAGCAAACACATATCGTATTGCAGTTAGAGATGGTGGTGCATCTATAGACAACGCACACTATGTTGCTTATGACACTACTATTCCTGCTAACGATACTGTTGCTTTGACATTAGGTATTACTTTAGGTGAAACAGATGTAGTATCTGTTTATGCTTCAGACACAAACTTAGCTTTTAATATATACGGTGTAGAAATTTCGTAGGAGTTTAAATGGGTGTTTATAGAGCAACTGCACAAGCAGTTGGTTTAGGTAGAAAATCTAAAAGAAGTTTAGGATTTGTTACGCAAACCAATACATTTACATCATCAGGTACATTTTCTAAACCACTTGGTTCTAACTATTTTGAAATGTTAGTAGTAGGTGGTGGAGGTGGACCTGCTAATCACCAAGGCGGTGGTGGCGGAGGTGCAGGTTATGTAGATGGTTTTGGATTTCTTAATGTACAACCAGGTTCAGATATTACTGTAACTATTGGTAATGGTGGTAACAACGCAAACCACAATGGTCAAAAAGGTAGTTCTTCTTATATAGGAAACATTACTGCAGGTGGCGGTGGTGGTGGCGGTGCTTGTTGTGGTTGGGGTGGACAAACAGGAGATGCTTCAGGTACAGGTTCAGGAACTACTATAGTTACTGTTACTTCAGGTGGTGAAAAAGGCACAGGTAATGGTCGTTCAGGTGGTGCTCATAACAATGCACAACACATTAATCGTGGAAACAAAGGAGATTACTTTAATAGAACTTCTACTGATTATGGTTCTACTTACTATCACTCAGGTGGTGGAGGTGGAGGAGGTGCCTGGGGTGCACAATCATCACAAGGTGCTCTTTATGGTGGCGGTAATGGTGGACATTCTAATAACTATGGTGGTGGTAATGGTGTTGCTAACTCAGGTTCAGGAGGTGGCGGTGGTGGAAACAACCACGGTGGCGGAGATGGTGGCTCAGGTAAAGCCTATATTCAATATTTAAAGGACGCAATGTAATGAACGTTGCATGGGTAAGTCCAGGTGGAACTATAGAAAATGTAGTTGTTGTAGATAGTTTAGAACAAGCACAAGAGTTATTTCCTAGTAAAACATTAAAAGTTATTGCTGATGATTTAGGATACAAACCTGGAATTGGTTGGGTTTGGAATACAGAAACAGAAGAATTTAATGGTCCTCATTTATTTCCTAGTTGGACATTGAATAGTACTACAAGAGAATACGAACCTCCTGTTGATTTTCCTCAAGATGCAGGTTCATTGATGTTTGACGGTACAGAAAGTGATGATGCACTTGCTCCCAAAAGTTATTATTGGGACGAAGAATTAGGTAATTGGGTGGAGATGTCGCCAGGTTCAGATATCCCTGCCGATAAATTACCAAATGGTGGATAAGGTATATTGGTTTTTAGCAGACCTTCCTGAATTACCACCAAGTCATATCTTTGATGACCCACAACCTTACAATCAAAACATAGGTTGTCCACAAACTACAGCATTAGACAAACAAAGATTTACATTACACGCACCTAAAGATATAGTAATACAAAAATATGAAGGACAATTTACTGCTGAAATGCCTTATGTATTTTTATCTGAAAAAGAAATACAAATGTATTTGTTAAGTAAACATAATAATTTTGCAGAAGGATTACTCAATATTAAATGGCAATGTAAAATATTAAACTTTACTTTAATTAATCCTGAAGAACAAACAATAAAAAAAGGAGAACCTTTAATGTATGTATTGTTTAACAGACCTGTAGAACTTGTACATATAATACCTAATGAAGCTATATGGAGAGCATTCTTAGCAAATTACAGACTAGCTGATTACCACAAAGGCGTTACTAAACTATATAGTAGAATTAAAAAAAGATTTCCATACAAGGAGTTGTCTAAATGCCAACAAATAAAATAGCTATCGTAGGTAAAGGAACAGCAGGTTCTATATCTGCTATGCATTTTTCTGCTTGGTCTAATTATGATATAGATATTTATTATGACAGTTCAATAAAAGAAGCAGCAGTAGGTGAAGGTTCACAGTTATCTTTACCTTTGTTATTAAAAGATACTTTTGATTTTAGTTATGCTGATTTACCTTTAATTGATGGAAATTATAAACGTGCAATTAATTATATTGGTTGGGGTAAAAAAGAATTTAATGCTTATGATTATTTACATGAGTTTCATATGCCTTATATGTCTTTACATTTTAATGCTTTAAAGTTACAAGATTTTGTAAAAGAACAATTAGATAAAAGACCTAATATAAATTACATAGACAAAAAAGTAAATCCTAAAGATATAGATGCAGATTTAATTATGGATTGTAGTGGTTCTCCTAAAGAATTAAATGAAAAATTTCACATACCTAAATACGTAGCTGTTAACTCAGTTTATGTACAACAAGTTTATTGGGAAGAACCATCAATAGATTATACATTATGTATAGCAAGACCATATGGTTGGGTATTTGGAATACCGTTAGCTAATAGATTATCTTTAGGTTATTTATATAACAATACATTTAACACGGAAGAAGAAGTAGCAAAAGATTTAGAAGAACTTTCTAAACAATTAGAAGTAGAATTAAGTTCTGATGTTAATAGTTTTTCTTTTAATAACTATTGGCGTAAAGAAAATTATCTTATTTTAGATGATAATAGAAAGTTTGCATACAATGGTAACTCATCTTTTTTCTTAGAACCTTTAGAAGCTACTACTATAGAAATGATAGATAAAGTTAATAGACATTGTTATGATTGGCTACATAAAGGTCAAAGAGCATTTCATTCACAAAAATTATATGATAATTGGTTGTTAGAAGCTGAAGTAATTATTATGGTTCATTATGCTGCAGGTAGTAAATACGATACACCTTTTTGGAAATATGCCGAAGAACGTGGTAAAGCATGTTTATCTAATGCAAGTGAAAATATTTGGAAAAATATTATACATTCTGAAAAATTTGATTGGCGTAAAGATAACTATGAACTTGGATTTACAGGTGGTGGTTGGTTATTACATTCATGGTTTCAAAATCTTAATGGATTAGGTATGTATAAAAAAATACATGAAGAAGGTATATATGCAAAAACCTAAAATAGAATTTGTACCTGTTAAACCGTCACATAATTATGTAACTAATTTAGCAGAACCTGTACCTGCAAATAAATTTTTACCTGAATGGTATAAAAAAATAAAACATATTCCTGTTAACCCATCTGATTTACATATGAAAGATAATGCAAAAGGTTGTCCTGCTATACAAGATATACTATCTACAGGATATATTATTCCTGCTTGGTCGTGGATTAATATAGTACAAGAACAATCAGGACCAATAGTTCAACAAGGCATAGATAGTTTTTTTCCACAACACGAAATTATTGGTATGCATAAATCATATCAAGTAGATGGTGTTCCTATAGAACAATTAGCAAGTGGTGGTATATTAAAATTACATAGTCCTTGGAGAGTTTATACATCTAAAGGTTGGGGTGTATTGTACTCTGACCCTTTTTGGACAGAAAAAAGACGAATTAAATTATTACCAGGTCTTGTTAGAAGTGATGTATATGGTAGCGTAAACTTTCCATTTGAAATAAATCCACCATTAGAAGTAGGAGAAAGCGTACAAATATTACAAGGCGACCCATTAATACACGTACAAATAGTTCCATTAGATGAAGAAACAGAATTTGTTGTTAGAAAATCTACAGAAGAAGATGCAGCTAAACATTGGGAGGAAGGTGTTACTGTTTTATCGGTAAACAAAAACTCTCTAAGAAAGGTACATAAAGAATATGATAAAAATAATTAATGATTTTTTACCTAAAGAATACCATCAAGCAATTATGGACGATATGTTAAGTAACAATTTTCCGTGGTATTACAATCCTAGAACTTTAGAAGATGAAGGCGGTGTAATTCCTGATGACAAATTTATATTTGTACATTTGTTTAACAATGCAGTAGAAGTCACAAGTAATTGGTATCCCCTTATTAATGATATGTATAAGTTTATACACAAAGAACAACCATTTAAACGAGTGTATAGATGTAAAGCTAATTTATCTACTAATCAAGGTAAAGCTGTTAAACACGGTGCTCACCAAGACTTGCATGATGTAGAAGATTACATAACTTGCGTTTACCAAGTTAATAAAAACAATGGTATGACAGTATTTGATGACCCTGATAAAGGAATATATCAAGAAGTACCTAGCGAAGGAAATCAATTAATAATATTTAGCGGCAACATATTGCATTATGGTGTTACTCAAACAGATGAAAAAGCTAGAGTTGTTATTAATTTTGTTATGGATAATAATGAAACCTAAAATAAATTTTGTATCTGCTGTACCTGAGTTAGAAAACATTGAAATATGTCAACCCAAACCTGCTATGCAATATTTGCCTCCTTGGTTTAACAACTTACCTGCAAAATTAGGAGGTAAATCTGCTAAACAATGTCCTAGTTTTGTTGATTTGTTTAAATTAGCATATGTTATACCTATGTGGTGTGATAGTAAATTATCAAGAGATGGTGATGAATATAATTGGGAAACTGCAAATGGTATATTTACTTGGGAAATACACGGAGATGAACAATTTAGTAATCACATACCAAAAAATAACTATGGTATATTTAAAGCTGTATCACCGTGGTTAACTTTTACACCACCTGGTTGGTCTATTATGCAATTACCTATGTATTACCATTTTAATCCTGATTGGGAAGTATTGCCTGGAATTATATATTCTGACCAACACCATGAAAATAATCAACAAGTTATGTTATTTAAAGAAGAAGTATTAATTAAACAAGGTGAGCCATTATGTATGTACATACCTTATAAACGTGAAAATACTAAACAACGTCTATGGGCTATGAATAAATATTGGTGGACAAGACATAGAAAGTCTAGGTTAGAATTAACTTCTGTATTTGATTACGGATATAATCGCAATCGTAATTATTAAATGATATAATCCGATTTATGGATTTTGTTATTGTGTTCGCATTAGGTTATTGTTTCAGAGATTTTATATCTTATATTAAACAATTAGTAAATAATAATAATTTTGATAAAGAGTTTAAAAGTATTATTGATTTAGATAATGAATGGAGTAATGATGACCTCCCATAACGGTAACGGTTTTACACAGAAAGAAATGTTACAACTTATATTGGAAGGACAACAAGACATTAATAAACGAATAGATGAATTACACGAAAAAGTTAATCAAAAAATTTCAAGACAAGAGTTATCAGGTTGGTTGGTTGCAATCTCGGCATTGGTGGTGTTAATCAATAACTTAATGTGAAAAAACTAGCAGTATTAACTGCAGTTGTTTTATTAGCTGTACCTATATATTCTATAGCAGAAGAAACTACAGTAACAGAAACTTTTAATGACCAACAAATAAATACTGATATAGATATATTGTATGGTGGTAATGACACAGAGGTAGCTGCTGCTACTACTGCATCACCTGAATGTGCTAACACAAGCACAGCAGGTAGCATAGGTATAGAAGATTTAGATTGTTTTGGTTCAGAATATTTTAGTTTAAACAGACACGCATTAGGTATTAGAGGTAGTAGTGACAGTATTACTATTGCATTTCCTAATGAACCTTACGAAGTAGGTTTTCAATATGGTGCTACAGATGTAGATAATATATCAGGTACTGTGTACTACGACAATGGTGCAACTGAAACATTTACACTAGACCAACACACAGATTATACAACTGTTATGTCAAAGTCTTGGACAGTAGCTGAAGGTGTAGATACATTTATTACAGAAATAGTTATAGATGGAATAACTGCATCAAATCCTGATTGGTACTTAATAGATAATATATACTATAAGTATGATAATGTACCTACTACAACGACATCTAGTACGACAACAACTACTACCACAACACCTACGACTACAAGCACGACTACGACAACGACTACTACTACGACCACAACGACAACTACAA
>MDSZ01012279.1_pt1 | contig 10724 bp, 9 predicted proteins | sample 811201 | NCBI WGS metagenome assembly MDSZ01 (sample SAMN05326647, study PRJNA326480) | marine metagenome | isolation source: seawater | place: Indian Ocean: North | collected 2010
AAAAATTTTATTCAACCAAAATATTTAAATTAATTATTATTATGAATGAGACTATAGAACAAAAATGTATCGCTAAAGGGGTGAAACTTACTGAGCAAAGAAAAATTATTGCTAAAGTTATGTCCGAAGCAACTGACCATCCTGACGTAGATGAATTGTATACACGAGTATCAAAAATTGATTCAAAAATAAGTATTGCAACAGTTTATAGAACTGTAAAACTTTTTGAAGAGTCTGGAATAGTAGCTAAACATGATTTCAAAGGTGGAAAGGCAAGATATGAGGAATTAAGTGAGAGTCATCATGATCATTTAATAGATGTCAAAACTGGAGAAATAATTGAGTTTGTTGATGAAGAAATTGAAAAACTTCAAAAAAAAGTTGCCGAAAAATATGGTTATGAACTTGTAGATCATAAGCTTGAGCTTTATGGGGTAAAAAAAAATAAGTGAAAAAAAAAAATTTTTATCAAAACATTTGGATGCCAAATGAATGTTTATGATAGTAATAGAATATTTGATATCGTTAAAGATGTTGGGTTTGAAAAATCAGAAGATCAACAAAATGTAGATTGTTATATTATTAATACTTGTCACATCAGAGACAAAGCTAAAGAGAAAGTTTTTCATGAAGTTGGTAGAATTAAAGAAATATATGCTAATAAAAAAAAACCTATTATGATGATAACAGGTTGTGTTGCTCAGGCTGAAAATCAGGAAATTTTAAAAAGAGAGCCATATATTGATGCAGTGGTCGGGCCACAATCTTACCATAAGTTAAGTAAAATTTTAAAAAATTTTAATGTAAATCAAAAAGAAGACGAAACCGAATTTGATACAATTGCAAAATTTGACTTACTAGGAAAAATAAAAAATTCAGAGAGTAAAGTATCATCTTTTCTAACAATTCAAGAAGGTTGTGATAAATTTTGTCACTTCTGTGTAGTGCCATATACTAGAGGCCCTGAATGCTCTAGACCATTTAAAACAGTAATTAATGAGGCTGAGGAGCTGATAAAAAATGGAGCTAAGGAGATAACTTTACTAGGTCAAAATGTTAACGCTTATAGTTTTTACGAAAGTAATAGAGAGTATAAAATTTCAAGTTTATTAAATGAATTAGAAAAATATTCTGAATTAAAAAGAATAAGATATACAACATCCCATCCGGTTGATATGACCGACGATTTAATTGAGTGTTATTCTTATAATAAAAAATTAATGCCATTTATTCACCTACCTATTCAATCAGGATCTAACAAAATATTAAAACTGATGAATAGAAAACATAAAGTAGAGGATTATTTGGATATTTACAAAAAATTAATGAACATTAATCCTTTAATTAAGATATCTAGTGACTTCATTATAGGTTATCCCGGAGAGGAAAAAATAGACTTTGAGGAAACATTAGAACTTGTGAAGTATATAAAGTTCATAAATTCTTTTTCATTCATTTTTAGTCCAAGACCAGGAACTACTGCATATAAACAAAAAGAGGTAGATAAGAGCATTTCAAAAGAAAGACTAATTGAGTTACAACATAACTTATTTCAAAATCAAATTAATCATAACAAATCTCTTGAGGGACAGGAAATAAATGTCCTAGTAGAAAATAAAATAAAAGATCAGAATAAGTATTTTGGTAGAAACGAATATTTTAATTCAGTTATTTTTGAGGGATACAAAAGTGATATCGGAAAAATAATTAGAGTAAATATAGAAAATAGCAACCAAAATTCACTTTTTGGAAAAAATAAAGATAAAATGAAAGCTGCATAACTTGAAAAATTTTCTTTCAAAAAAAATTAAATCAGATTTGAAGTTCGTTTACTCAGAAAATAATACAATTAGTATAATTTTTTCAAAAAATGAAGACTTACTAGGTGTAGTTGGAGAATTTAATAATAATATTAAAGAATTAGAAAAAATAACTAACACTTCTATATATTCAAGAGGTAACTCAATAATTTTAAAAAACGATCAAAATAAAAATGAAATTATCAAAAATGCTATTAGTTTTTTATATGATCAATATATAACTAATGGAACAATTGAAAAAAAAGATATAATTTCATCGATTAATAAATTTATGATAGATGAAAAAAATAATTCTAAAGAAAATATAAACTATATAATAAAGACACCAAAAAAGTCTGTAATACCGAGGTCAGAAAAGCAAAAAAAATACGTTAAAGCTTTAAGTAATAGCGATGTAGTAATATCTTCAGGTCCTGCTGGAACAGGTAAAACATTTTTAGCAGTTGCTGTTGCCTTAACAATGTTATTAGATAAAAAAATTGAAAGAATAATTTTATCCAGACCTGCGGTCGAAGCAGGCGAGAGATTAGGATTTTTGCCAGGTGATATGAGAGAGAAAGTTGACCCATATCTTCGACCTTTATATGATTCATTGTACGATCTTTTAGATTTTGAAAAAATTCAAAAAAAAATTGAAATAGGAGATATAGAAATCGCACCACTTGCCTTTATGAGAGGTAGGACTTTAAAAAATTCATTTGCAATTTTAGATGAAGCACAAAATGCAACAGATACACAAATTAAAATGTTTTTAACTAGAATTGGAGAGAATTCAAAAATAGTAATAAATGGAGATCCTTCTCAAATAGATTTACCTAATAAAAATCTATCTGGTCTTGACAGGTCTAAAAAAATACTTGGTCATTTGAATGAAATATCGATAGTTGATTTTGATCATAAAGATGTTGTTAGACATCCATTAGTATCAAAAATAGTTAAAGCATATTCATCAAATCAAAGTAATGATTGAGGCAGAGATTCTAGTCGAGTCTAAAAATTGGAAAAAAATAATCCAAAATCCTAAGCAGCAAATTAAAAAAATAATAAAAAGACTTCCAAATTCTTACAGGTTTCCCAACCAAAAAGTTTTTATTACAGTTTTATTAACAGATAATAATAAAATTAAGCTATTAAATGAAAAATTTAGAAAAAAAAACAAACCGACTGACATATTATCCTTTCCTTTCTTTGATAAAAAAAACTTTAAAAAAAACTCAAAATATACAAAGTTTTATTTAGGAGATATTGTTATAAGTGATGGAGAATTTAAAAAAAAAAATCTAAATGATTTTAAAAATGGTTTTATCAAAATATTTATTCATGGTTTTCTTCACCTTTTACACTTTCAACATAAATCTGATAAAGATTATCAAGTAATGAATTTAGTTGAGCATGAAATTTTCAAAAAAATAAAAGGTTAAATTGAAAATTAAACAATATAAAACTTATACAGAAATTTTATACATTCTTGTTTTAGGAATAGTAACTTCACTTAGTTTACCACCCTATAATTATTGGTTGATAAATTTTATTACTTTTAGTTTGTTATTTATATTCTTATTTAAAAATCAGAATAAAAACTCAAACTATTTCTTTATTTACGGTTACATTTTTGGTTTTGGTTACTTCGTATCCAACTTATATTGGATCCCGTTATCATTATTATATGACAATAATTTTAAATTTTTTATTCCTTTTGCAATTATATTAATACCTGCTTTCTTAAGTTTATTTTATGCAGTAGCTTTTTTAATTTTTAAATTACTATTAGATACAAAAAGTATTATTTTAAATATATTATTATTTTCTTTAACATTAGGACTCTTTGAATTTATAAGGGGTACAATCTTATCTGGGTTTCCCTGGAACCTTTTTGCTTATTCCTTTTCAGAAAACATAAATTTTATTCAAATTACCTCTTTAATTGGAGTTTATGCATTTAATACAATATTAATAACAATTTTTTCTATTCCATCAATTTTGTTTTTAAATAAAAAGAAATATGACATAATAGGTTTTTTTCTTATAGCAATATTAACGGTATCTATTTATTTATATGGTAGTTTTAAAGTAAAGGTTATTAACAATTTAAAGGCCACAACACTACCTGTAGAAATTAAAATATTGTCTACAAAAATTCCAATTGAAAGATTTTATTTAAATGTTGATGTTGAAGAAACTCTAATAAAGTTAGTTGAACTAAGTAGTCCAAAAAAAAATGATAACACCTTATTTATTTGGCCAGAGGGGATAATACCAAACACAAATTTAGAAGAACTTAAAAACGAATTTTATTATTTGATTAAAAAATCATTTTCAAAAAATCATACTATTTTATTTGGAATAAATGATCAAAAAATTGAAAATGGAAAAATTAAAGTTTATAATTCTTTATCTGTAATTGATAACAAGGCTGATGTTATATTTAACTATCATAAAAATAAATTGGTTCCTTTTGGTGAATTTCTCCCTTTAGAAAATATTTTATCAAAAGTTGGATTGAAAACCTTGACTAATAATTACCAGTCTTATTCAGCAAGCTCAGAAAGAAAATTATTTAATTTAAATAAAAGTGGAACAATTAAAATTTTACCTCTGATATGTTATGAAATAATATATTCAGGTAAATTATCTTTAAATAATAATTATAATTTTATTGTGAATATATCGGAAGATGGATGGTTTGGTAATTCAATTGGTCCATCGCAACATTTTGCACATAGTATTTTTAGATCTGTAGAGTACGGCAAGTATACATTGAGATCTGCCAATAATGGTATTTCAGCAATAGTAGATCCATCTGGTAAAATAATAAATATGTTAAATACCAATAATGAGGGCGTTATATCAATTAAAAAAATGGTAAAAACAAATAAAACACTTTTTTCCACATATGGAAATAAAATCTATTTTTTAGTTATTTTGTTATATATTTTTTTAATTTTTTCATTTAAAAAACTGAGAAATGAATAATTTAAAAAATTATCTTTTTACTAGTGAATCTGTATCCGAAGGTCATCCAGATAAAGTTTGTGATCGAATATCCGACATGGTTGTAGACTCTTATTTAAGTCTTGAACCTCAGTCAAGGGTTGCGTGTGAGACTTTAACAACTACAAACAAGGTTGTGCTTGCTGGAGAGATTAGAGGACCTGAAATTAAAAAAGAGGATTTGATTCAAAAAGTGCGTGACTGCATAAAAGATATTGGCTACGATCAAGAGGGTTTTACGTGGAAAGATGCTACGAAAATTGAAAGTCATCTTCATTCCCAGTCAGCTGATATTGCAATGGGTGTAGATGCATCAGGTAACAAAGACGAAGGAGCAGGTGATCAAGGAATAATGTTTGGATATGCTTGTAAAGAAACTGATGTATTAATGCCAGCACCAATACATTATTCTCATAAAATTTTGAGATTAATGGCTGAAGATAGAAAATCTGGAAAACTAAAAAATATTGAGCCAGACTCAAAAAGCCAAATTACTATTGAATACAAAGATGGAGTGCCTGCTAATGTTAAATCTGTTGTAATTTCTACTCAACATTCAGCCGACGTTAACCAATCAAAAGTAAGTGAATTAGTTAAACCTTACATAGAAAAAGCAATACCAAAATCACTTTTAAGTGGATTAGATGAAAAAGAAATTTATGTAAATCCGACAGGAAATTTTGTAATAGGTGGTCCAGACGGTGATAGTGGATTAACTGGAAGAAAAATTATTGTTGATACTTATGGAGGTGCAGCTCCACATGGTGGAGGAGCATTCTCAGGAAAAGATCCTACAAAAGTAGACAGATCTGCAGCTTATGCTTCTAGATATTTAGCTAAAAATGTAGTTGCTTCTAACATTGCAGATAAATGTCTTATTCAATTAGCATATGCAATTGGTGTCTCAAAACCTTTGTCAATTTATGTAGATCTTTTTGATAATGACGAAGAAAAAAATAGACATGTGGAGAAATTAATTAAAGAAAATTTTGACTTGAGTCCAAGAGGTATTAGAGAAATGCTTGGACTTAATAAACCAATCTACGAAAAAACAGCGGCATACGGACATTTTGGAAGAAATTCAGAGAAAAATGGTTCATTTTCATGGGAAAAAACAGATAAAGCTGACGTTTTCAACAAGTAAATAAAGTTGAAAATATAAAAAAAATACCTATATTTGCTTCACATTATTGAAATTTCAGAATGGGCTTCGGCCCATTTTTTTTTGGAGAAAAATGTTAAATAGAAGATCAGACAAACTTGAACTACTAAGAATAGCTGAAGCTGTAGCATTGGAAAAATCAATTGATAAAGAATTGATTATAAATTCAATGGAAACAGGAATTGCAAAAGCAGCCAGATCTAAATTTGGTCAAGAAAATAATATAGTAGTAAATATTAATAGAGATAATGGAGATATAGAAATTTATAGGAAACTTGTTCTAACTGAAAAACCTGAAAATAATAATATAGAGATCAGTCTTGAAGATGCGATATTGATGGATGAAAAAAATAAAGACAAGACAATAGGAGATGAAATATTGCAAACACTTCCTTATTTTGATTTTGGAAGAATTGCTGCGCAAACAGCTAAACAGGTAATTAGTTCAAGTGTGCGTGAGGCTGAAAGAGAAAGACAATTTAATGATTTTGTAGATAAGAAAGACACGATTCTAAGTGGTATTGTAAAAAGATTAGAATTTGGGAATATAATAGTTGATCTAGGAAAAGCAGAAGGAATCATTCAAAAGAGTGAAATGATACCAAGAGAAAATATAAAAGCTGGAGACAGGGTAAAAGCTTATTGTCTAGATGTTAGAAGAGAACAAAGAGGACAGCAAATATTTTTATCTAGAGCTCACCCTAAATTTATGGAAAAACTGTTTACTTTAGAAGTGCCTGAGATTTATGATGGTTTAATTGAAATTATATCGTCAGCAAGAGATCCGGGAAGTAGAGCAAAAATTTGTGTAAAAGCTAAAGATAGCTCACTAGACCCAGTGGGCGCATGTGTTGGGATGCGTGGAAGTAGAGTCCAAGCAGTTGTAAACGAACTTCAAGGTGAAAAAATTGATATAGTCAATTGGTCCGAAGATCTAGCTATGGTAGCAGCAAGCTCATTATCTCCAGCTGAAGTGCTTAGAGTAAATATAGACGTAGAGCAAAAAAAAATTGATGTCATTTTAACTGATGAAAATTTAAGTAAAGCAATTGGAAGAAGAGGTCAAAATGTTCGTTTGGCAACTAAATTATTAAATCATGAAATTAATATTTTAACTGATCAGGAAGACTCTGAAAGAAGACAGATGGAATTTAAGGAAAAAACAGAAAATTTTGTCAAAAATTTGGATTTAGACGAAACTTTGGGTCAACTTTTAGTAGCTGAAGGTTTTTCATCAATAGACGATATAAAGGATAGTAATATAGAAAATTTAATTAAAATTGAAGGAATAGAAGAAGAAACTGCAAAAGAATTAATTGATAGAGCAAAAGAATTTTATATAAAAGATCAAGAAGAAATTTCAAAAAAAGTCAAAGATTTAGGTCTAGAAAATCAATTAATAGATTTACCAGGTCTTACTCCAGGAATGCTTGTAACTCTAGGGGAGCAAAAAATCCTTACTTTAAATGATTTTGCAGATCTAGCTTCAGATGAGTTAACAGGAACATTTGATGTGATAAATGGAGAAAAAGTTAAAATAAAAGGCTATTTGGAAGATTTTGCATTAACAAGACAGGAAGCTGATAATTTAATTATGTCAGCAAGAAACATAGTTTACAAAGATTGAGAGATGATTCATGGACAAAAAAAAATTAAAATTATCCATATCAGGAAATACAAAAAAAACTATTACTAATATCGAAAAAGCTAGATCTAACCCAAAAAATACATTTATAGTTAATAAGAATAAACAATTTCAGAAAAAAAAATTTCATAAAATAAATCCAGTTGGCGAAGGCTTTTCTAAAGTAAGATCTAAAATAGATTTAAAAAAACCAAGTCAAAGTCTTTTTCCTAAAAAAGATATATCTGATTTTGAAAAAAGAAAGTTGGCCGAACAAAGAGCAACAAAAAGATTAAAAGGTGATGCTAATAAAGAGAATAAAGAAAAAGGTAATATAAAAAAAAGAGAGTTAAAACTTACTATTTCTAGGGCTTTGAGTGATGAAGATGGCGCCGAAGGAAGAAGTAGAAGTTTGGCATCTTTAAGAAGAGCAAGACAAAAAGAAAATAGAATACAGACAAAAGAAGACAAACAAGAATATAAGCCTGTTAAAAGAAGTGTTTCAATTACAGAAGTCATTACCATTAGAGAGTTAGCAAATAGAATGAGTGAACAATCTAGTAATCTTATAAAACATTTAATGACAATGGGTGTTCAGGCAACAATTAATCATACAATAGACTCTGACACAGCCGAATATTTAGTTAAAGAATTTGGACATACTCCAATTAAAGAACAGAAAGTAGAGGATATAATTAAAAAAATTAAAGAAAGCAAACATGATAATTTAAAACCAAGACCCCCCATTGTTACAGTAATGGGACATGTCGATCATGGAAAAACATCTTTGTTGGATGTTTTAAGGCAGGCTAACGTTGTAGATGGTGAACATGGGGGCATTACTCAACATCTAGGCGCTTATCAAATCGTTAAGGATTCAAAAAAAATAACTTTCATTGATACACCTGGTCATGCTGCTTTTACTGAGATGAGATCAAGAGGATCAAAGTTAACAGATATAGTAGTACTAGTTATTGCTGCGGATGATGGGGTAAAACCACAAACTATTGAGTCAATAAAACATGCAAAAGCTGCAAATGTTCCTATCGTCGTAGCAATAAATAAATGTGATTTACCTGAGGCAGATCCTCAAAAAATTAAAAATCAATTATTAGAACACGAATTAATAGCTGAGGATTTATCAGGAGATACATTAACAATTGAGATATCTACAAAAACAAAAAATAATATAGATAAGTTAATTGAATCTATAATTCTACAAGCAGAACTTTTAGATCTCAAGTCAGATCATGAAAGTGAAGCAAAAGGGATAGTTTTAGAATCAAAAATAGATGTTGGTCGAGGACCAGTAGTAAATATAATTGTAACATCTGGGAATTTAAAAAAAGGTGATTATTTTGTTAGTGGAAAAAAATGGGGTAAAGTTCGAGCTATTATAAATGATCAGGGTCAGCATATACAAATAGCACCACCCTCTAGTCCAGTAGAAATTTTAGGAATAAATGGAGCATCTAATGCAGGAGATGACTTTGTTGTATTGCATTCAGAAAAAGAGGCAAAAAATCTTTCTGAGGCTAGAGTTAATGAAGCTAGAGAGGGATTAAAAAATTTAACTTTCGCTACTAATGATAATGCATTTTCTAAAAAAACTTCTGAAGAACTAAATATTATAATAAAATCTGATGTACATGGTTCCTCAGAAGCTATTAAGTTTGCCATTTCAAATATTAAACATGATGAAGTGAAAACAAAAATATTACTTTCTGATATAGGAATGGTCACTGAAACAGATATAACTCTCGCAAAAGCATCGCATGCTTTGGTCATCGCCTTCAATGTTAAACCAAGCAAAGAGGCTAAAAAGCTAGCTGAAAAAGAAAATATTAAGATAGAAAACTTTAACATAATTTATGAGTTGATTGATTTTATTAAAAATCAAATGTCTGGATTATTATCACCAGAAATAAGCGAAGAAATTTTAGGAACTGCAGAGGTTTTAGATATATTTAAAGTTTCAAAAGTTGGAAAAGTTGCTGGCTCAAAAATTTTAAAAGGAGAGATAAATCAGGACTCCTACGCTAGGATAATAAGAGATGGCAATATAATTTTTAATGGAAAAATTGGATCGATATTTAGAGAAAAAAACCAAGTTAAACAAGTAATCGAGGGTTTAGAATGTGGTATATCTCTCAAAGATTTTAATGATTTTAAAATAAAAGATATTATAGAAGCCTATAGATCTAACTCTATAGAAAGGCAAATATTATCATGAGCAAATTAGGCAGACCTGTATCACAAAGACAATTAAGAGTTGGTGAGATGATTAAACAGGCTTTGAGTATGATTTTCTTAAGAGAAGAAGCAAAAATCTCTGAGATAGACACAAAATCTATAACTGTAACTGAAGTGAGAATGAGCCCAGATTTGAAAAATGCAAAAGTTTTTGTAATACCTCTGGGCGGCAAAGATACTGAAAAAGTAATAGATAAATTAAAAGAATTTTCATTTGTTATTAGAAAAGTTTTATCGAAAAAAATAATGGTCAAATTTTTGCCAAAACTTTTTTTCGTTAATGATGATTCATTTGAATATGCTGAGAAAATTGAAAATTTAATTAGAGAAACACAAAAATAAAAGAAATGTAGCAATGGAGAAAAAAATGAAAGAAGTAGCAAGACACGATAAAGATACTGGCTCATCGGAAGTACAAATTTCGCAGCTTACAGCAAAAATAGAGAATTTATCTCAACATATTAAAAAGTTTAAAAAAGATAAGCACTCTTCTGTAGGATTAATAAAAGCGGTAAATAAAAGAAAGAAATTATTAGACTATTTGAAAAGAAATAATATGGAGTCTTATAAATTAGTAATTTCAAAATTAAATTTAAGGAAGTAAATGTTTAAGATTATAAAAAAAGAAATAGAAGTAGCAGGAAAAAAAATAAGTTTAGAAACAGGAAAAATAGCAAGACAAGCCGATGGTGCAATAATTGCACAATGTGGAGAAACTGTTGTTTTAGCAACAGCAGTCGGAGCAAAAAAAGTTAATCCAGAGATAGATTATTTTCCTCTATCAGTAAATTACCAAGAAAAATATTATGCAGCAGGAAAAATTCCTGGGGGATATTTTAAAAGAGAAGCAAGACCAACTGAAAGTGAAACATTA
>MDSZ01013230.1_pt1 | contig 10724 bp, 5 predicted proteins | sample 811201 | NCBI WGS metagenome assembly MDSZ01 (sample SAMN05326647, study PRJNA326480) | marine metagenome | isolation source: seawater | place: Indian Ocean: North | collected 2010
CATTAGTTGATCCACCTCCACCACCACCAGTGCCACCGTAAGCAGTAGCATAATTAGCAGAGTTTTGGCAGCAAGCACAAAACTGAATACCTAAATCTCGTCTAGGTGGGTCACAATATCCACCACATCCACCATAATTATTATCTACATTATATCCACTAGGACAACCATCACAAAATCCACCAACGTGTACACAAGTATAACCAGTAATGTATGAATAAGGACTGGTAGCACCTGTTCCACCACCTCCTCCAGATCCTTGAGAATAATTTAGGTTTGGTTCTCCAGCACCAGGAGGTCCAGAATTACCTCCCTTGGCACCTGGGTAAATTATTATTGTCTTGGCATTATAATCAGTAGATGGATCCATTGTGAATTGACCACCTCTAGATCTACCAAATTGATTAGCAGTTCCTGCTCCATCACCACCAGCGCCACCATAACATTCCAATGTCAAATTCCCAGCATTACCAGGAATATTAACTGTAGTATTGTTAACGTATGTTTGACTGAATACTTCTTGTGCCATGGATTTTATGGTGTTTCTGAATCTAACTCCGCTCTAGCTTGACTCATAACCTCTTCCTGAAGAAAGGGATTGTGAGACATCAAATCCGTCATAAGTTCACCAAGAATTACAGATTCATCTTTACCCAATAGTTTCAAAGTTTTAGTAACTTCGTCATGGACAAACTTTTCAAGTTTTCGCCCTTCCTTGGTATTTCGTAGATGATTAATCAAATTTTGATAATGTGGTTGTGACAGAACAAACAATTTTTGATGAAGATGTCCTATCTGTTGATGATTTAAATTTCCTCCCTCGTAGTCTGGGTTCAACTCATAGTATTGTTTAATCAATTGATCAACGGCAGTTTCCATAGTATTCACCATTTAGGGGGTCTATCAGGACATGTCATGTTGGGCAGAAGCACCTTAACAGGCATAAAGCAACCACAAAGTTTACATTGCCTTATTGTACTGTTGAAGTGTTCACACTCCATACAAATTTTCATTTTTCTAACACCTTCACTTTTTATCTGTGAAAATTTATTTTCCATAATATTCCAGACTTTGAAATATTTATGAGCAACAAATGCTACATAGGAGTTACATCTTGCCAATCACCACCATTAATACTAACTTGGACATCTGCATTATCTGATCTTACTGTTATGGCATTATCAGACTGATTCAACTCAATATCATTCATAACTTCAATATCCGTAGTTACAAATTCATTTGGTGAATTATTAATCAAATCAATATCTTCGTATGGATACGTATCTTCAGATCCTACAAAATCAAATTCTTCTTGAATAACAGGAGGTCTTGTGGTAACAGTTACATTGAATGATCCACCTGGAGTAGTAACAGTTACTGTTTTGGAATTAGTTTTACCATACATTCCAGTCTGACCACTTATATCAGTATTGAAATATAATGTATTTGTTCTTAAAACTACATTTTCACCATTATTATAATTCTGTGTTCCAGCAACACCGCCACTTCTCTTCATAAAGTTACCAGCGCCAGAAGTAGAAATTGAGCAAGGCATATCAACTCCCTGAAGAGTACCCAAACTTAAATCAACAGTAGTGTTTGGTTCCAGATTGGTAAAACTAGTAGTCCATGAATTACTAGGAACATTGTCATTATATGCGCTAACTGTTATTGTACTAGTAGTATTAGCACCAGGATTATAAGCAGTTAATGTAAAATTTCTGTTAGCAGGACTGTTACTACCAACAGTAGACTGTGGTAAATTATTTACAGTATAAGAACCTTGAACCCCTTGGGCAGTATAAAGTCCAGCATTATCTTGTAATATTACACCCGTAGTACCTGAAGTTACCCAATATATTGTTGTTGAATACTGTGGAATTCCATTTGAACTCGTTTGGACAGAAGGTATAGCATAGAAACTTGAAATCGAGGGGTAAATAAGAGTCCATGCTACGACGACATTTCCGTTACCACTTCCACTTTGAGACGAGACAGTAAGAGGCGTACAAAGACCAGAGTTGTATCTAGATCCACCAGGGGCACCAGCGCCGCCACCATACTGTTTATCGACGCCGCCGCCACCGCCGCCGCCACCAGGAGATCCGCCGCCTCCGCCGCCGCCTCCACCACCATCGGTGCCACCTGGGTCGCCACCATTGCCACCACCACCCATACCAAATCCACCACCACCAGCAGCACCATAACCATTAGCACTATTGGCACCATTTCTATCATCAGAACCGCCACCAGCGCCGCCGCTACCACCAATACAAGCACAATTCTGACCATTAATTTGTACTAGAGTGGCACCACCGCCACCTCCTCCACCGCCAGAATAGGGGGGATCTCCAGCATTACCTCCTCTACCACCATTTCCAGCTCCATATCCACTACCACCATTACCACCAGGAGCATTACCACTATATCCAGAACCATTCGATCCTTGAGCACCGACGAAAATAGTGAAATTTCGCCCAGCAATCAGGTCTCCATAAACACTGAAGTATTGTTGAGCTCCATTGCCTGGCGATCCACCTACACCAGAGTCGTTACCGCCGCTGCCTCCTCTAGAACCCCTAAGATATATTTGTAACCCAGCAGCATTTCCTGGGATAGGTACTGTATATGGTCCACCAACACCATATGAAAAACTTTGCTGTGACATTTAAATAGACCCCGTATTTTGCCAACCACCACCATTAACATTTATCTGAACATTTCCATTACTAACTTTGAATGGCATATCAATTTCAATGTCATTCATTTTTATAGTTTGGGTGGTCAAATGTGACGTTGGACTGTTAGAAATTAAATCAATATCTTCATATGGATATTGACCTACTTTATCATTGTAATTAAAAGTTTCTCTAATTTTTGGTGCTCTAGTAGTAACAGTAATTGTTTTAGAATAAGATGGAAAATTTACTGTGATAGTTTTGCTATTAGTTTTTCCAAATTCTCCAGTTTCGCCACTAACATTTGTATTGAATCCTTTTGAAGTAAACCTTAACTGAACTTTATCCCCATTATTGTAGTTTTTAGAACCAGATACACTGTTGCCCTTTTTCATAAAGTTGCCAGAACCACTAGCAGAAACAGTGGTTGACATATCAACACACGACATGGTTCCTAACTCAACATCATACTGTGTATCTGGTTCTAAATTTATAAAACTTGTAGTCCAATTATCAGTAGGATTATCATCAGTATAAAAATTTGTAGAGTCAGAAACTTCTGCTACACAACCACTAGGAGAAGTAGTTTTCATAGTCCAAGTTTTTATTTTTGGAGAGTCTCCACCACAAGGATTAGATCCACTACTTATACACCTAGATTCATTTCCAGAAGAATTAGTAGAATTGGCTCCAGGACCACTCATCTTATATGTTCCACCACCAGATCCACCCCAGGTTACATTAGTACAGAGAGATCCAATGGTATTTTTAGGTACGTTTATACTAGCTTGTACGGATTCAGAAAATGTATTGTTTGTTACTGATCTGATCTCAAACTCAGCATTTGTATCATTACCATCATTATCTTTCATTTTAATGCTGGTAGCACTAACTGATTTAAAATTATTCTGAAGTCCGCCAAAAGAAAGATTATAATTATTGCCAGCAGTAACAGTTACAGTATTAGTAACAGAACCACTTTCACCAGGAGAATTCCATGTTGAACCAAGAACTGAAATTGTATCAATAGCATCACCAGCATCATCAGGATTATCATCCCATGATAATCTCATTTTAACTTGAGCAGTGCCAGTGCCAGTACAATTCAAAGAAGCACTGGAACCACTACCAGAAAACTGAGCAGTAACATTAGAATTGAAGTTACAAGTTTTATTTTGGTTTGGCATACTAGAGTTTAATTAAATATTCTACTAATATAAAGGGCGGGGTAGCTTCATCCAATTTGGAAATGTTTGATGTAGTTAAAGTAACCTCAGTTTCTAATCCAAAGGAATCAATTTCAGTATTTTCAAAATTATATCTCAACGAATTACCTCCTTTAACTTCAGCAGTAGAAGGTAAATCAACTAAGTGTTTATGTTGTACAACTGCGTCTCCATTTGTTGGAGCATTAGAAATAACTAAGTTATTAGATCCTTCAGTTTGAGCATCATTATCACCCTGAGAAGCAGCGCCACCTCCGATAAAAATGTTATCAGTAAATCTTGCCAAATAAGTAAAAACACCAACATCAGATAGGTGTCCATGACCCTGAAATGCTTGATTAGTCAAGAATGCTGCTGATGTAGAAGTATCAGTAGTCAATGTCGAATACTGGGGGTTGCCCAAAAATTCATAATTCGTGCCACCAATAACCTCAAAATAACCTTCATAAGATAACTTTGCTGTGTCTCCAACCAGAGATGTTACAGCAATTTCAGCGCCAACTCTAAGTTGTCCATTGTTATTTTCTCCAATAACGGTATCATTTAGATAAGCACCAGAAGCATTTCCACCAAGGATATATTTGGATCCTAGGTCGGGCAATTGCATCTGAGTATCTGTCAGGGTGATATTAGCTTTTTTAAATTTACATTGATCACCAACACCTATTACAGCAGCTAAATTTGGATACTCTAAAGATGACAAGATTGAACCATCACACCTAACAAATCCTGCTGGCAAATATTTTACCCAATCACCTGAATCAGGAACATTAACAGCGGGCATTTTAATTGGGTATGGGATAATAGTTCCTGTTATCCCACCATATCTAGCTTTTTCTTTAGTATAATACGCTGGCATTTTAGTACGCTCTAATTAAATTAGTGACTGATAATGATGCAACTCTCGTAGTAAATGTAATTTGAAGAGCATCTGGAAGTTGATCTGGTACAACATTGGGTTGTGCTAAAACAGGAATAGATTCCTCAACTAATATTGCAGATCCGTCATACTGTATATTTACCGACCCATCATGATCATGTGATTCAATAGTGGTGCTGGTTGTCCCGTCTTCCAAGAATGAAATTGCTGGATGATCAAATAGAGTTTGTGTTAATCCATGTTGATGGTCAGAACCGTTGTTTCCTGGGTCCCAGTTAATTGAAGTCAAAGGTTGACTTGAATCGGAAAAAGGAAGTCTCTTTCCAACGTACAATTTACCATCATTCTTTATCTGTTGCATATCAGCATCACCTGTTGTCTGACCAGTACCAGGATAAGCAAAACTAGCAGAAGTTTTACCAGTTTTATCTCTTAAATTACTCCAAGTATCATTACTATTAAACCAATCCTTACCAACACCATGAGCATCTTTATTAGTTCTCAATGGTTGGTGTTTAAGCACAGGTTTTGTTCCTTCAATACCAGCAACAGCATATCTACCAACACCACCAGTAAATGGAGAGTTATTTAAAAATGTAATCTCTTCCTGTTGACTATTACCAATCCAGAAACCAACAGTGTTACCTGGAGTACAATCCAAGGAAGTGTTCAAGGGACAGCAATTAAAACATATAATATTATTAGGACATGGGTGAACTCTGTTAAAGTGTTCTTGCCAACTCACGGGAGGATTAGCAAATACACCAACACCAGTTCCTGGAACATCTTGAGAATCATTTTTGTTAATAGATTCATACGTACCATCATGGAAGTGAACTGGCATATGTTCTCTTCCAAGTTTTCTTGGTACAACAAAAAACTCTTTAATACTAAATCCTGGAATTACTTTTTGTCCAGTAATATTCCCTTCAAAATAAGAGCTACCAGTTTTACTAACAGTTACTGTAATATCATTTGTCCCTGGAACTCCGCCATCATCGGCAAATTCACTTCCACTAATAGTAATAATATCACCAACTTCATATAGTTGTCCTTTATCTTTTGGTATTACATCATACGTAGAATCTGTAGTAACCCCAGGAACAGGAGCGTTAATAACAACTGTGAACAAAGCACCATTGCCCTGTCCAGACTGAACGGTTCCATCAACATATTGATATATTTTATTTGTAGTTACCGTTGGAGCAGTTCCAGTTGCTTGTACACTAATGATAGTTCCTTGGGGATCTGGAGTATACGTAAAATTCAAACTAGTCTTAGCGTTAATAATATTTGGAGGACCCAAATCTCCAGGTTCAGTTCCTGGAACCGAGTCGCCAATAAATTCTCCAACTACAGCTAAAGCTTCAGTAGAATCCATTTCACCAGGAACTAATGCTCCATCAGTATAAGTTCCAAAGTAAGAAACAGATATATCTGCTAATGCTTTGGAATTAGTGGGTGGCAATCTTACTGTACCAGTATAATTAGGGAAATCACCATCAAATGCTGTGCCACCATAGGTGTCTCTTATAATACGTGCTAACAAAGGATATTCAGCTGCATCTATTTCAGCGCCATTACATAACAACCATCCAGAAGGAATCTCCGATAGATTCCCTCCCCATGGTTGAACTGAACCTATGGGGAGTGCTTTTTGTGTTCTTACTGTACCGTATCCTGCCATTTGTTTAGATCTCCATTAACCACCAACCTAAGTTGGTTCCTGTAGCACCAGTCGTGGTGCCATCATAATTAGTATTACCTAGGTAAATCAATCCAAAAGCAGCGTGAGGTGTTTGTACAACCAATTCACCACCATTATGACCACTGCTTGTTAGAGAAACAGGGGTGCCACTGTTGCTATTATCTCCTTGGATAGTATCGCCATCGGCTGCTCTAACTTTGAGAGATACATTATATGTTAGGTTACCACCAACATCAACAATTCTAATCATGTCACCAGTAGATGGATTTTCTGGCAACTTGAGGGTAACTGTGTCTCCTGGAGCAACAAAGTAATTAATGTTGCTGGTCATCTGGAAGATATCCTCTCCAGCGTTAACGAATTGCCATTTTCTAGCGCCAGTAGGAGTAAGGAATCCTTCCTGTCCACCGAAGTTCATAGATCCATCAACTTCGACTTCAAACAACTCTTCTGGTTCTCTCAACTTCAAGAAGGTGAGTTGGATATCACCGTTATTTTGAGTGCCAGAAGTATGATTAGGAGCATCGGCAAGAGTAGCAGCACTAACTCCATCAGTATCTGTTGGGAAGTTAGGAATAGCAACTCTATAGATGTTATTCAACCAGTAAACTTCATCATTGTGCTCATAGAGAGTATTTGGTTCCCATTCAGGTGCTGGATCATACTTATTAAGTTGGAAATTACCACCATCAACTCTTAGAGGACCAGAAATCTTACTTTCGGTCTCTCCATCAACATTTAGATGACCAGAGATAGTGAGAATACCAGTATCATTCTGTAGGATCATCTTCTGATCAGCAGGATCAGATCCAGTAACTAGAAGATCACCAGTCTTAATAGTGGTTAGACCATTTTCGGAGTTGACTGTAAACTTATCACAGCTTGTACCACCAGCACCGAAGTCACCCTTGAGGCAAGTATCACCAGTAGCAGAATCAACACTGAAAGTAGTAACAGGTGAAGCACCACCTGTATTAATAATCAATTGCTGGGATCCAGATGTAGTAGATCCGATTAGAGTTAGATTCTGGTTTACATTTACATTACCAAGGATGTCTGTCTGACCATTAGTAGAATCAACAACAAACTGTTCTACAGGATTCGACTCATTACCATCGGTAATAACAAATCTCTGTGGAGAAGTTGTATTGATATCAGTAATAGTAGCAAGTTCAGTGTCAGTAAATCTAAGGATGTCTCCTGGTTGTACTGTTCCAGAGAACTCACCAGTATTAACATCTTGTAGAACACCGTTAGAAGCAGATGAAAGACCACCAGACTGATCGATAAAGCTAACGTTTTCTGCTAGGTCATATCTAATAAGAGCAACGTTATCTGGGTGATCTGGTCTTACATACTTGTAAGCATATGTAGTTGATGGGATAATACCGTTATCAATGAGGTCTTGAATACCATCTGGTTGACCTGTAACAAGTTCGCCCTCAGCAGTACGTTGGTTCATACCTCTTTGTACCTTAATACGTAGAGGAAGATCACCAGTAGCATTCAAGTTAGTCAATTCAACAATCTTGACCAATTCGCTGTACTGTTCGCCAACTAATGCTTCACCCTGAGTAGAAGCACCACCAGTAAATGGTACATTACCAGATGTAGAAGCACCGTTAATGGACTTACTTAAGGTAAATGTATCTCCAGTGATAGTAAGGATTTGAGCATACTTCGTTCCATCAGCAAAAGTGACAGCAGATAGGGGATCAATACGAACCCAATTATTAATAGTAGTAAATCCTACCGTGTTTGTGACACTAGTAATTGTGTCGGATCCTGCCACTACATTAGCATTAAATGTCGTTGGATCGAAGATTGCTAATCTAGAACGATCGATTAGTAGATATGCTCCCTCTTCAAATACAGTGGTATCAGTTTCTGTAGCGAAAGGTAGATAGTATTCATCAGGAACATTGGAATCAACAATGAAGGCAGAATCGCCATAGAATGAAGATTCTGTATCGATAAATTGACCGATTTCCGTCTTAGTAAACAAGTCAATGTTAGCGTCTTCAACGCTTCCTTCATCATGAGCCGTAGGAACGGTAGCGAAGGATCCTCTTCTAACTTCAAACTGACCAGCATTTAGACCACCAGAAAGAGTTGTATCTCCTTCTAGAGTTGTAGTAGATTTAACTAGTAGACTGTTATTGATTCTAGTTGTACCACCAGCAGCACCGATAGAAAGTGTAGAAGCTGCTTCACCGAAATTAATTTCTGAAGTGGTAATATTCAGTAGATTTACCTTTCTGGCATTAGAGCTAATCGTAGCAACACCAGTACCAGCAACCAAAGCAGTTCCGACACTCAAGTCACCATCGACATGAGTAAATCTGGTTTGTAATTTAACAATAGAACCAGTTTCAAGGTTACTTGAAGTCTTATTGTAACCACCACCGAGTTTAACAACCGAAACAGCACCGTCAGCAGTAAGATCAGCAGTTCCGATCTCAACAATAGATCTAGTACCACCAGAATGAATATAAAGTTCGCCATCATCAGTATATCTACCCAAGTTAACAACTTGATGTTCTGCCTGAGGAGAAATAGTAATGTACTGCTTATCAGAAGTTGAAGTATCAGATCCTGTTACTGAAGTACCAATGTAGAGGTTCTTCGCTTCACTAGCAAAGAATACCTGAGTAGCACCACCATCTAGGAGACTGAATGAAGTAGAAGTAGTAGTTAGAGATCCACCATTTACGGCAAGATTATCTTCGAGAAGAACTTGTTCGGTAATTCTAGTATCACCAACCACCGTTAAGGTGTGGTTCATTAGTCCTTCCGAAACATTAAGTCCTAATCTACCACCAGAGAACGTTCTAGGTAGACCGTTAGATTGTCCGAAGTGATCACCCTGTAATCCATTGGTTGTAGATACTCTAAATGTAGCATCAACATTTGGCGAAACAGAATTGCCACCGACTAGTAGAGCATTATCAACATCATTGAAGGTTCTAGCAGAGAGTAGAGCATTGTTGTCGTAATTATTTTCAGGGAGTTCTTTACCACTAATGAAAGCGTTACCAACAACATCCAAGGTAGCTCTTGGATCTACAGCATCGGAACTGAATCCTTCATCATTATCAGCATGAGCACTTCTAGCAAGAGTGTTAATGCCAAACTTATATCTACCATTTTCATCTGTGTTTGTTCTGATGCTTTCAGCACCAAGAACTCCAACTTCAGTCCACTTACTTTGTGATACCGAAATAACGGCATCAGGCATAGTTGAAATTGCTGTTGGATCATCAGCATTATTGGTTTCAATACCAATTGGAGCATTTACATCAAAGTAATTGCCAGTGGTATTAGTAACAGTTCTGATACCATTGAGGTTCAAGTATCTTCCAGTAAGACCTTCAAACTTAACAATGGATCCCTCTTCAATTCCAACAGTTGCTGGACTTGTGTTGAGAGCCATGAAGAATCTTACAAGAGATCCTCCCTGTGCTTCTGCCTCAGCAACTTGTGCTGTAACAGGATTGTAGAAGTTAGCATAAATCCAACCAAGAGAACCTGTTCTACCAACTTCCTTACCTTTGAGGAGGATATCACCAGAAAGAGGTTCTGTATCAGCACCAAACTCTACAGCAAATCCTAGGTTAGAATTAGTCTGATTTGGACATTTGTTTGTTGGAGTGTTTCCTGAATCCTGATTTACATGAGTTCTGATGCTGTAATCTTGACCAGAAAGTAGTGTGCTACCACGTGGGTTTAGTCTGTAGACAGCAGAGTAAATCGTGTTTTGATGGAGAACAATATTACCCTGAGAGAAAATATTGCTTCTAGAGAAATTATTAGAGTTTAGAGTGATGTCACCACCAAGATCACTATCAACGTTAGCAACAACGGTGAGAGCAGCATCTTCATCAGCATCTACGTTAATAGTTACTGGGTTGTTGAACAGAGCATCACCATCAACTGTAATCTCTTGCTCGAAAGCAACAGGTAGTTCAAACGTTGTGATTAGACCACCGATATCTCCTTCGTCATCTTCCGATGAGAGAAGTTCTGCTTTTTCGAGGAAGGTCTCTTCGCCTGTAATAGCGTTGATCTTACGGTTACCAATGTAGAGGTCACCATTGGAGTTTAGACCCGTGTAGAAGACGATACCGCCGTCTTCACGCTTCGCCTGAGCATAGAAATCTTGGATGTCTTCCAAGACAACTTCCTGACGGAGTGGGAAACCAGTAGAGTAGTTACCAGGACCGAAACCAAGG
>MDSZ01074063.1_pt1 | contig 10724 bp, 10 predicted proteins | sample 811201 | NCBI WGS metagenome assembly MDSZ01 (sample SAMN05326647, study PRJNA326480) | marine metagenome | isolation source: seawater | place: Indian Ocean: North | collected 2010
CAGTAAGCACAGGCCGATCACACCCATCCACCTTTTGAGGAGCTGGTGTGAGGTTGCTGATGTAATAACCGTCTTCAGCACGGTAATAGCGGCCCCGCTCAAACAGAGGTTCAACTGATACAATCGATTGCTCAGTGACTATCTCCACGGCGACTGGCTCTTGAGGTTCCTCTTTTCCCCAAAGCTCATAACCGCCAATTAACAAGACAAGGCCAACGATCCATTCAACAGGTTCCATACTGCTACTCCTTAATGGTCAGTCGTTTTGTTTTTGAGCCATTCTGGAAAACAGCCTCAGAACCAATAGCGCCCTCAAGTCTCCAGCCCTTGTAATAATCACCCATAGTTAAAGGCACCCAGCTTCCGTTTTCCTCACGCAACATGACATAAGGCTGTGTTCCCCAAAGGTCGATGGAAGCAACGTAGGCACCTTCAATCAGGCTAGGGTCAGTATTCACCTTCTTCACCGGTGCTTTCTGAACAACTTTCTTTGGCGCACTCGCTGCCCTAGCGTTGAGCTTTTTTATCTGATCACTCAGCTCATCAATCTGTTTTTGGTGTGAGTCAATGGATGCACTGTTGTCTTCCAGACTTCCCTTGAACCCATTTAACTCACCGCGCATTGCACTGATGGTTGCTTGCAGCTCTTGAATGTCTTTACGGATGGCATCAATGCTAACCAAGCGGTCTGAATTAGACTGAACGCCCTTCTGAGTTCCTGCCAGTTCTGCTGTCAACTCGTCGGTTCTTTTATTTAAGGTGCCAATGGCCGCATCCAGGCTGTCCACACTATTCATGGCTGCCGTCTGACCAGCTTTTTGGTTAATCACTGAGTAGCCAGCTATACCTGCTGCACTTACTGAGACAAGAAGAGCGATCACACCAATAAAGCTACCGGTCTTCTTCTGCTTGGGTGCTTTTACTTTTTGTGGCTTCACGTTATGTGGCTTCTCTTGCTCACCAGAAGAATGGATCTCTTCCACTTCGCCAATGTGCGGTTCCTTGGCTGAAAATGAATCTGCGTCTGACGCATTGAGTTCTGAAACACTGCCATTCATTTCGGCTTGATCGAATGCATCATCGACAGGCATATCCGACAAAGACTCATCTTTGGATTTTCCACCGTCGATCGTGCGCATGAGGGACTGGCCTAATTTTGACTTGGACATCATTCACTCCTCGCTAACTTGGTTGACAACTCGTAGGCAACTTTCCGGTGTACTGGATCGACAACCAATTCAAATGCATCACCACTCAGCGTATGGAGTGCTTTGTCCAGAGTCATTGGACCGATATTACGATGCACTTGAGGTAACGGAAGACTGAGAAGTGTTTTAGCCTCTTCGCTCAAAACAGTTTTATCCGCGAGCACGTAACCGGATCTTGCAAGAAGAAACTCAACAGTTTGGCCAACTGTTTCCACGCTTTGTGGAATCCGAGTCTTGATGACAACCTTGAGAGGATTGAGCTGATCTACCGGGGGGATGTTTTTCACATAGGTATATCGCCCAGTCTGCATTACTTCAATGCGATTGGACTCCCCTATGTCTAAGGGTTTACTTTCCGCTGATGCCAATGTGCTGAAACAGCACATAGCTACAGCAATTGCGGTCTTCTTCATGAGCTATACCTCCAACATTATTTGGCAGAGGTACAGTACAAGATCACATCTTTGAAATTACTTTTTTTGGGTCACCGCTAAATGACCCTTTAAAAACAGAAAAGCCTGCGCGATGGCAGGCTTCTCAAATTCTTACCAAGGCTCGCTTGGTATTGCAGTTCGGGTATAGCGAGTACCCCTGTTAAAGTACGATCCTCTATGGGGCGTTCGGATCATTGTTCCCCAGGATTTCGTGCAGGCTTATAGCACTTGCACGGCATGGCTGCGCCACACAAAAGCCACTCGTATAGTGTCATCATCATCACAAGATTTGCTTGCTGGCTAACCGAGTTCATTAGCAATTCTAAAGTCACTGTCGTGAACGCTAATCAGAATATCTCCAAGACAAGAGATACTCTGATTAGCACTCACAAAACAGATTGTTTCTCAAAACCAATTCGCGGTAGTTTTGAAGGGTAAGCACTGATGGATGCTCTGAAGTGAAGAGTAGCAAAGCAATGCTTTGCAGCTAAGCCCGAAAGCTGTCAGGAAGTATTAGTTGAATTTTTGCAGATGATCTCAACTTGGTCAAGGACATATGCCTCTCATGACCTGCTCATATGATCGCGGACCTAAGCTCGGCTTTTTCATCGACCGCCTGATCTATGGAATCCAACATACCCTTGATCAGTTTAAGGTTCGCATTGATGTAGATGAGCTCTTCTTCCGTTTCTTTCAATCGAAGTTTTCTTTCGTCATCAAATACGCGGAGATACTCAACAATAGAATCGGCATGAAGCCTGTTGTACTTCCTATCACGCTTACTCGACTTAAACCGCCAGTAATACTTTCTTGAGTTACCATCCGATCGCGCTGCAAGCGTCAGCTCAAAATTCTCTCCAAATAGACTCACCAACTCCTCCTTGAGCTCCTCTACTCTCTGCCCGAGCATCTCCTTGAATGCTTCAATTTCTTTCCGGTACAGATTCAGGCGTCCTGCCTTATTATCCTTAAAAGGTATTATTAAATTTATATTTAAAGGAACCGACATGTAATTCTTACTCCCGATCCAAGCAGCAAAATTGGTATTGAGCCAACCTGTAAGCCTACTATTGTGCCAATTATCTACCTGTCATGATCCACTTCCAGACTGGTACTGAGCCAAGATCTCTCCGCCAAAAAAAAGGTGCGCTTGGCACCTTTTTCACTATGACAGCACAAAGCGCTGTTAGGCAGTGGCCACTTTCTTCTTAGCAGAGCGGGTCATCTCTTCATCGGCCTGCTTTAGTACTCGATCAAGCTCTGCACCCAGTTCATCTTCGCTGCTTGAATTAGCTTCTTTCGCCGCAGCCTTGGATTTATTCTCCGCTTTACCCTTTTCTAAAGCCTTGCCCATAGTTTGGAGTCGTTTCATTGGCAATGGAGGCGCATTGTCAGATCTTGTTGTACCTTCAAGATAACCAACCTCCAAATCTCCCATCAGCTCTTTAGCCTTTTGGGCCTTTTGATTGTTTGCTGCCATATCATCTCTGGTAACCCCAGTATGTCTATAGCTGAATACCATATGCAGGACACTGCGCACACGCTTTTCGACTCTCGCAAGAGTCTCGAACTTTTCCTTGTTTGGTAACAGACCGATGTGGTTGGCCAAAAGTACCTTGAGAACGATTTGGTCTACCTTGAGCAGTTGATACACAAGCTGAAAGCCCAAACGAGAAGCAAACCGGATGGGAACCACAACGGGGTTCTTGCTTCCTATGTCAGGGAGGCGCATTGCAGGAGGGATGTTTTCATCTATAAATGACTGAATATCCTTCAGCTCACTATCTAAATCGAAAGTGAGGTCATCGATTGCTTGTTCAATACGGTGGTAATGGTAATCAGCATAGGGGTCATCCTCTCTTACCGCCTGCTCGATTCCCCGAACAATCTTGCAAAACCCAGGAAGTCCGAGAATGCCGTGACGCTTTTGTGTTTTTTCCCTACCCTGCCACAACCGAAGTGCTGGTCGTGTGGCGAGCTCAATTTCGATGTCCTGTTTGGCCCCAATGGCCGCCATTTTTTGTGAGTTGCTGTCAGCCATGAGAGCCTCCTTATGCGCAGATTTTGGTTTTTTTTGATTGAGTGGATTTGTTCGTGATTTCCTCAATTTCCTGGACCTCACGATAGATCTTTGACATGGACAGGTTTGTTGCCCTCGCTACATAAAGCAGTCGCTCGCGGTAGTCGGCAATTTTTATTGAATCCAGCCAAGCATCATAGATATGACGTTGCTCTTCCAAGGTAGACACTGGGAGGCGTCCCTTTACCGTTGGCAGATTCAGAAACTTCTTCCGGCTGGCAACCTGTGTCGAACGCATTCCGAACAACTCAGCCATCATCGTCTTGCAGGCTCCTCGACGTAAAAACTCATCGATCATCTCGTACTGCCGAGTTTCTTCCGCTGCCAATTCGATAATCCGCGATATTTTGCTTGAGTCGATCTGGAATACTTCCAGGGCACTCAGGTCACGAACATAGTTGCCGGATATATTGAATATCTGATCGGCTCGTAATCTGTCTAATTTTTGCATTGTCTCAATTGACAGGCCGAGCCGTTCTGCCAGTTCCATATCCCCCTGCTGGCAGCCTTCTAATGCACTCAACAATAGGGAAGAAATGAACCTGGATGACTCGTCCTTTAGCTTAGTGCTCAACGCCATCACTGATTCTCCATAGATTGATTATTACTGTTAAAACTGGTCCTGACTCCGGCGATCAGCCGAATCAACGACTCGAATCCTTCCTCACTGGCATGGCAGAAGACGCGGGAAGGAAGAGATGACAAATCTGCATTTGTCAGATTGAGATGCTCTCTTACGCAAGAGGCAAGGTCTGCTGGATCAGAACCAATATCCTTCAGCCCCATAGCCGCTAAGATCTCGGGGGATACACTGCTATCGAAGACCCCAGAGAGACTCGCCAGGAAAAAGCAAACTTCGGCCTGGAGAGGGCTTTCAATATGCTGAGGGAGACTTACAACAAAACCGGAAGGAAGCTCTTCCGATCCTGACACTACATGAGAAAGACCAAACGCATCAGAAACACTTTTAGCTATTGCTTTATTTGACCGAGAACCTGGAGTAGTTGGGGCAACCACTTTCTTCAGAAAGTGCTCTCGGATTTGCTTCAATGACAAATTGCCGGGTTGAGAGTTAACGTACTCAACCAGTGCGGAATCGAACTTTTCGCTTGGCATCTCCTCCGCTAGGTCATTTCGTAAAGTTCTGATGGCGTCAACCACCTTCCTACTTACACAATCCAGAAATGCTTGATTCGTGATGTATGGTGCCAACTCTTCAGCCAGGTACATCATCGCCGTGATAGATTGCCGACGGATTGGCATCCCTCTGCTGGACATCTCCTTTGCCAAAAGCTCTTGAGTTGTCTCGGAACCTTCAGCTAAGAGATTCCTGATGTTGAGAACAGCATTTGCTGTCTCCAAAAAGGTATTGTCACCACGAAGGTTGTTCTCTACGAGATGACTGATGCACAAATCAAGATCGGACGTAAATTTCTGCTTTGAGACAGGGGGGTAAAGAAAGCTATCAGCCTTGGTTTCGTCATAAAGCTCCCGGCAAATTAAAAGCCTGGTTTGTCCCCCCTGGGACAAAACCCACTTCTTCTGTACAGGGTGAAATACGATGTGAAGAGGGTCTTGAATGCCCTTGCTCCGAATGGACTCCTTGATTTCGTCATGCATTGGATTCTTGGAACGGCGTTGGTTGAGGTAGAAGACCTCGATCTCAAAGCAACTTATCTGTCCCTGCTCGCTGCTCAGTATCGAAGCGAGCTTAGATGTAGCACTCATCTTTAACCAAACCCCAATGTTCAATAAATATTGCACATTCTGTTTTGATCCAAGTTTTATGTCAATAAAAATTGCCCTAAATAGTGTCATTTTATTTATTTGTGCAATTAATATTGCCCAAAGGAATAGAAAGCGCAGCAAATTCATCCACCCTTACTGTTGAAAGATGGCTCTGCCACCCAACAGATTAGTCACATGACTAAATAGAGGCAGCAAGAAGACCAAAGGATCACTAAAATTTAGTCACATGACTAAACAGGAGAAGTAAACTATGGTAATTTAGTCACATGACTAAATAAGGGGTAAAGCAATGAGCAATCTTCCCTACCTAATCGACGCGGATGAAGCTATTGAGTACTACAAAGGTAAAAGCGATCTTACGGATGCTGAGAAGGCATACGTCGTCGCGATACTTAGCCAAGAAGGCTATTCCAATAAGTCGATAAGACAGTCACTAGGTATAGACAAGGTGTATACAGTTACCCACCTCAAAAGAGCGGGGACATCTCTGTCTGAGTCGGAGTTAAACCTATGGCACAAGAACCCTACCCGGATAACGTTGGGCCATGTTCGTGCTATCGCCAAGTTCCCTGCAAGCAAAAGAGAAGATCTGTTGAGGAACTTGCTGACCAAGAGAATACCTGTCCACAAGTTTGAGTCACTAGCACAAGGTAAGGACGAAGACCGTGATACTGACATTAAACGATACGAACTAATCATGGGAGAGGTGCTCGGGCGACAGATAAAGATTCGCTTTAATCAGGCAAAACGTTCAGGTTCACTGACCTTAGACTTCTACGGCTTGGATGACCTGGACCACATTTCCCGATGCCTTGGATTCAAAGCTGAGGATCACATCTAGTTCGCTGACCTTTAAAATATTTAAGCCAAAGCATCACTTATGCACTTAAATCTTTTAAAGTTTTTATTGGCTCAAAACCTACAAAAACCCTTTATTATCAATATCTTAGGAAACAAAAAGGGCGCTATTCCCGCCACGGGAATGCGCCCCTATCGATCCAAGTTCCCGCCACGGGAATCTACCGTTCTCGGTTAAGCATCAACCTTAAGAGTTGTGGTCAAGAAGGACAGGATCTTCTCAAGCTGAGAGTCGTCCACACCAGTTATTTCAAATTTGGTAGCGCCCTTATTCGTGACGGAATGCTTCAGAGTTTTGCCATCTTTCGATTTATATACAACAGGCTTCCACGTCTTTGGCTCTTCCACTTTAGTTCTCACAGCACTCTTGAGAATCTTGATAACCTCCTCTACATCAGGAAGCTCTGTCTTTTCACTAAGGGCAGCTTTTCTCATATCAAGCAATTCGTTGGCTTTGCCAATCAGAGCGCGTTCACCTTTCTTCTTCAACTGCGCAATCGTCTCACCATAAGAGAGAGGCATATCGGATGGCGACGGAAGGATGCGAACAAACACTTCATCCAGCTCTACGCAAGCACGATAACGTGATATGTGCGAAGAGCTAATTCCTTTGGCCGCACCCAACTGGGTCCAATTCTCATACTCTCCACGCTCAATCTGTTTCTGATAGGCTTTGGCTTTTTCATATGGGCTTACATCCTGATGCTTGTTTTCGATGATGCCGAGTTCTCGCACATCTGCATCTGGTACATCACCAACAAGTGCCAAGTATTCCTGCTTTGCCAACTTGACCGCTGCTAAACGTCGAGAACCTTCAATCAACTCAAACCGGCCATCTTTTGTCGGGCGCAATGTACCAGGCTTTTGCTGCCCGTGTTTCTTAATGGATGGCAGTATGTCCTGGAGAGATATTTCATCCAGGAATTCTTGAATACGCTCATTCTCAGGAGAAACATCAATTAGAGACGTATCAACCCGTCGAAGCTCGAAAGTCACTTCCTGCTTAGTTACAGGCATAGTGAGCACAATAGGAGCACCTTCAGACCCAGAATTTTTTGCTTCTTCTAGTGCTTTCAGAAGATCTGCCTTTTCCATCTCAAACTTCTGCTGGGCCTCTTCGAGTGCTTTTTCCGCTTTCTGCTTATCGGCTTTCAAACCATCGGTAACGCTTGTTGGACGCTTATCACCCGTCATCACACCCAATGCCGGAGAAGGTCTCCGGCTTCGACGCGGAGTGTTTTCTTCTTTTTCGTCCGATCCTGCCCCAGAAAGCAGCTCGTCAATATTCCCATACTTGTCATTTGCCATAATTACATACCCTCCCCTGCTCTAGCTTTTGCTTCCTCCAGTTCCGCTTTCACTGAATCTGCGTTTGCCATAATTTGATCAATTTTATCCAGATGCGAAGTTCTCAGAACCTCTTCGTAACATGTTTCCCAAACTGCATCGTGCATTTCTTCAAATAACTTATCGAACATCTCGCAAGTTGATTTCAGTCTCTTACGATTATCAGACTCTGCGGGATTCTGTTCATAGATTGAGTAAGTAGAGTTTGTAGCCTTACCAATTTCGTCAGAGGCATGTGCTTCATTAGATAGAACATCTCCTCTTTCGACAGTAAACACACGACGAATAATCTGGCCCATGAACTGAGCATAACTACTGCCGGAATACTTTGTAATGAAGAAACGCATGTCAGGGACGTTTGGATAGATTCCTCCTTCGTCATATGTCTCAATGGTTTCAGCCACCAAACCTGCGAATTGAAGCGTTGATGCAAAGTCCAACATAGCCGCTGGAGTGGGCACAAAAACCATGTCACATGCAGACACCACATTAAGCGTGCTGATGTTTAAAGAAGGAGTTCCATCAATAACAATGAAGTCGTAATCCTTTCCTACCTCAACCAACCCACTACGCAATTTCATAATTCGGTCGATGAAAGGGACGTTCGCATCATCCATAACCTTCGGCATCATCAAGTCAATATTAAGGTTCTGCAAACAACTCGGAATAATGTCGATGTTGTCCCAGTAGGTTTTCTGAATCGCATAATGCAAAGACCGAGAAGCGCCTTCTGGATGTCCGGCCTCTACCAGCGCTTCGTCATCTTCCAGAAAGAACGGTGCGATGGTGTTTTCATAATGAACGTTATCGTCGGGTCTCTTCCCAAAGAAGAAACTCAATGACCCTTGGGGATCAGTATCAAGTAAGAGAACGCGATACCCCTTCATAGCAAGGTACTGAGAAAACAAGTGACAGGTAGTTGTCTTCTGACTTCCACCTTTCAAATTGAGGATGCCAACCACAGCAGCAGACGCACCTTCAGGCTTTCGAGGAGCCGTATTGAACACCTGGCGAATATGATTGATATGATTCATGGTGTATCCAGAACGAACCTTCTTAGCTGTATCTAAACGATACTCTGGTTCTGGTAGTCGCCCATCTTGTTCTGCCGCGTAAAGGAGAGAGTGACTGATACCTGCAAGCTCAGCAGCCTGAGTTGTACCGTAACGACGTTTCTGAATACGTTCATCTACCTGAGCGACCTCCAGCCACTCCGGATCATGCTTGGATTTTTGTGTCTTGCGGACCAGGCCAGGAATCTCTTTCATGATGGTCTCGCCGCGTTTTACCACTGTGCTGATCTTTTTAAGAGAAGCCAGCAGGTAGCTTTTTTGGGTGTCGTTATCGGTCATTTCGGTATCCTTTGCTGTTCAAATTGACTTTTTTCACGTATCGTGGATAATCCGATTCTATATTCACGCTTTACTAAAAAAAAGCACTATTTGGTGAATATGCTAATTTTTAAGGGCAATCTGTTAATATAAGCCGTATTTGGTGCTCTAATGTGATCTTGGGTATGAAGCTTTTGTTGCGGTAGGAATAAAAAATATGAATAAAAATGATTTGGAGCCGATTAAGTCGCAGCAACTTAACCTTGATCTTTTCGAGCTTGATCCACTACTGGACAAGAACTACAGCAATACTCTCGAAATCTACGATCTCGCCGGTAAATTCTTATACGACAAGCACAATAAATACCTGAGTTCAGCTTCGGCAGAAGAAACAGAATTCACCCGCATAACCAACTACAAAGACATGGAACTTCGGATCTCTGTCACAGCGGCAAATATTGAGCGTGTAAAAGGTGGCACAAAGCAAAGGGTCTTTGTTTTTCCAGGCGCGAGGGAAGAGATCATAGAAGACGTACTACGCAAGCTTGCGACCGAACGAAGAGCTGAAGCCTATGAAGCAACAACAGGTACAAACGCTGGCACAAAGTTTGTCGGGATTGCCTTCACGCTTTATGAAATTTATGAAGAGCTCAAGAGGGTAGGGAAGTCATATTCGTATTCTGAGATCCGAGAAGCTCTCCATATAATGAATCGTTCCATACTTTCGATACAAAGTATGGACAACTCAATAGACCTATCAGCGCCATTTTTCCCAATCATGGCCATAGCGGACAGGGGCAATAAAAAGGAAACTCGTTCCTTCGTCTGCTTCCATCCAATGGTCACTGATGTGATCCTTACTTTGAACTTCAGACGGTACAACTACGCAAAAGCACTGGAGTTTAAACGCCACTACACCAGACTAACCTACAAAAGGTTGTGTCACCGCTGGGTTCAGGCCTCTCCAGGTAAACCTTATACGATCTTACTCAGCACACTGATCAGCGCAATGAAGGACCCATATCAGAATACCTACCAGGACAAGGCACTTTTTAAAGACGTTATGGATGACCTGGTTAACGAGGATGTGCTCGAACGTTACGAAATGATCCCTAAAAAAGAAGGCAAAAAATAGTTGATTGGCGGTTCGAACTATATGCATCCAATACCTTTGCAAAGCAGGTAGCTGCCAACAACAAGGTTGCGAACGCACTGCTGGGTAACGATCCGAAGCCTGAAGAGCATCCAGTCTCACGTATCCAAGAAATCAAAGACGAAATCGACTTTTAAAATCCTTTCTCTACGTCAAACCTCAGTTTTTGCCGGGATCTAGCTGAATACCGGCCTTTCTCTACCCCAAACCTCACCAAAAGCGCCTCCCAAAGTCCAAAAATCACGCTGGAACAGCATTTTTTACTTAGGTTTTAGATAGAGTTGGGCATCAAATCCATAAGAAGCTATGAAAGCAAAGGTTTGGGATAGAGTAGGGCAGAGCATAAAAAATGCCCAAATGAGGTAAATTTCTATGTGTTTGTACAAATTTCATCTGTAATTCATCAATTTTTACAAACACTTAGCTAAGATAAGCAACAATACAAGCCAAACTCTATGCCAAACCTTAGTAAGGTTTGAGATAGAGCAATACTAAGGTTTGGCATAGAAAGGGCATATCTGGTTATAAATCGAACTAAAAGTACTAAGGTTTATGCTAGAGAAA
>MDSZ01080766.1_pt1 | contig 10724 bp, 9 predicted proteins | sample 811201 | NCBI WGS metagenome assembly MDSZ01 (sample SAMN05326647, study PRJNA326480) | marine metagenome | isolation source: seawater | place: Indian Ocean: North | collected 2010
TAAACTTCTTGTCACAGATCAGCACATGAATTCTCAATTTGGAGAAACATTTAATATTATTAAAAAAGAAATTAACAAAAAAAATCTAATTTTTTTGAGAACTTTAAAGCAAGCAGATACAACCATCTCTAAATTAAATTCATTTTCAATTTTATGTAAAAAGGCTGCTTTAGAGATAAAAAAATATCATCCTGAAATAATTTTAATTTATGGGGATAGGGGAGAAACACTGATAACTTCTTTTATTGCAGTAAATCTTAAAATTCCTGTAGCTCATTTTCAGGGAGGAGATTTGAGTGGAAATGTAGATGACATATTTCGTCACTCTATATCTAAAATGAGTAATTATCATTTTGTTTCAAATCAAGAAAGCAGGAAAAACTTGATTAAATTTGGAGAATTAAAAGAAAATATTTTTAATGTAGGAGAGTTACATATTGATACTATTAAAAAAATAAAATTTATAAGTTGGAATAAAATTAAAAAAAATCTAAATATTAAATTTGACGAGAAAACAAAATTTGTTGTCTTACATTATCATCCAGAAACTTATTCTAATATAGATGATTTTAGAGTTGTTAAGACAATATTAATTTCATTATTAAAAAAAAAGTATAAGATAATATGTATTTACCCCTGCTCAGATCAAGGTTATAAAAAAATAATAAATTCTATAAAAGAAGTAAAATTTAAAACTACAACTGGATCAATTTATTTGTTTAAAAATATAGAGTCCAAATTATATATAAATTTGTTACATCGCAGTTCTTTTTTAATTGGGAATACATCTTCTGGTATAATTGAAGCTCCTTATTTAAAAAAAATTTTTCTAAATGTTGGTTTTAGGCAAATGAATAGATTGCAAGATAATAACGTATTAAATATAAAAAATGTAAATAATATTAATTCTTTAATATCCAAGATTGAAAAAATGAAAATACCTAAAATGAAAAATATATATGGCAAAGGAGATGCATCTAATAAGTCTATAAAGATTATTAAAAAGTTATTAAAACTAAAAAGGAAAATTAAAATAAAAAATTACTAAACTTATTGTTGAAAATTAAATTAATTTAATATAGCAAGTCAAAATGAAAATTCTAATTCTAGGAGCTGACGGCTACCTTGGTTGGCCAACATCAATGTATTTTTCTGAAAAAGGGCATCAAGTAATTGCAGTTGATAATTATTGCAAAAGAAAAATTGAACTTGATTGTGATGTAAGTCCTTTAATTCCTGTCAGAACATTAGAGGAGAGAGCAAAAATTTGGAATGAAATTCAATCAAATCAAATTGAGGTTAAAATTGGAGATCTACAAAATTATAGATTTGTTTATGATTTATTAGAAGATTATAAGCCTGATTGTATTATTCATTATGCAGAACAACCTTCGGCACCTTATTCTATGAGAGGAAGAAAAGAGGCTGTATTTACGCAACAGAACAATGTGATTGGTAATTTAAATTTATTATTTGCAATAAAAGCTAATTGTCCCCAAACACATTTAATAAAACTAGGGACAATGGGTGCCTATGGAACTCCAAACATAGATATTGAAGAAGGTTATTTAAATATAAATCATAATGGCAGGAACGATTATTTACCATTTCCAAAGAGTCCGTTTAGTTTTTATCATTTATCTAAATGTGCTGACTCTGATAACATCTTATTTGCTTGTAAGTCTTGGGGCCTCAGAGCAACAGATTTAAATCAAGGTGTTGTTTACGGTATAGAAACTGATCAAACAAAAATAGATAAAAAATTAAATACCAGCTTTCATTACGATGCTGTTTTTGGAACGATTGTTAATAGATTTTGTGTACAGGCAACAAATAATCTTCCTTTAACAATTTATGGTACTGGAGGACAGAATAGAACTTTCTTAAATATAATGGATACACTTCAATGTGTTGAAATAGCTATGAGCAATCCTCCGGAAATATCAGAGTGTAAAATATTAAATCAATTCACTGAGGTTTTTAATTTAATGGATTTGGCAGAAATTATTCAAAGAGAGTCAAAAAAATTTGATCTTAAAGTTAATATAGAAAAAATTTCAAACCCTAGAGTAGAAAAGGAGGAACATTATTATAACCCAAAAAATGATAGTTTTTTAAAACTAGGATTAAAAAAACGCAAATTAGAAGATTTCATTAATACGCAGATTAATTTTCTTTTGAAAGAGAACTACCAAATCAAATTAGATTGTATTAAACCAAATATTAAGTGGAATAAATCTTGAAAAAAAACATCTTAGCTATAATTCCAGCTAGAGGGGGCTCAAAAGGTATAAGATTAAAAAATATACAAAAATTAAATAATTATCCCCTAATAATAAATACTTTTTTAAGGTTAAAAAAATCTAGAAAGATAGATAGTATAATCTGTTCAACCGATAATAATAAAATAATAAAAATATGCAAAGATTATAAGTTGAATTTTATAAAAAGAAAAAAAAAATATTCACTCGATAATTCAAATATAAATGATGCTTTATTTGATATTCTAAAAAATCAAGTTGCAGACGATTATAAATATATATTATTAGCACAACCCACAAACCCATTTATAAATAAAAAAATAATCGATAAATTGTTAACTAAAATTGAGAAATCTAAATTTAATTCAGTCCAAACCATAGTTGAAACACCACACATTTATCACCCTATTAATCAAAGGTATATAAATAAAGATGAAGTTTTTTTCATAAATAAAAAAATAAGAAAAAAGTTTTTTAATAAACAAAAAAAAAACAAAAGCTTTTCTTTTGGTAATTTAGTTGTGTTTAAAAAAAAAGAATTTTTAACGCAAAAAAATGTTTTTTGTGAACCATCAGGTTATGAAATAATCGATAAATTTAATGGACTTGACATAGATTTCAAAGACGATCTTATTTTAGCTAATTTAATCGCAAGAAATTTAAATATTTAAATAAAAAAACTAAGATTATTTTTGTACTCATTGTATCTTGCAAGCTCGTTGAACTTATTGTTTTCTAAATATTTTAAGTTTCTACTAATAAATTCTAATACAAAGCCATCGGTTGGAATAAATTTTCTTTCTGGGTATATTGTCTCAAACAGTACCGAACTACTATTGATATTGCTGAACAGACATTTTGGTCTAAGTTCATTCAAATAAAAATCTATGTTAAGATCATCATCAAAAATTTTTCCAAACAAATTTATTTCGTTATTTTTATCAAGCTTTTTGATTTTACCTAATAAATTTAATGTATTATCTTTTTTATGAGAAGGTTTTTTTTTTATTAATATCTTAATTTTTTTCAAATTGTTAAATTTCAAATTTTTGAATATAAAGTCAGAAAATTCATCATTAAATTTATTAATAAGTTTTTTATTAGAAAAATCTGCAAAAGGGTAATTAATCAAAATTAAGTTATTATTTTTTTTTATTTTTGTTAAATTTAAGTTAACTTTTTTTATTGCTTTAAAATAACTTTCTTTTTTTATTTTTAATACATTTTTAAATTTTTTTTTTATTATATTTTGAAACAATGAAACTAATTTAAATTCAAAAAAGTAATTATTTTTGAAATAAATTTTTTTTGAAATTGTATTTTCAATTAATCTTTTTAAATATAAATAAATTTTAAATTTATTATTATTTTCCCTACAATATCTTGCTATTTCTGAAAGGCCATGCTCAAATTTTAAAACTTTACATTTGATATCAATAAAATTTATCAATTCTGAATTGCCAGTCCATATCTCAGAATACTTGTAGTTTAAAATTTTTGATAATTTAATCTTAAATTTTTTGTTTTTATGTCTAAAATAAAAAAGATTTTTTATAAAGTAGAAGGTATTTTTAATATTAAATGTTTTGGTATCTGGTACTTCAAAAGAAAAGTGGTTTTTTAATTTTGGATCAATGACTTTTAGTATCTTTTTAATAACTTCCACATTGTACCTATTCAAAAAGTTTTTTTTATGAGTTTCGTCAAATATTAAAATAATTTTAATTCTTTGATATTTATGTTTATTTTCTAAAAAGTATGCAAGCATACTTAATGCAGTAAAATTGTTATTAATTAAAATTAATAGAGTAGAATCTGAAATTTTATGCTTTTTTTTTAATTTCATAATTATATTAATTTAATAAATATCTAACTTATTTTGTTTCCTTAAAAAAATTATATATAATATTAAATTATGAAACACTATGATATTATTTTTCTATCACTTGCTCAAAATTGTTCTAAACATTTGATTAAATTTTTTTCTACTTTAGATGAATTGAATAAGACAAAAAAAGTTTACTCAATAATAGGCGAAAATGGTTCAAATGATTTTACTTTAGATAAAATCTTAAAATATTCTTATTTAAATAATAATTTAGAATTTATTGATACAACTTTTATAGAGAAAAGCATTAACAGGGTAGAGAGGTTAGGAATGGCACGTCAAAAGTTGAAAGATTTGATGATACAAAAAGATTTTACATCTAGTTATGTTTGTGTTGTAGATTTAGATGACGTTTTGAATGCAAATTTTAACAAAGAAATTATTTTAAATTCAATAGAAAATCTTGAAAATAACAAGAATAAGTACTTTGCGATATCATCAAAATCAAAACCTTACTATTATGACATTTTAAATTTCAGCACTGAAGAATTTAAAGATGTACAAATTATTGATATTCAAAGTCAAAGAAATTTGGGTTCTTATTATTATAGAAAAAAATATATTTATAATAATCAAGTAAAATTTACAAAAAAAGGTAATTTTGATGCTATTTCTGCATTTAATGGAATGTGTATTTATTTATTTCAAGATTTCATAAAAGGAAATTATTTTTATTATAATGAAAAAAAAGTTGTTCCAGAACATCTAAGATTAAATAGAGAAATTTTTAATAAAACAAATAAAAAAATTCTTGTTTCAAATGATATTATTTTAAATACACCAATTGAACACTTGCCCTCGAAAAATATAGTAGACTTTCTAATCACTAAAATAATAAAATATTTTAAAATTATATATAATAAAATTTATGAGTAAATTGAAGTTTGGAAAAGCTTTTTTCATTTTAACATTAATAATTTTCTTATTTTTCTCCTACAGAGATTTTTTATGGACCTATAGATCAATGTTAGAGGACTATTTTTCTTATTATCATTATCAAGATCAAATAGTTTTCTATCATCTTGGAGATGAAAAATATAAGGATTATATTCCTGTTAATACTCGTTTTTTGGGTTTAATTTTACAGTATATAATATTTAATTTTGTACCTTGTTTAAAGTTAAATCATTTGACAATTGTAAATCAGTATCCAATTTATGAATGTGCTACTTTCAGCTTAGCTTTTTTAAATTATGTTTGTAAATACTTATTTATAATTTTTGCATTCATGTATGTAAAAAAAGCAACAGGTAATATTGCTGCTTCATTGATATCTATTATATTGTGTTATATTTTCTTTTTGTATTTAGAATCATTTTCTTTTGACAGGTTAGCAGTTTTATATATTTTGGTCTGCTTATATTATGAAGATAAAGAGTATATATCAAACCCATTACTTATCTCATCTTTTATAGTTAACGAAAAAGTTATAATTGTTTTAGGTTCTTATTATTTATTTCAGTACATTAAGAATAAAAATACTGTCAATTTTAAAAGAGTTTTTATAATTACTCTATCTGCAGCTTTTTATTTTTTGATGATTTTTATACTTACTAAATATTTTGAATACAATTTTCATCCATATTATAGTGACAGTGGTTTCTATAGAATTATTTTAGATTTTACTAATAAAAGTCACATTAGTAATAGTGTTTTGCCATTCATATTTGTCTTAATACCTTACATAATTTTGTTATTCACAAAAAAAAATTATGATTTAAAAAATTCAAAATTAGAAATTTTAATCCCGTTTTTACTTTGGTTTTTATCTTATGGTGGTGGAGAAAATAATATTGGAAGGTATGTTATGCATACACTTCCCATATGGTTACCTTTGTTAAGTTGTCAATTATATAATTATTTTTTTTATAATGAAAAAATATCCAATAATAATTTTTAGTTACAATAGACCCATTCATCTTTACAGAATGTTGTTATCTCTTGAAAAGTGTAAAGATGTATCCAAATACCCAGTTTATTTTTTTTGTGATGGTCCCAAAAATGACTTAGATAAAAAAAAAATATTTGAGATACAAAAAATAGTAAATAAAAAATTTAAGTTTAAATTTAAAAAGAAAATTTTTAGAAAAAGAAACTTTGGACTTGCAAAAAATATAATTAGAGGCGTAAGTTTAGTTTTAAGAAATCACAAAGCATGCATAGTAATAGAAGACGATTTGAAATTAGGGAAGCATGCATTAGAGTTTATAAATCATTATTTAAATGTTTTAAAAGCAAAAGATAAAATCGGAAGTGTAAGCAGTTACTCATATCTAAATCAGAGTAAAAAATTTAGAGAATTTGAGAATTATATTACTAAAAGGCACTGTAGTTGGTGTTGGGGTACTTGGTCAAGAGTATGGAAACAGATAGAATGGGAAAAAATTAATTATAAAAGTCATTTTAATAGTAAAAATAAACAACTAATGTTTAACGAAGCCGGTAATGATTTAAATTTAATGCTCTGGGGTCAATATAAAAAATATATTAATTCCTGGGCTATAAGATTTAATTATCATTGTTTCAAAAATAAATTAAAAAGTTTACATCCAAGATTTACAATGGTTAACAATCTTGGTTCTGATTTTTCAGGAACCCATGAACTTTTTAAATTTAATAAAAGTTTGGTCTTAAACTTTGTTCCAAATTTAAAAAAAAATATTAATAACAAAACTTCACTAAGTGATAAAAAATCAGATGTCATTATTAAATCCAACCACAGAAAAAGTTTTAGATTATCTTTCATGAAAGTAATTTCAAATGTTGTATAGAAAAAATGAAAATAGTTTTTCCATAATAATTCCATCTTATAATCAAGGAAAATTTTTAAAGGATTGTTTAGAAAGTTTACATTCTCAAGATTACGATAATTTTGAAATAATTATAATGGACTCTCTGTCAACAGATAATACACCTGAAATTGTTAAGTATTATAAAAACAGGTATAAAAAAATTACACACTTCATTAGAAAAAAAGATAATGGACAGTCAGATGCAATTAATAAAGGCATAAAATACTCAAAAAATGAATGGATCTCGTGGCAGAATTGTGACGATTTGTATGCTAACAACCAGGTTTTAAATAAGTTCAATCAAACTATTAAAAAAAATTTATACAAAAAATTAATTGTAGGAAATATTAATTTAGTAGACAAAGATTTAAAAAAAATTAGAGATCTTAAATATGTTAAACCAAATTTTTATTCATTATTATATGAAGAGATGACACTAACTAACCAAGCAGCTTTTTGGAATAGATCGGTTCATAATAAAATAGGTTATTTAAATAATTATAGGTTGAATTTTGATTATGAATGGTTTCTTAGAATTTTAAAAAATTTTCCGAACTGTGGAGTAAATTTAAATTATGATTGTGGAATATACAGAATTCATGGTCAGCAAAAAACTAAGATTCAAAGTGAAAAAGATTTTAATCTAAAAAGAGAAATTAAAATATCTTATGGTTACTCAAAAAAATATTTGATTTTTAAAAAAATATTTTTAAATCTAAGAAGAACAATATTATTTTGTTTAGATGGGAACTTTTATTATGTACTTAGAGGCCTATTTTCATTTTTACTCAATAAAAAGAAATATCCGTAAATAATTATTACAATAAATATTATATATATGGTTTTTAGACTTAACATGTAATCCACAAGTAGTGGTAATAAAATTAAAGCTAAATATATTAAGTTAGAATAAAATAATCCATATCGTTTAAGTAGAATGTGGTGTAAATGCTTGTTATCTCTTGAAAAAGGATCGCGTTTTTTTAATATTCTTATCAAAAAAAGTCTAAACATATCTATGCCAGGAATCATTAATAACAAAAATATACTCTCTATTGATAAATTATTTTCAAGATTATAGTTATAAGAAAAAATCAACATACTAGAGACAAAAAACCCAAGGGATAAGGTACCAGAATCTCCGAGGAAATATTTTCCTATGTATATAAAGTAAGCGTTAATTCCTAAGAAAAATAAAATTATGTAGAAATAATTACTTAAATTAAAATATATTTGTAAAAATAAAAGCCATAATAAAATAATATTATTAACCAACGAATTTATCCCATCAGCTAAATTTATTGCATTTATTAGTAACAAAATACATAAACATGTGAAAAAAATAGATGAAAGTTTAAATACAAATTTTTTTGAAAATGTTTCTGAGTATATTGTATTAATAATTAGATTATCAGAAATATACAATATAATTAATATTATTATTGTAGAAATTAATAATTTTAAATAAGCATTTAAATTAATTTTATCGTCAATTAAACCTATAACGAAAAAAATATTTGTGCCTAATAAGATTAAAATTAAATCAATATTTTGATTATTTAATATATTAAAAATAAAAACAAAGTTTATTATAGCTATAATATGAAAACCTCCATTTAAAGGAGTATTTGTTTTGTGAATTTTCTCTTTAGAAATTTTATCTATAATTTTAAGCTTTTTTGATATTAAATCTTTATAATAAATATTTGCTGAAAAAACTAATGCTGATAAAAATAAGAGAACAAATAACTGAAAATTAACTACTAACATTAATTAATTTTAAACAATATTTTAATGAATTCAAATCTAAAAATTTATTCAAAAAAATTATTTATAATTTTAATGATTTGTTTCCCTATTAGCTTTGTAGTTGGTAATCTTGCAATAAATTTAATTACATTCCTTATAATAGTTTTAGGTCTATTTAATTTTGAATATAAAAAAATTAATCAACTAATAAAATATAATTCTCTCTTTTTTTTACCATTAGTATTTTTTGTATATGTTATTATAAATTCAATATTTATAAATGATATTGGTCAAATACTTATAATTAAATCTATACTTAATTTAAAATTCCTATTATTAATAAGTTTATCTGTTTATATATTGAATCACTTTAAGATATCTTATTCTGTTTTTAAAAATTATTTTTTTGTAATAACATTGATATTATCTCTCTCTGTAATATTTCAATATTCATTGTTTCAAAATGGCATTATCATCGAATACTTAAAACCTGGAATGTGTATAATGAAAAATAGTGCCATTGTAAGTTGTGAGCGTTTTTCAGGTTTATTTGGATCAGAATATGTTGCTGGAGGCTTCCTTTCCATGTTTGGGGTATTCTCTACTTATTTATTTTATAAATTTTCTACTAAAAGCAATTTAAATTTTTTCATAATTTTTATTTCACTGATATTCACATTCACAGCTATAATTTTATCAGGAGGTAGGAATGGAGTTTTAATTTTCTTCCTAATATTATCTTTATCAATAATTTTAAGCAAAGAATTAAGAATAAAAATTATTATATTTACTATAATTTCAATTTTGATTACGTCATTTCTTATATCAACCTCAGACAATGTAAAACATAGATTGATAGATTGGCCCTCAACAATTTTATTTAAAAATAATTCAAATTTAACAAAAGGAATTTTAAATTCGCCATGGGGCGCTCATTACGTGACTGCATATGATATTTATAAAGAAAATAAATTTTTTGGATCTGGTTATAGAACATTCAGAGAAGTATGTTCGCCTAGAAATGAGGAATATTTAAATAAAAAATATAATTTAAATATTTCAATTCATTCAGGCTGCTCAACACATCCACATAATATTTATTTTGAAATTATTTCTGAATTAGGTTTATTTGGTATAATACTATTTATATTAATGTTATATGTGGTATTTATGAGGCCATTACTTAAATTCACAAAAAGTAAAAAAGTTATAAACTGGGAAATATCTATTTTTAGTTTTATATTGATAGCTTCTATATTTTTCCCTTTTAAGCCAACTGGATCAATTTATACTACTTGGTATGCAACTTTTTTATGTTTTTTTATAATATTTCATTTACACAACATAACAAATTTAATAGAGCGTAAAGAATGAAAAGAAAAGCACTTATAACTGGTATTACAGGACAGGATGGGTCTTATCTTGCAGAATTCCTTTTAAAAAAAGGATACGAAGTTCATGGGATCATAAGAAAAAGTTCTTTAATTAACACTCACAGAATCGATCATATTTATGAAAGCCCTGATAAAAAAAATAAAAAATTATTTTTGTATTACGGTGATTTAACAGATGCTTTGTCGCTTCAAAGAATTATAATGAAGAGTGACCCTGATGAAATTTATAATCTGGCAGCACAATCTCACGTAGCTGTTTCATTTGAAGAGCCAGAATATACTGCAAATTCTGATGCATTGGGAACCCTTAGAATTTTAGAAATAATAAAAAATTCAAAAAAAAAAATTAAGTTTTACCAAGCTGGCACATCAGAAATGTTTGGAAAAGTTCAACAAATTCCACAATCTGAAAACACTCCATTTTATCCAAGAAGCCCATATGCGGTAGCTAAATTATATTCTCACTGGATTACAAAAAATTATAGAGAGGCTTATAATATGTTTGCAAGTAATGGAATTCTTTTTAATCATGAAAGTCCAAGAAGAGGCGAAACATTTGTAACTCGAAAAATTACACGCGGCTTAACTAGAATCAATTATGGACTAGAAAATTGTCTTTATATGGGGAATCTTAATTCTA